>Ga0316607_1000814_pt1 | contig 10184 bp, 6 predicted proteins | sample MIS2016062E_MG_FD_207674 | JGI IMG/M metagenome (GOLD analysis project Ga0316607, IMG submission 207674) | Microbial mat bacterial communities from Middle Island sinkhole, Lake Huron, Michigan, United States - MIS.2016.062E | ecosystem: Environmental > Aquatic > Freshwater > Lake > Sediment... | reverse complement strand
TATCAGCAACTTTGGATTGTAATGTATCTTTACCAGCATCTGACATTGGATTCTTACTATACGCACTATAGCCTGCTGAGTCAGCCAATACTCCCTCAGCCTTGGTTGGATAGGCATCTCCAGTCGCTATTTTATCAGATACTTTGCCCTGGGTGGATCTATCGACACCACGTGTCAGCAGTCCCTCAGTTATATTCTGTATCCAGTTATCATCAAATCTGGTTATATTATCTTGAACCATTTTTGTAACGACAGATATAAATATGGGGATACCTGCTGATGGTCCAATCAATGGCAATGAATTCTGAACGGCTGATGTAGTGCCAAACAAACGCTCAGATGCTCCCCATTTGTATTTAGTGGTTTCTGATCTGGTTTGTTTCTCCAACTGCTTCTCAAGCGTCTTCATCTCAGTCATATCCTTGGGATTATTGGATTTGGATATCTCCTTCATACGTTTGAGTATTGGCTGATTACGTTCAATGAATTTGGTAGCTACTGAATCAATAATATTATCTATCAATGTTTCGCCCTGCTTGGCTGTTCCCTGGTGTTTCCCCAGGGGGTCCAATTCCAATTGAGCAACTGCCAGCCCTGAACCTTTACTGCCCCACAATAGGCTACGAACAACACCAGCGCTGATTGCTGTATAGTATGCTGTTTTATCTTCTTGGCTCAGTGATGTCCAGCCATTCTTATTTACCATTCTATGTGTATCTTCCATGATCTGATTGCCTACCATGCTGGCTTTGTATTGACCCTGAAAGAAATTTAACATAAATGTTTTGGCTTTATCGAATTCTTTACCAACCATTGTTTCTGTCTTTTTCGATTTGTCATTACTAACCATATTACGAACTATCAGATTATATCCGAATTCCCAATCATCAGTTTTAACTATTTTAGTTCTGCCTGTAAATGAGTTATTGGCTATCATGTGAGTTGCTCCCTGCTCACCCAATCCAGTATCACGTATTATACTACGGGATATATTGTATATCGCTTTACGTCCTGCTGGTGTTGTATGATCTAATCCAGATTTAGCAGCAATACGTAATGCTTCGGGTAGCACCATAGTATCAATATAATTATTTCTGAGAATGGCTGACCTGACGAAACCCTTGGCTAATTCAGCGTCTATCTCCTGAACTACAGTGGTTTTACCTTTATTACCCATCATGGCTTTGTATGGATTACTATAATTCTCAACCAATAATTCACGCACATCACGTAAATCCACGGGAACTTTCTTGATAGTGCCATCGGATATCTCACCACCAAATTGTTCTATCTTCTCAATACCGTGGGTATTTACATGACTACGATATGTATTGGTGAATTGTTTATCAGCACGAGCCACAGCCGTTGTATAATTCTTGGCTATCATGGTTGGATCAGAAAACATATATAACTCGGCTTTATAACCCAGTGATAATTGGGCTACACGTGATACTATCGAGGTTTCATTGACAGTGTCATACATATGCTGGAGTTTCTCCTTGCTTGCTAAAACTTCATCATACAATTGAGATACGTGGGGTGGCACCGCTTCACCAGCCGCATGTAAATCATCTATCTTCTTACTGATAGCATTATGTAATCCATCAATACGACTTGTTACATCCTGTTCGAGACTGGATACCAATGCTGAATGTTCATACCCATTCTTCAATGCGCCTGGTGAGCCAATCTTATTCATAACCTGATTAGAAAGATATTGATTTTTTAAATTTTTATATGCGGATATATAATCGTCAATACCTGTGTTGGTTGAGGCTATGATTTCTCCTGCTTTGGCTGATGTTTCTGGTGTATTAGCAGAATCCAATATTTTAACAATATCCTCGTTATGACTATCAATACGATTCACTGCTTTCTGAATTCCGACTAACTGGTATTTACTACTGAAACCCTCGAATGCTCGATATGACTCAGATATATGTTTTTCACAATTCTCCACAATCGTATCTTTCAATGCGTCTTTATACATACCACCGAGTTTCTTACCTGTAGATTTCTCAATGCTGGATAGCATCTCATCAGCATATACAGATGGTTTGGTGGCTGGTCTATCAAGATACTGTCCCACCAATGATGGCTCCAATTCAGTAATGGAGGCTACCTTGGCTTCAGATGTGAGATTATGTTCTTTCACTATTCTATCTTTCAAGAAATCAGAATATGTATATGTGATGGTGTCCCCTGCCTCATCCACCTTGTGATAACCTATTTGAAAATCTGATAGGTCATCCAAACTCATAAGATTATTCTGTTGTTTGATATTTCTCAATACCTCGAATCCTACCTCGTCATGACTGATTAGATCATCGAGTGTTCTTGGATTGAGTAATGTGGCTGTATAGCGAAATACATTCTCCAAGCGTGGGTTATTCTTCACCATGGCTTTGATGGGTGCTGCTAGAAAGCCTACTACATCGGGTGCTGCTCGCATTCCGCCTACCAATGCTGCTCCAGTGGCTGCTCCCTTCCAGTCTGTCCAGTCGCCTGTGGTTATACCCTCGGTAAAATAACCTGCTCCTGCTCCCAATGCTGCTTTGATACCTGTATCAGCGATTTTACCGCTCATGGTTGATGTCGATAATTTCTCAGTGGTCTTGCCCAGAATTCCGCTAATGGGTGTTTGTAATAATTCTATGGATTTACCAACGGTTTTAGCCATCATCAATCCCATCAAATTATTCTCCTCAACAAACCTGCCTATACGCTGTGTGCCCAAACCTGTTGTTGCCGCTACCGCTAATTTACCTGTTTCTCCGAGTGCCTCGAGTCCAATTTTACCCATTGAGGATATTACCTCGCCCGCATTCTTGCCCTCAACTCGACTGAAGTGTACTGGAGTGCCCAAATATTCTTTACCTGCGTTAAACACGTCAGCAATCAGCCCAGGAATCAATGGATTCTTAGCGACGGCTGCTCCTATCACTGGGGAATTTGTAATATTATCTATGATAGACGGTGGAATGCCCTTGGCTGATGATACCAAATCACCTTTTGTAAAGTTTTTTAGCATCTTACCTCCCCAAGTGGCTAATGGAGCCGCATGACTGACAGCATCAACAAGCATTTTACTACCTGCTCCTACTAATCTGGGTATAGAATCGGTGGGGATGCCGAGTTCTCCAGCCAACTGTCCTACATATGCGTATCTTTCTTTTTCTTTAGTCAGATTACCACCTGTTGCCCAGGCTTTGTTCATCTGGGTCATGGCTTTGTATGCTCCATCTGAGTTTATGACATCTGTTTTATTGTCTTTATTGATTGTCATATTCAATGCTCCCTCAACCGCATCAGCAGCCATAACACCTGTTTGAGCAGCACCTATTACATATCCTCCCAGCCTGGCTTTATTGGCTACAAATAGGTTATCAGCCTGATTGACTACTCCTGCGCCGACATTATATGCTTTATTCCACAATCCTGACAGCCCATCCTCATTGGCTTTCTGCTCCTGCTGTTTTTTATATGTATCATCACGCTTGATAGCATTAGCCTGAGCCGATTTGAATGCTGTATCTGTTTCTGCTCCTACAGTTTTCATGGATTCTGTATCTTTATATGCTGGGGCATACCAAGCAGCATTCTCATTCTTTACATATCTACCTGGCTTTGTCAATACAGTCCAGAAGTCATCTAAATTATTTGATTTGAGGTCTGCTTTATTCTCCTCATTGATAGCCATGTTAGACACTGCCTCATTGACAGGTTTGATTACATTGTTATTGATTGTATCTCCTATATCCTCAAGAATTCCCATTATTGATTACCTCCACGTTTCATTTTATATCTGGATGCTGAGCCACCACCCGATGATTTACCCTTGCTATCTGCTGGTTTCACATTGGATATCTTGCCACCTGCTGTCTGCTGTGATGCTACATCGCTATCTTTCCAAGTGTCTATCTGGATTGACCTAACCTGTCCCTCAGGGTCTGTGTAATACACTTTATGGTCATCCTCATTATATCTGAGATTGGCTTCTGCTGGGGCTGGCTGTCCATCAATGTAGAATTTACCATTTGAATCAAGTGTAATACCTGACATATTATCTACTTTCTTGCCATTCATAGTATTCTTAGCACGGATTATAGCCATACCTGTTGTAGGATCAACTTTCATACGCATACCATTTCTGTCCATACCAATTGTCCCATCAGCTAATTCTGTTCTGACTATATCTCCAGCACGCTGTTTAGGGGCTGCTGCTGTGGCTGCTTTGGTATCTGCCCTGAGTGCTGCGTCTGTACGGGACTGTATTCTCGAGTCTATATCTTCCATCTCCTTGACTGATTTACGACGTTTCGCTATTGTATCATAAATACTATTTAGATATCTATAAGCAAAATCAGAATCCATGTGCCCTGTTTTTAATAATGCCCTGACACGTTCAAATATCTTGGCTCCCTCATTCTTCTGTAATTCATCTAACTGACCTATGGAGGTTGATGTATTTAATTTGGTAATATAATCATCCATAATAGACGACCCATCAGGATTCTTGAGGGCTACCTCAATCATTCTACCATGTTTCTTCTCAGGATCATGTATATCCGTAATCTTTTTCATTTGTATCTCGAATACTGTGGATGGATTCACCTTGAGTAGATCCTGCTCATATGTATACCACTCGGCTTTCTCAGCATCTGTAGCAGTATTAGCCATAATTTTATCCTGAACTTCCATCATACGAGGTGTATTGGGTATTAACCTATTATGAGCATCCTCGATCTCCTGTTTCTTCTTGGTATCACGTTCATACGTATCAGCAGCACGTTTAGCCTGTTGAACCTCGATATCCAAATGTTTGTCTTGACGAGTATTATCGATAGCAGATTCTTTATTCAATCTATCGAGGGTCAAATCGTATTGACGTCTAGTCTCCTCATCACGCTGTCTTTGCATTTCTATCTCATCACGTTTCATTTTATTCTGAGCCAGATTATTCATCTGTTGCCCGAAGAACTGTGATGCCTCGCTCATCTGCTGAGCCCCTGATCCGGCATACCCTGGCACCTGTATGTTGGCATTCATTGCTCCTCCTCCTTGAGGTGTGCCTGGTAATGGAATACTCCCTCCGAACCCCATTATTTATTGCCTCCTAAGAATTCTATATTGTAATTGTCAAAACTAAATACATAATCTTTACGAATACGGGTGATACGTATATTGGCATTACATAGTACAGCACGTATAAACAAATGGTCCACAGGATGGTTATGTCCTCGTCCGTCTTTATGTAATTTCACAACATATCTGAAACCATGTATCCTGGACTTCTTGATCTGTCCCTTAGGTCCCCTGACGACAAATTCTGTATCTATCGTGTATCCTGGGTATCCCGGTATATCCAAAACTAACTTATTCATTCAAGTAATTATATAGTGTATGCGCACACAAAAAATAGCCCCACTAAAAAGGGCTATCTGCTGTGCTGGTGAGTTAACTCAGGCTTATTCTAAAATTTACGTATTTTATTTCTGAGTTTTTCTTTGAGATCAGGATCTAACTGCTGTGGGGCATGGGCTGCTTCCTCCACATATCCCTTGATCTTCTGAGCAGAACTCGCTACTGTCTTATCTGAAGATTTCAAAGAATATTTAGTAAGATGTTTCTTAAGATCATTCTTATCATCTTGTTTCTTAGCGAAACTATAAGTCAAGTTTCTTAGTAAGTCAGCACACTTATTTGTCTTTTGTGCCGGAGTCAATGATGGATCAGTCATAACTGTATCTACCATACCTTTGAATTTGTTATTACGATTATACTGATCATAATATAATGCCATGGACTCCTCGATAACTGCTGCGGGTGTGTATGTCATAGTTTTCTCAAAACTCGCCCTGAGTGTTTTCTCGAATTTGCTTGTGTTATCCATATTATACATAGCATTGGTTGTCATCTCCAACTGCTGACGCTGAGCCTGTATATCTTTCTGTATTGTCCCCAACTCGTCCATTACCCTACGTATCTCAGTGCTCGCTATGCCATGTTTCTGTTCTACCATGTTCGCTATCGCTAGTGCCGCATCCCTGGGGAAGAATTCTGATAGTTTCATCAGTGTATCCTCCTGCTTGGCGTTCAGATGGTTATCATTTATGGCATTCATTATCATTCCTATCTGTTTCGCCTGTTTATCTAACTTGTCATACACAGTGCTATCGGCTACTCGTGTTTCTATAACCTTCTCCACATTGGCTTTGGGAGTGATTTCTACGGGGATATCTTCTATTGTATCCTCAAAATTAAAGTCATCAAATTCAGTATTCATATTTCTAAATAATTATACATATTATTATAAAATTATTAAGGTATGTCTTAATGTTGTATATATCCCCTATCCCACAGATATACAAAATAATTCATTTATTTCCATAACCATATTATAACAAACATTAGGTATATCTATTATTAGGATTCTATAGGTAATGTTAAAATCTTCTTAGTATATCTATATAATTGTTCGGAGGTTAGCAGCCAGATACTCCCATATGTCAATAGATCGTATCTGGTATATACCTCAATCTCCTTCTCAACTCAACCTGAGCGATCAGTGAGTTTCATGTGAACAGCCGACTGGTGTCCGTGGAATGATGCTCCGCTATCTGTATTCCGGATCTCCTGAATTGAAAAAATATTCAAAGATCATCGTAAAAGGATTTGATAGTAGACTAGGGCTTAGCAACATGAAACCTGATAGTAGATACAATGGGAAATAAAAATTTGAATCTACTAGATTTTACAAAAACCCCGCTGACTGTAGTCGATCCCATGGATGACTGGTGGATGGGATAATGTAATATCAGAACCTACCTGAGTCAACTATTTTTTTTTCTGGAATACGAGTCCCTGGCTCGTAGGGGGTAATCTCGGAGATGCGTAATACACACTATATGACGCAGGGGGAGCAGCTGTTTCCCCAGACTCCTAAAGAAAGAGTAATTCAGTAGCCACCTCAATAGCATGTCCGCCCGAGCCCACAGGCTCGAAGGCGGGTCACTATCTCAAAAATATTTTAAATATATAATGATAATAAACAATAAGAAACAAGGAAATGTATTACCTGATGATATCGTATATGAATCTATAGTCAATCTGATCTTTCATAAAAAAGCAGATAATTTGATATACGAGATTATAATGAGATGGCTTTTGAAATTACAAAAAGCACACCCATATATTTACCATATAACAAATGGTTCTATACAGGTTCACAATTTCAATAATAATAATGATGAACTAAAAGATCTTGTTGTTGAAATTATCTATGAATTGATACATACAGGTAAATATAAAAATTTAACATATAGTAAACCCTGTAAAGACACTAATGAACGTAATATTAAACATAGAATTGGTGATAATAAGGGGCTACAGTTTACCCTAGATTTATCATTACCTCCTAAACAAGTGATTTCTTATGTTTATACATTTGTAAATTTACAATTACATAAAATTATTTATAGATTGAAGATGGGAACCCATTCTCAGACTATTATTAGCCATATTAAGAAGCATAGACCCAGATTTGAAAAGATCAAAGAAATAGCAAATAATCTTGATGACCCATTTATAATGGGGCAGGATACCATTTCATATTTCAAAGGATTGGGGGATTATACTGAACAGGAGATTTATCTATACAGAATATCTATGTGTAGTGAGTCAAAGGGAAATGTTGAATATACAGATAATTTTGAAAAAGTTGTATCCACAGAAAATAATGAGTATAGTAATATAATAGACCAAGCATTACTCCATGGGAAATTACGTATGGAAGAAAAGTTTCTTGTTGGATTGTATCACGATCTACATATACCCATCAATACATTTGAGGGTATCAAGTATATCAGGGTGACTAAGGACCTGCTACACCAAGTATTCCCTGAACTATTATTATTAGTCAAAGTAAAAAGAACCTGTTATAATGGCTCCAGAAAAACCACCTCGTCAATATATGAGCCTAAACTAGTCTGTCATACAGAAATATATAAATCTGGTATGGCTAAATTACAAGAATATATATTGAATAATGAGGAATGCGACATTACCTATAACAATTTGATGTAGGGTCTATACACATCCATACGCAACATTTTATTTTTATTATCATGATCTAACCACTCCCCAGTAATGGGGTCTACTACACCGTCATAGGTCCTACTCAGATTGTCATTCTTAAGAATTCTCCTGAGATTACAGCCTGATAGATCAAGCACAATTCCGTTTATATGGTCTGTGTGGTATCCTGCTTGCCTCCTATTCCATTCTGCTGAATCATGGCTATATAGCATCAGGTCATGGAGATACCCTGTGCCATACTCGTTGGTGAACCATAGGGGCACACCATTGGCATACCGCTGGGTAATGACTTGGGGGAGGGCTATGTATAGATCAGGCTGGACAAGCATTCTTACAGGGGCACATGTTTTTAGATCTACGACCCTCATAGCAATAGGTATACACGCTATATCATCAAATATCAGTAATGGTATTGATGCTTTCTTATGTTTATGTGGTAAGAATATCTTAGCATTGTGTAATATTATATTACTTGGGTCATTACGAGTGGTGGAACTATATGTAGTATCATATATCAGTTCCCTGGCATACTGTATAGTGGCTATCTCGAGGGGTGTATATTCATATTCAGCCTGTGTTTGATTGATCTGGTCCTGTGCCTGACACATTACAATATAATTTTGTATATGATAGCAACATCGATTGATAAAGGGTACACCCCTCCTACATCGTTTATCCATCAGCCTCATCTCATATATCTCATCTGGTGTATTCGGTAATACATACAGATGTTTATTGTTTCTAAAATCTAATTCTGGTTCTATGTCGTACATTATAGTTTAGTTTCTACAGAATTATAACTATTCTGCCACCCTGAGGCTGAGATTTAATGAGGCTTTACAGGAATTATCTATAGGGGATAATGTAAACATAATAATAGGTATAATTATTTAGAATTATAAGTCTATGAAAAACAGTAAAAATGAAATACATATAGCAATATATATAAAAAAAGAATTAGTCTACAGATCGACTGACCCATTTGCCACATACAACAGATTATTCAAGCAAAATATAATAGCACTTGACCTGAATGAAAAAATGGTAAGATTATCTAAATATCTACCCAGGGAAAATCAAATCCCTGACCTCGAGCACAGATTCCACATAACAATGAATAAGATAAAAAGCATGGATGGTAAGCCAACCATGGGTATCATTACAATCATCCCTGGTATATTCATTGTTATATCTAATGAGCAATTACGTAAGGACTGGTATCCAAACCACTTACTATCCATATACCCTGTATCTATCGTTAATCTCACAACTGCTCATGAGTATATAAATAAAATTCTAAATTACACTAAAGAAATTGAAGCAGCAATGACACATATTAATGATACCATGGATAAACGTTTGCTTGATGATATTGCTGGTGTATTCGTAATGATAAATATATTCACAAAAACACATGGGGACTGGGAGACATTCAGAATATATAAAGACACCCAAGTTATCAAGAAATATATTACAACATGTAAAAATATATATCACACATTGATTCCTACCTCAATAAAACTATTAGCAAAATATATAGAAACACATGTTAAAGACCCAGGGGACCGTTCCACACTCAATCTAATCAAGAATTTAATAGAATATGGCATAATTACAAAAGAAGAATTAATAATATCTCAGATTCTCCTTGACAATTCTAGCCTTTATTTGAAACCTAGTGCCACCAGATGTATCTCCCACATCTATCAGACGTCTTCCTGGCGATTCTAGAAGCCCGTATTTCAAACGCAACTCGTAGGAGGGCTACTATACTACCTTCTAAAATGGGCTACTAGCGCTCCTCATCATATCCTGGCTCAATAAGCCCATAACCCACCCTATATATCCAACACAACGAAAATACATCAAATTCCCATCATTTTTCCTCAATTCCACATAATCAAAATTATACCATACCTATGAAAGTAAATATTCACTGCCACGCATATGATTCGTTAATACATAAGTGTATGAAACTCGCAGAATTACACATACAGATATACATATTGAAAGTCCATAACAACAATTTGAAATATCTGAAAGAAGCAAATCTCAATACATTCATATCCAATCTCACCAAAGAATTC
>Ga0316607_1000813_pt1 | contig 10190 bp, 7 predicted proteins | sample MIS2016062E_MG_FD_207674 | JGI IMG/M metagenome (GOLD analysis project Ga0316607, IMG submission 207674) | Microbial mat bacterial communities from Middle Island sinkhole, Lake Huron, Michigan, United States - MIS.2016.062E | ecosystem: Environmental > Aquatic > Freshwater > Lake > Sediment... | reverse complement strand
ATGCGCCCGCAGACTTAACCTTGAATGTTGAAGCCAGCATCGGGGACAGCACCAGCACAGGAAGCACAGCTCTCGCTAAGAGTAGCACGGCGGTGGAGGTGGCGGGGTATTCCATCTATCTCCCCCTCATCCTGCGGTAGCTTACCTGACCTTCCTTCCTGCTCCAGACCATGCGACCTTTGCGGTTTTTCAAACCGCGAAGGTCGCTTTCTTGGTAGGTTCCAATAAAGGTAAGCCAGGCCTCCGGCCTGGCCCAGGCTCCGTTTGTGGTATCATCCTCCGCAGAAGCCAACCGTTTAGGAATAAAAGGAGTCTTTCATGGCCGCCTTCACGCTTTCGCCTGCTGACCCCGCCTTGCAAGCCTATTATGCCCGCTTAGAAAACTATCGCCACCAGGGAACCTCGAACGAAACAGGGCTGCGCCAAGCTTTTTCAGTCTTGTTGGAAGAAGTCGCCGCTAATGTCGCTTGGACCTTGATTTTAGAGCGCAATTTCACGCGGCAAGCTCGCCCCGATGGGACTTTGCTCGATAACCTCCGTATTCCTCGCGGTTATTGGGAAGCCAAAGACCCCAAAGAAGTTCGGCAAGCTCACTTACCGCTTGAGATTGAGATAACGCAGAAGATCGCAGTTGGCTATCCCACTTTCAATACGATCTTTGAGAATAGTGAATATGGCATTCTCTATCAAGATGGGCAGCGCGTCTTGGAAGCCGATTTGCGCCAAAAAGAACAATTAGCGGCCTTGCTTTCGCGCTTTTTCACTTACACAGGCGAGGATCTTCAGAAGTTTGAAGCGGCGGTGCGCGAGTTTCAAGCGCGGATTCCCCTTTTAGCGCAAGGTTTAATCCTCCGCATTGACGCAGAATTCAAGCAAAACGTTGCTTTTGGGCAAGCCTTCAATAAGTTTCATGCGCTGTGCCAACGGGCGTTGCACAAAGATACCAGCCGCGAAGTCGTCGAAGAGATGCTGGTGCAACATCTCCTTACCGAAAGGCTCTTTCGCACGGTTTTTGATAATCCAGACTTCGTGCGCCGCAATGTTATCGCCGCTGAAATTGAAAAAGTCATTACAACGCTGACGAATCGCGCCTTTAAGCGCAGCGACTTCCTCGGCGATCTCAATCAAATCTATCTGACCCTGGAGGATAATGCCAAACGCATCGAGGACTTTAGCGCCAAACAACCTTTTCTCAATGTCGTTTACGAGCGTTTCTTTCAAGGCTTTTCCGTCAAACAGGCGGATACGCATGGCATCATCTATACGCCGCAACCAATTGTCGACTTTATGTGGAACAGCGTGGAAACGATTTTGCAGCAAGAGTTTAACCTGACCCTGGCCGCACCCACGGTGCAAATTCTTGACCCGTGCGTCGGGACAGGCAACTTTATTCTTAATTTGCTCAACCGCCTTTCGCGCAAAGACCTCCAGCGCAAATATGAAAACGAAATCTTCTGCAACGAGGTCTTACTCTTACCCTACTATATCGCCGCATTGAACATCGAACATTGCTATTTTGAACGAATGAAACAGTACCGTACTTATCCTGGGCTTAGATTAGTTGATACCTTAAATTCTTCTGAAGTGCATGGCGAGCAAGGGCAAACAGAACCTACGCCGCTGACCGTGATTATTGGCAACCCGCCGTATAACGTGGGGCAACAAAATGAAAATGACAACAACAAAAACCGTAAATATGCTGTAATTGATAGCCGTATCCATGAAACGTATCAAAAAGCTTCGCGGGCAACTTTGAAAAATAAGCTCTATGATGCCTATGTTAGATTCTTTCGGTGGGCGACAGACCGCTTGGCAGACCGTGACGGCCTTATTTGCTTTGTTAGTAATAATGGTTTTCTCGAAGGTCTTGCTTTTGATGGCTTTCGGCAACATCTGGCCCAGGATTTTACCACAATCTATCATCTCAATCTGGGCGGGAACGCACGTAAAGGGGGCGGCGGAAGTGTCTTTGGCATCATGGTTGGCGTGGGCATCACGTTTTTAGTGCGGAAGAGGGCCAAAACTGCTCAATCTTCTGCAAAAACAACCCTTCTGTACCACGCGCTTGCTGATCACCTAAAGCGCGCAGAAAAGTTAGCTTTGCTCACCAAACACCAGAGGATTGAAAGCCTTAAATGGCAAATCTTGCAGCCCGATGCAAAAAACAATTGGCTTACGGCGGGCTTACAGCCTGAGTTTGAGACCTTTTTGCCCCTGGGCACAAAGGAAGCGAAGGCCGCAAAAGCTGGGGCCCCGGCCACCATTTTCAAAACTTACTCCCTTGGGGTTGCCACAAATCGGGATCGCGTGGTTTATGATTTCAATCGCCAAACCCTCGGAGAAAGAATCCAGCAATTTATCACAGCCTATAATGCTGAAGTTTCGCGCTGGATTGAAGCAGGTCAACCAGTCAACATTGATGCTTTTGTGAGTTATGAGAAAGTGAAATGGAGTCGGAACCTCAAAAGAGACTTTCAAAGGAAACGTGCTGCTGAATTTGAGCTAGAAGCTCTTAGGCCTTCGCTCTATCGCCCTTTCACAAAGACTTGGCTCTATTATGCAGATATCCTTGTTGATGAGCAAGGAACCCTTGAGACCTTTTTCCCCACGCCGGCCAGCGAAGCGGAGAATATGGTCATCTGTTTAAGCGCAATCGGGAATAATAAACCCTTCCAGTGCCTTGTAACAAATGTCATTTCCGATTTACACTTAACTGGCGATACGCAATGTTTCCCCTTCTATACCTACGCTGAAGATGGTAGTAAGCGCCAGGAAAACATCACGGATTGGGCCGTCAAACAGTTTGAAGCACGGTATGGCCCAGACCTGCTGGTTGCGGGGTTTCGGCAAGCTCAACCAGCGAGGGGGCCGTGGCCTGAGCTTGCCGAAGGCCCTGAGCGGGCCGAAGTCCCTGAGCGGGCCGAAGGCCAGGTTTCGGCAAGCTCAACCAGCAAGGGGCCGTGGCCTGAGCTTGCCGAAGGCCCTGAGCGGGCCGAAGGCAACGACTCAGCGAAAAAAGCGATTTTCTTCTATGTCTATGCGCTTTTGCAGCATCCGCTTTACCGCGAACGCTATAAAGAGAATCTCAAGCGGGAATTGCCGCGTCTGCCTTTGGTCGGAGACCGTCAAACCTTCTTGACACTGGTCAATATTGGCCAAAAGCTGGCTGATCTGCATTTGAATTATGAAACAGTCGAAGAATATCCTTTGGAATGGGTTGAAAATCAGAAGGTTCCCTGGACTTGGCGCGTTGAGAAGATGAAGCTGACCAAAGCGAAAGATGCCATCATCGTCAATCGCTGTTTGACCTTGAAAGGGGTTCCCGCCAGCGCCTTTGAATATCAATTGGGCCATCGGTCAGCTTTGGAATGGGTGCTTGATCAATATCAAATCACGCCAGATCAGCGGAGCGGGATTACGAATGACCCGAATCGGGCGGATGAGCCGCAAGCTATCGTGCGTTTGCTTGGCAAAGTGCTTACCGTAAGCGTCGAAACCGTGAAGTTGGTGGCGCGGTTGCGGGAAGTTAGCCTGTAGAACAGGCCTCCGGCCTGGCCCAGGGCTGCCGCTTGTTTGAGCATCCTTCGCAGGAGCCAACCGCTTAGAAATTAGCGGTAAAGGTCTTTGGTTGCGATTTAGGAAATGATGTGGTAGGATAGGGGCCAATTCCTTCGCAAGTCTTTACCCTAACAGAGAGCAACCTGAAGCCTTTAGCTGGCATTGGGCTGGGAAAACAAGGCCTTAGAAGCAGCATTATGAAGCAGCAAGATTCGCATCCAGCTGACCTGGTCGTTGAGGGGTGGGTTCCAGACCGGAGCCACGCGCCGCATACGGGGCCCGTCGGGAGTCAGGAATTTGAGAAAGCCGCGCCTTTGCCTAAACCGCGCCTGCGCGCGCGCGTGACACCTCGTTTGCCCCAAAGTAGCCTTGTTGCGCCCCCACGGGAACGCTTGATTGCCCTGGTGGTCGCGCTGGGCGATTCGCAACACCCCGACCATCCAGGGGCCGTTGAGGCCCTCTTGGAAATCGGTGGGCCGGCCATCCCGTTTCTCGCGGAAGCGCTCAACTCGCGCCAGACTTGGCTGACCGCTTATCGGGCCGCGGAGGCGCTGGGCTATCTTGGGGACAGCCGGGCGACAGGCCCTTTGATTAAGGCTTTGCGCCACCCCAATAGCAATGTGCGCTGGAGTGTGGTTCGGGCCCTGGCCCAGATCGGGGATTTCCGGGCCATCTTGCAACTCCGCAAGGTCGCGCAAGAAGATCGCGGGCGCACTAGCTGGGGCGAATCAGTCTCCGACGCGGCCCAAAGCAGCCTCGACCAGCTTCAAGACCGCAGTGTTTGGCGACAGAGCCTCGAACTTCTCAAGACCACTTTTTCGAGCATTTTGCTGGTCTTAGCTCTGATTTTAGCCTTCAGTGTGCTGACAACCCTGAAGGACGAATTTCAACGGACGGGGCAGCTGTTACCTAACCAAAGTTCAGGGGTTAAGGAAACCATGGCCCAGGATTTGGCTCCTTCTGTCCCTGAGCCTGACTCCACTGCCCCGACTCCCGCGCCCCAGCCGACCCCCACGCTGCCCCCTAAGCCTAAACCACCCGCTTCGCCCCCGCTCATCACAGGCAAAACGTTACAATCCGCCAATGTCCGTTCTGCGCCTTCGGTGCAAAACAAAGCGATTGGCAGCCTTAGCCAGGGCGACGAGATCATTTTCGTTGGCAAGAATGCTAGTAGTGTCTGGTATCTCGTGAAATTAGGGGCAAATCACAAAGATAGCTCTATAATCAATAATCCCGATGGCAGTGGGGCAGGTTGGGTGCATCGGGAATTGCTTTCGCAACCAAACGGCGACGTTCCTGTACGTTAAGTGGTGCGCCAAGGGTTGCCCAAGCATAAGGAGATAGGCATGGCTACGACTCGCATTTTGATTGCAGAAGATAACGACCTGGTTTGTATCACTTTGGAGGAACAACTCAAGGGTTTAGGCTACGAAGTGATTGGCATTGCCCGTTCGGGCAACGAGGCGGTTAGCTTGACGGCCCGCCTTAGCCCCGATCTCGTGATTATGGATATTCGGATGCCCGAAATGGATGGGACCGAAGCGGCCACCCAAATCCGCAACCAATGCCCTACCCCCATCATTATGCTCACTTCCTACGCCGATAAAGAGACTATCCGCAAGGCCGAAGTGGCCGGAGCTTTGGGCTATTTAGTCAAGCCCGTCACGGAAAATGATCTGCCGCCAGCGATTAACATTGCGTTAGCCCGCTTCAAAGAGCTTCAAGCGCTTCGCAATGAAGTCGCTGAACTGCAAGATTCTTTGGAAACGCGCAAATTGGTCGAGCGAGCCAAAGGGATTATTATGCAACGGACAGGTTTGAATGAGCGCGATGCCTATGATCGGCTGCGCCAGAGTGCCAGAGATAAGCGCCGAAAGATGAAGCAAATCGCGCAATCGATCATTGATACTGAAGAGATCCTTGGATTATAGCTTCTATTCGCTTCTTTCCTTCAATTCTTAGGCTCTTCGTAGTTTGGGTGCTAGGCCTAGCCCTATTTACGCTCCTCTACCAAACTTCTGCTCGCCATAGCATTGACATCGGGGGCTTTGACACCGCTTATCTGCAAGGTTTCCACGATGCCCAAGCTGACGCTTCCACCTATCTCTTAGGCTCTGACGGGCAAGCTCGCTGGAGCCGCGAACGTTCCTTCCTCATTTTTCCCCAAGCTGGTCTGCCCGCCAGCGTTACGCTCAGGCTGCGCGGCTGGCGACCAAGTGAACCCCCACCGCAAGTACGGCTTCTGCTGAATAGTAAAGTAATCCTCGCCGATTTCCAAACGACTGGGCAATGGGAAGAGCATCAGCTGACGCTTAATGCGGGGCTGGACAAAGCAAACGACGTTGTCCTCGAAATTCAGACCACGCCTCCTACTCGATTACCAGAGGATGGGCGCGAGGTCGGGATTCTGCTAGACCGTGTGGTTTATCAAGTAAAACCAGCCCAAAATGGCTTAATCCTGCCCTATCCTGCCCAAATCCTTTATGGCGCATGCCTTACGCTCTTACTTTGGCTTTATCCCCAACCGCCTACGACGATTCACCAGCTTCTGATAAGATTATTCCTTCTTTTGAGCATTGGGTTAATCTTTCTTTGCTGTTATCGCCTGCAACCTCCGCTATATCCTTATCCTTTGCGCTGGTTTATTCCAGGACTTAATGGTTTTCTCTTGGCTTTGATGCTGATCAAGCATGGGCCAAAGCTCTTAGACCGCTATCCCCAATTGCCTGATCTGATAGCCTTTTTGGGAATTAGCCTTTGGACAGGCGCGATTTTGCTGGCGGCCCAGCACCATGTAACCCTTTCTGTGCCTGGCGTTGAGAAGGATTTTCGGGTCTTTGCCACCCGCACAGGGAATCTAGCTGAAGTGCTGCGGGCCGATGGTTTTTATAATCTTGGCTACCCCTTATTGCTTTGGTTCGGGCAAAAATTTACTGAAACCAATGCTTTTCTGGCCGCAAAGTTTATCGCTGCGCTAAGTGGAGCCTTATTGTTAAGCACGGGCTATTGGCTATCGCGCAGGCTTTTCTCCAATCTTCTCGCCCTTTTGACTCTCTTAATCCTTGCTTTCAACCCGTTAATCATTGAATATGCGCTTTACGTTGGCAGTGATCTACCTTTTGCTGCATTCACGTTGCTCTCAATCACGCTTCTGCTTTCTAAGCAGCAGCAAAAAAGCAAGAGCCACTTAGTTTTAGCAGGTTTGACAGGTGGTTTGGCCTTTCTAATCAGGCATTCTGGTCTCTTAATTCTCTTTTGGGGCCTCTTATATCTACTCTTCTTTCAAGCTAAGGCAAGAATCAAGCCCTTTCTTTGGTTTGCTTTCGGCTTTTTCCTCGCCGCAATGCCGCAACTTAGCATCAATACGCTCCAGACAGGCCAACCTTTTTACAATCAGCAGGCCAAAAATATCTGGCTGGCGGTCTATGGCGACACCGATTGGGGGCGCTGGGGCGAAGTTCCCAATTCGATTGCGCTTTCAGAGCTAATTCTGCGCGATCCTGGGCGCTTTTTGACAAACTGGGGAAAGAATTTTGTCGCATTTATAGGCAGCGGAGCCGAAGATTCCAGTCAATTTGGGCAGGCTTTGCAGTTGCGGCTTCTCGGCTGGCCTGCAAATTGGTTAGCGATTCTGGGGCTTTTAGGCTGGCTTTTTCAGCTAAGAAATTGGAAAACAGCTTCGGGGAGCGCCGCTAAAGAGCTAAAGATTCAAAGTGGAATTTTGCTTTTTAGCCTACTTTTCGTTGGAATTAGCAGTTTAGCTTTTCTTCTGCCGCGCTTTTTCCTTCCCCTAACACCTCTTTACGCTCTTGCTGCAACTTGGTTTATTTCGCAAGCAACAAAAAATCTTGCCCAGTGTGCAAATGAGCGAATAATCATTGTTTGGCTCGGTTTGTTCCTTTGTCAAAATGGCAATTTTGCCACTGCGACGCAATTTGTCTTGGCGCAGCAGCCATCAGCCGAAGTAGCTGCCGTAGATTTGGTCTTGCAAACTTTGCCGCCCAAAACTTCCTTTTTTGCCCAAACTCGCCCGAATGTACCTTTGGCCAAGTATTCAGCCCTGGCGCATCGAGCAATTCCCTGGGCTGCTGCCGCTCCTCTTATGCAGCAAAACCAAACGTTACCGACTAATTATTTGCTGTGGGATGATAGTTTTGGCCCGCCAAGGCTTCCAAACCATATATGTAAAAGAATTGGCGTTGCAGCAAAATACAGTCTCTGGGAGTTAATGCCCAAGCCAAAGTGATTCCCCAAAAACACATTTGTTACTCCAGCGTAACTCTGAAAAGTATACTCTAATTAGAAGAGTGAAACGTATCTCTTGTGCGTATCGTAAAGGTAGAATAAGAACTTGGCTTTACCTTTATGTTCTAATACCTTGTCACGAGTGAGGCAAAAGAATTTGTTGCCGCCTCTCTCGCTGGCAAGGGGTGATCAAAGTTCTGTTCAGGCTCTGTGCTAGATTTGTACTAGAACTTTACTGAATTATTTTCCTATTGCAAAGGAGCAATTTAATGGAAATCAAACAGATTCAACGCGCTCGCTACATTCAAAATATGTTAGCGGAAGAAGCCAGTCACGGGCAGGGGCTAAATATGCAGCTTGTCCTCGCCGAATTGGCCGATAAAGATTTGCGGACTTTAGAGCAAGTTGTCCAAAATTGTCGTTTGGCCCGCAATGGGTCGAGTTTACCCGAAGAATTGCAAGTCAAGCAGACCGAACCTGAATTTTCCTATTCCTTGTAATCATCTTTCTTTGAACTCATGCGAAGAAGCAGAGTTCCCCTCATGCAAAGGAGCAAGTTCCTATGAAAACCGCTAAAATCCAACGGACCCGCTACATTCAAAATATGCTGGCGGAAGAGGCCAATCATGGCTTGAACATGCAGATGACGCTTGCTGAACTTCCGGAAAAAGAATTGGACCTCATTGAGCAATTTATGAATCGCTGCCGCAAAGCCCGCAGCATTTCGTATCTGCCCCAAGAGTTGCAAGTTACCGAAACCGAAGCCGAATTCGCTTATTCCTGAAGCCTAAAAAAAGCTAAGTAGCAAAAAAGGTTTTAGATCAACCCCCTGATCTAAAACCTTTTTTGGCGCTTGCGCTTAACAACGGGTTGCCAGCGGCCAGCAGCAGCGCAGATTGTGCTATACTAGCATCTAATTTGAACCACTAAAGTTAAGGTTGCGGGAGTTCTTCATTCATGTTCCACCCTGAAAAACAGGTTACGACGGGGCGGTTTGGCCCCTACGGCGGCTGCTACGTACCCGAAACGCTCATTCCAGCAGTGTTGGCCCTTGCGGAAGCCTATTCGCAGGTCTGTGATGATCCCAGTTTTTGGGAAAAATTAGCCCACCTTCAGAAAACCTATACTGGTCGCCCGACTCCGCTCACCCTTGCCGAACGTTTGACCGCTTTCTGTGGAGGAGCGCAAATTTATCTCAAGCGGGAAGACTTAGCCCATACTGGGGCCCACAAAATCAATAATGCGCTGGGGCAAGGGCTTCTGGCCCAGCGGATGGGCAAACGCCGCGTGATTGCGGAAACGGGCGCGGGGCAGCATGGGGTAGCTACCGCGACGGTCTGCGCTTTGCTGGGCCTCGAATGCGTGATCTACATGGGCACCGAAGATATGGAGCGCCAGCAGCCCAATGTTTTTCGGATGCGCCTGCTCGGTGCGGAAGTTCGGGGCGTAACCAGTGGCAGCCGAACCCTTAAAGACGCGATCAATGAAGCGATGCGCGATTGGGTGACTAATCCTGCCAGCCATTATCTGCTTGGCTCAGTGCTTGGGCCCCATCCCTACCCCACTATTGTACGCGATTTTCAGAGCGTAATTGGGCACGAGGCGCGCCAACAAATTCTTGAAAGGACTAACGCGCTGCCTAATGCTGTTGTGGCCTGTGTTGGCGGCGGATCAAATGCTTTAGGCATCTTTTCAGCTTTCTTGAATGACGATGTTGCGCTCTACGGCGTAGAAGCGGGCGGGCGAGGCTCCCAATTAGGCGAACATGCTGCCCGTTTTCTGGATGCTCAAACAGGCGTGTTGCATGGGTCTTTTTCCTACGTCCTTCAGGATGCCAATGGCCAGATTGCTTTGACGCATAGTGTTTCAGCAGGTTTGGATTACGCCAGCATCGGCCCCCAACATGCCTATTTGCATGACACAGGCCGCGCCAAATATACCCATGTTAGTGATACTGAAGCCTTAGCCGCCTTTCAACAGTTGGCGCGCCTGGAAGGGATTTTGCCCGCTCTGGAGACGGCTCACGCGCTTGCCGAAACCATTAAATTGGCTCCGACCATGCGCTCTGATCAGACTATTCTGGTCAATCTCTCTGGCAGAGGCGATAAAGATATTTTCACTGTCGCTAAGATTCTGGGAATTAAGCTCTAATTGAGAATAAAAGGACTTTTGCATGGTTTTAATTGATCTCGACCCTAAAAGTATTGAAATTGATCCCAGCGGTATCCGTGAGGAGCCAGGTGATATTGCAGGTTTGGCGGCGACCATCGCCGAGCAAGGTTTGCTCCAACCATTGGGAGTCGTGCGAACTGGCTCAGGCAACTATCGGGTGCTTTATGGCAATCGGCGGCTGGCAGCGGTCATTCAATTGGGCTGGGACAAAGTGC
>Ga0316607_1000812_pt1 | contig 10207 bp, 5 predicted proteins | sample MIS2016062E_MG_FD_207674 | JGI IMG/M metagenome (GOLD analysis project Ga0316607, IMG submission 207674) | Microbial mat bacterial communities from Middle Island sinkhole, Lake Huron, Michigan, United States - MIS.2016.062E | ecosystem: Environmental > Aquatic > Freshwater > Lake > Sediment... | reverse complement strand
CCTGTTCATCTGCTGATATCTGCGGTAAAAAACTGCCAATCTAACAATCGATTTTTCAAAGCACTTCTGCGCCGGGAGTTGGTGCAGAATTTGCGATCGAGATTCCCCTGAAACCTAATTGCTAATTTGTTCGTTGTTAGTTGTTATTTGTGACGACAGCTAAATTGTTTTTTTCCCTTAATTAGAATAAAAAAAATTGCCTGTTTTTTGAAGGTTAAAGGCTTGACTTTCAGCATTTAATTAAGTATAATCTTAGAATGGGAGTGGTGGCATTTTTTTTATTGCTGCCACCACTCCCATTCTCTAAAATATACCACCAAAAGTCCAGCAAAGTCAATAGGCAATCCTTCTTTTTTAGGGCCGAGCAGTTATACCAAATCCGGTTACATCGGAATGATTAAACCGCGCATCCGCCACAAGCGCTTTCGTCAGAACTGCATCTTCTTCTCGATCTGACGAAAGCGCTTGATTTAATCTGACTCCATCAGCGTTCATCCCTGTTCATCTGCTGATATCTGCGGTAAAAAACTGCCAATCTAACAATCGATTTTTCAAAGCACTTCTGCGCCGGGAGTTGGTGCAGAATTTGCGATCGAGATTCCCCTGAAACCTAATTGCTAATTGCTAATGGGCCTGGGGCACTTGTTACGCTCAGCACGGCCCCATACTTCGACCAAATTTTGAAGGCGTTCCCCAATGCGATGACTTTAGTTAAACAATTAAATCGTCTGTTGGCAAAGTCGAGGAATTCTACCCCGCCGCCACCGATCTCGATGTTTTGTCGCCATCTTAACCAGTCAGAAAAGTTCTCACACCTGGAGAAGGCAGCGATTAACTTATTCGCGATTCAAAACGTTCAGATGGTTCAGGAAAAACAGCGAACCATTTACCGCGTCGATCAACTAATTGAGTGCCATAATCGCTTTTAGTAGGGATTGGTTCCCTAGACTTAAAGCCCAGATTTTTTGTGAGTTGGCTATACCATTTGCCGAGAGTGCAAAGCATATCTGTCTTTGGTGTCAGTAACCCAGCCCTAAAGGGACTGGGCTTGTAAGAGTAATCAAGCGAGCCGTACTGACCAGCCTAAGTCTTAACTGACTACGTTATTTGAGTCAAGACACCCTGGGATGCGTAGCTAGTCCCTTGCTCTGTCGCTGCTGGTTAAACAGTTCTAAGGTAACAGGAACAGTGCTTTCAGCCGGCACAAGCTCTTATAACATTGGCGAAGCTAGTGCGATTCGTTGTAACGTGAATCACGGTAATCAGTCCGTTAATAACGTTGCCAACCAATTCTAGAAATAGAAAAGGTTGAACTCTCGGTCTGATGTGGGTGAAAGCCCCACCTACCAGACTCAGGTATGACTCCCAATCTGCCCACAGTAACTAAGCTCGATACTTAGAGGCTGAAGCTGGGAACAGGGCGCAATCAGACATCAGTTGTTGGGTGACACTGGCGCTAAAGGGGAGTTCCGATGGTGAAACAGAGCCTAGAAAAGCAACCTAGTCAAAAGCGGGGAACAAGCCCACAACCCCCGACTTCATCGGAGATAGCTCCCGCCACACATTAGCTTGATAGTGGCAAGAGTCAAGGGAATCCGATGGTTGAATTGGCTACACCTAAAGGAACGAACAATCCACCGAGGGAACGAATAAAAACGAGTTGAAGGTCTAAGGGTAGTCGAACCCTGAAGTAGGCTGGACGAGCAGCGGAACTCCTTCAATTCGGGTAGGATGCGGCGTAATTGCTGCAAGGTGTTCAGAAAACATTAAACGGAGTAGAGCATGGTTAGACACAGTAGCAATGCTAGTGAACTTTGGAAAAATGCACCCTGGAAAAAATACAGGAAGAATTTATTCCGCCTACAATGTCGCTTGTTCAAAGCTATTCAAGTTGGTGACAAGCGTCAAGCGAAGTACCTTCAAAAGCTGCTCCTGAAATCCCGTGCTGCAAGATTATTGGCAATCTGACAAGTAACGCAATTAAATGCTGGGAAAAAGACTGCGGGAGTAGATGGTAAAGCCTCCCTCTCATTCGAGGAAAGGCTTGACCTATATCAAGCTCTGAAATCTTCCGTAAATACGTGGAAACACAACAATCTACGAGAGATACCCATCCCCAAGAAGGATGGAACAAATCGAATCCTAAAAATCCCCACTATCGCCGATAGAGCTTGGCAATGCCTTGTGAAATACGCGCTAGAACCAGCACATGAGGCAACTTTCCATGCTAGGAGTTACGGATTCAGAACAGGACGGTCGGCGCACAACGCACAGAAACAACTGTTCGACAACTTAAACTCCAGAGTAAAAGGAATAGATAAAAGAGTTATCGAACTCGATATCGAAAAATGCTTCGACAGGATAAGCCACTCATCCATAATGGAACGACTCATTGCCCCATCAAGCATAAAACACGGAATCTTCCGATGTTTGAAAACAGGAGTTAACCCAGAATTCCCAGAACAGGGAACCCCGCAAGGGGGAGTGGTAAGTCCCCTACTCGCGAACATTGCGCTCAACGGAATAGAGGACATACACCCGTCAGTGCGTTACGCAGATGACATGGTGATTATACTCAAACCTAACGATAATGCCGAGATAATACTTGGCAAAATCAGCCAATTTCTTGACGAACGTGGGATGAAGGTCAGCGAAAAGAAAACCAAGCTAACTGCTACGACAGATGGATTTGATTTCCTTGGCTGGCACTTCAAAGTGCAGAGCAACGGGAAGTTTAGATCTGTCCCTTCAGCGGATAACTACAAAGCTTTTCGGCAGAAAGTAAAAGCCATCGTCAACAACTCGAACTATGGTGCCAAGGAAAAAGCTAAGAAATTAGCTCCTTTAGTTAGAGGTTGGAGGAATTACCACCGCTTTTGCAAGATGGATGGGTCAAGAAACTCGTTATACCACATCGAAACAAGAGCTTTTAGGGTATTCAACAAGGAATCAAAACAAACTCGCTATACCAGCAAGTCACTGCTTAATCAAGCCTTCCCATCAATTCCTTATTCCGCAAACAAACACATCAACGTCAAAGGGAATAAATCACCCTACGACGGAGATATAACCTATTGGAGTGAACGTAACAGTAAACTCTACGACGGCGAAACCTCTAAAGCTCTAAAACGGCAAAACCATAGGTGTGGATATTGTGGCTTAAAAATGCTAAGTGACGAGAAAATACATCTGCATCACGTGGATAATAATCACTCCAACTGGAAGCAGAAAAACCTTCTAGCCATACACGAAAGCTGCCACGATTACAACCACATGAAGCAAGGCGAAAGCTAAGAACGTCGGGAGCCGGATGCGGGGAAACCAGCACGTCCGGATCTAAGTGAGAGGGGCGGGGAATAATATCCCCCCTCGACTCAACCACTTTACCCGAAAGGGGCGGTCGACAACCAGATCTCCAAGGGAGGGGCAACCATACCCCTCCACCTCGCAAGAGGTAGGCAACTAATTTATCGAATTAAGCAAAGCCGTCCTAAAAGGACGGGGTTTCAACCCAATTTTTTGATGAAAATTAACTGTTTCTGAAGTTGCGTTAAGTTTCTATAAGAGCGGGTCACTTTGCCGGATGTGGGCGCAAGCCCCTAATCTGAAAGTTAAACTAATCTGCAAACCACCAAACACTATCCGAGGAGAGAGGACAAATGCTTGAGTCTTACCGCCAACAGGCTGCTGAAAGAGCCGCCTTGGGAATTCCACCGCTACCATTAGATGCTCAGCAAACGTCTGAACTTTGCGAATTGCTGAAAAATCCCCCAGCCGGCGAAGAGGAAACCTTAGTAGAATTATTGCGCGATCGCGTGCCGCCCGGAGTAGACCAAGCAGCCTACGTCAAAGCAGGATTTTTGACCAGCATCGCCAAAGGAGAAATCCACAGTCCCCTCATCACCCCCACATGGGCAGTTTACCTGCTAGGGACAATGATGGGCGGCTACAACGTCCAATCTCTAATCGATTTGCTCAATCCCACCGCCGAAACCGCCATTCCCGCCACCGCCGCCCGCGCCCTCAGCAAAACTCTGTTAGTATTTGACGCTTTCCACGATGTTCTAGCTTTGTCGGATGTCAATCCCTATGCTAAGCAGGTAGTGGATTCTTGGGCCGATGCGGAATGGTTTACCGGCCGTCCTTTGTTACCAGAAGCCATTACGGTAACGGTGTTTAAAGTGCCGGGAGAGACGAATACCGACGATTTGTCGCCGGCACCTCACGCTACCACGCGGCCAGACATTCCCCTGCACGCTTTGGCGATGCTGGAAAGTAAAATGCCCGGTGCCCTGCAAACCATTGCCGAATTGAAGCAAAAAGGTCATCCCGTAGCCTACGTTGGCGATGTTGTCGGTACCGGTTCGTCGCGGAAATCGGCGATTAATTCCGTGCTGTGGCACATGGGCAATGATATTCCGTTTGTGCCAAACAAGCGCAGCGGCGGTTATATTCTAGGAAGTGCGATCGCCCCGATTTTCTTCAATACCGCTGAAGATTCTGGTGCTTTGCCCATCGAATGCGACGTCGCCAAAATGGAAACAGGCATGGTAATTACCATCCATCCCTACAAAGGCGAAATCACCAATGAAGCCGGAGAAATCATCTCCACATTCACCCTCAAACCTGACACAATATTAGACGAAGTTCGCGCCGGTGGCCGAATTCCCCTATTAATTGGACGCACTTTAACCGACAAAACCCGCGAAGCTTTAGGACTAGAACTAAGCACTATTTTCACCCGCCCCACCATCCCAGTAGATACGGGCAAAGGCTTTACCTTAGCACAGAAAATGGTCGGTAAAGCTTGCGGTTTGTCCGGCGTGCGTCCCGGTACATCCTGCGAACCAGTGATGACTACAGTCGGTTCTCAAGATACCACCGGCCCGATGACGCGGGACGAATTAAAAGAACTTGCTTGTTTGGGATTTAGCGCCGATTTGGTAATCCAAAGTTTTTGTCACACCGCCGCTTATCCCAAACCAGTTGATGTCAAAACTCACCATGAATTACCCGATTTCATGGCTCAGCGAGGCGGGGTAGCTTTGCGGCCCGGAGACGGCATTATTCACTCCTGGTTAAACCGGATGTTATTGCCGGATACAGTGGGAACTGGCGGCGATTCTCACACTCGTTTTCCCTTGGGAATTTCTTTTCCTGCGGGTTCGGGATTGGTGGCATTTGCTGCTGCTTTGGGTGTCATGCCGTTGGATATGCCGGAATCGGTTTTAGTGCGGTTCAAAGGTGAATTGCAACCCGGAGTAACCCTGCGGGATGTTGTGAATGCAATTCCCTATGTGGCAATTCAAAAAGGTATGCTAACCGTCGAAAAACAGAACAAGAAAAACATCTTTTCTGGGCGGATTATGGAGATTGAAGGTTTGCCAGATTTGAAGGTCGAGCAGGCTTTTGAATTGACTGATGCCACGGCCGAGCGTTCTTGTGCTGGATGCACGATTAAACTGAGCCCTGAGACTGTTTCTGAGTACATTCGTTCCAATGTCGCGCTGTTGAAAAATATGATGGCGCGGGGCTATAAAGATGGGCGGACTATGATGCGCCGGGTGGCGAAGATGGAGGCATGGCTGGCAAATCCGGTGTTGCTGGAGGCTGATGCTGATGCGGAGTATGTCGAAATCATTGAGATTGATCTGAATGAGATTAAAGAGCCGATTGTGGCTGCTCCCAATGACCCGGATAATGTTAAGTTGTTGAGTGAGGTTGCGGGCGATCGCGTTGACGAAGTATTTGTCGGTTCCTGCATGACAAATATCGGTCACTACCGCGCCACTGCGAAGGTGTTGGAAGGTGCTGGGGAAGTGAAAACTCGCCTCTGGATTTGTCCGCCAACTCGGATGGATGAACAGCAACTCAAAGAAGAAGGTTACTATAGCATTTTTGGAGCCGCTGGAGCTCGTACAGAAATGCCGGGGTGCAGTCTTTGTATGGGAAATCAAGCGCGGGTTAAAGATGCGACAACGGTGTTTTCAACATCTACTCGAAACTTCAATAACCGCATGGGTAAAGACGCGCAAGTTTATCTCGGTTCTGCCGAATTAGCGGCAGTTTGTTCGCTGTTGGGTAAAATTCCCACAGTCCAAGAATACATGGAGATTGTGGCGAAGAAGATTAATCCTTTTGCTGATGATTTGTATCGGTATTTGAACTTCGATCAAATTGCTGGTTTTGAGGATGAAGGGCGAGTGATTGCTTTAGAAGATATGCCTCGGATTGAGGATCTTTTGGGAATTCCCGAAGGCGTGTTGAGCAAGTAAAAAAGTAGAGCAGACCATCGGCTTTATTCATCTGCGTCCATCAGCGTATATCCGCCGACATCTGCGGTTAAAACTCCAAGAAACCGGGTTTTTTACAGCTCTACGGGCTGTAACGAAGTATTTTCACCCAAACCCGGTTTCTGACCACCCGTGCGGTCGGCTTTAAACATAAGTTGTTTTGATGAATAAGTTAAAGCCGAACAATAATAAACTGCTTGAGGATCTATTGAACCGCGAAGACGCGAAGGACACGAAGGAAGAAAGGGGCGGGTTTTACAAATAATAATTGCCTCGGCCTCTCATCATGGCTAATTCAGTAATGTTTAATGCGATCGCACTTGCCCTATTCCTGCTATACTTCAATTACTAATATTCACAGCAAGCACCGTTGGCGACACCAGCAGCAGGGCGAAAACAATGGAAACAGTCGAAACAGTCGAAACAATGGACGATCGCACGCGAACTCGGTACTGGGGTACAGTTACAGTTATAGACGAAGGCGATCGTTACAGGATCAATCGCATCGAGCTCAAACCGGGCCACCACATCAGCACCCAAATGCATTATCACCGCAGCGAACATTGGGTTGTTGTCTCCGGCACCGCGAAAGTGATCTGCGATAACAAAGAAACTATTTTGATGCAAAAACAGTCAACCTACGTTCCCATGAATACGCCTCACCGTGTGGAAAACCCAGGCGTGATTCCTCTGGTGATGATTGAAATTCAAAATGGCGAATATCTCGGCGAGGATGACATCATCCGTTTCCCGCAGGATGCTCACGAAGAAGATTAATCAGTGACAACTAAAAGTGTAGGGGCAGTTTCTGAACTGCCCCTACACTTTTAGATTAAAGTTGCTAAACACGCGAATCTGATCTCACAACAGGCGATCAACCTAGGGCAAAGCAGCATTTTTCAACTCTACATTCGCCATATTTGCATTACTGAGGTTAGCACCAGTCAAGTCCGAGGCCACCAAATTTGCACCGGTCAAATTTGCACCGGTCAAATTTGCATCCCGCAGGTTTACGCCCAGCATATCCATTCCCGACAAAGTGCCACCTCTGAGACTGACATTGGCTAGATTCAACAATGACTGACGAACATTTTTGAGGTTTGCACCAGTCAAATTAGCACTTTCCAAATTAGCTCCGATTAGATTCGATCTACTGAGGTTGGCATCCTTCAAATTGGCAATCACCAAACCAGCCAAACTCAGATTAGCACGGCTCAAGTCAGCACCCTCTAAATTCGCACCGTGCATCCTAGCAGCGATTAAGCTCGCACCTGGTAATTTTGCATTGTTGAGATTGGCTTGATTGAGCTTGGCTTCATTGAGATTAGTACCGCTCAAATTCGCACCGCTCAAATTCGCCCCGCTCAAATCGGCACCGCTGAGATTCATACCAGCAAGCTGCGCTCCTGTCAAGTCGCATCCGCTACATTTTTTAGTTTCTAATAGTTGCTTGACTTGTGATACGTTTTCAGCCTTAACTGGAGAGGCGAAACCGATCGCAATTAGTAGCCCTGTAGTTGTTAAAATTCCAAATTTCATATACTCACCCTCAGCGATATCTCTCTTTAATAATATCGAACATTTTTTGAGAGTATTCAGTGATCGACCTCTTAGATAAACTGTGACAATCATCACCCTATTATGCACAAAATATGCGATAATCATGAATGTTTCCATCCGTCCCAGTAATTGTAAACAATTATTGCTTTTTCAGGAACCAAAAGGGAAAGGCTTGCGTCGGTTCTAAGCTAACACCGGCGATATTTTTTTGAGCAAAGGTATAGTCTTTATCCTGCCAAAGGGGGATGAAAGGTACATCTCGACCTAGTATGTCTTGAATTTCGGCAAAAAGGGCTTTGCGGATTTGGGGGTTTGGTTCTTTTCGCTGCTGGTCGATCAATTGGTTTACCCGATCGCTATAATAAAACGAACCCTGGCCTTGACTAGCACCCTTTTCACAGCCCCCGGCGGCCGAACCCGTGGCACAATCTAAAAACGGCTGAATATAATTGTCGGCATCGAAAAAGTCGGCGTACCAATCTACTAAAACCGCAGGATAAATCCCCTTCTCAATGTTTTGAAACAAAGTTGGAGATTCGACGCTATTAATTTCTACTTGCATTATCCCATCCATTTTAAGTTTAGCTGATGCCTTGATGATACTGGCGACTAAAGCTCTTTTTGTGGAACCGGAAGGATGCCAGATTTGCAAGATCAAAGGATTGGTGGCGGAATATCCCGCTTTAGTCAATAATTCCTTAGCTTTTGCCATGTTGGCATCGCCGTACAGTTCTTTAAAAACGGGTTTGTGAACGTCAAAGGTTGTGGGAATCAGACTGTAAAGCGGTTGTGCTTGTCCCCGCAGTACGCGATCGTTGATCAGCGGGCGATCGATCATGGCTGCGATCGCCTGTCTCACATCTATATTATCCAGCGGTTTAGACTTGATATTCAGCGTCATATAACTGACGGTACTGCTTTCAGCCGCAATTTCCTGCCATTTCCCCTTTTTTGCTCCCAAGTCCAAACTGCGAACTTGATCTGCATCCAGAGACAAATAAGCAACATCGATCGCACCCGTGCGAAAAGTATTGAACAAATTTGCTGAACTAGAAAGCAGCAAAATATCAATTCCTTGATTAGCAGGTTTTTCACCCCAATATTTATCAAATACGTCAAACTTCAGAGAATCGCTGCCATATTTTGCTAGCTTGTAGCGTCCAGTTCCTACAAATGTATCTGGTTTAAATTTGCCTTCTCCAATTTCATAAGCTTTGGGAGAAACTGCACAAGCACCGGCAAATGTTAGCAGGGAAGGAAAAGCAGCAAAAGGCTTTTTGAGTTGAAAAGTTAACTCATATTCGCCCGTCGCTTTCACCGATTCTACTGCATCGCCTAATAGGAAAGCTGGACGACCGCCATTTTTGATAAACCGCTGCAAGGAAAACTCCATTGCTGCGGCATTGAAGGGGGTTTCATCGTGAAAAATAACGCCTTGACGCAAGGGGATTGTATATGTTAATCCATCTGTGCTAATTTTCGGCATTGCTGTTGCTAAATGAGGGATTAACTTAGTAGTTCCCGACTCGTAGCTGTAGAGAGTATCGCCTAAATTGTACAGCAACTGTGCAGATATAACTTCGTAAGCGTCCCCAGGGTCGATCGTCCGCAATTTCAAGGTTGTGCCAATAGTAACGCGGTTATTAGCATTGTCGCTGCTCGAATTAGGCGATCGATTGGCCCTCTGTCCGCAGCTTATAATTAAGCAGCAGCAAAGACTGAAAATAGCTATAACTTTAATCACTGAAGGTTTTATAGATATTTGAAGCTGTCGGTTGTAGTTTCCCATTGTCATTTTGCGAAATAATCCCAAATATACAGGACTTACGCATTGCAACGTAATTCTGTCATTCTGAGCGAAGCGAAGAATCTCAAACCTTCGCAACACCGTCGAAAGTGCGTAAGTCCTAATATAATTATATCATTTTGCTGGAACTTTACGGCAGGCAAATTAAAATGGAGGCAGATCCTCGATAAATTGTAGGGTGTGCACTGCACACCTTACAACTAAATGAACAAGCTAGGTGAGACTTTAAAATAATCGCCGAGTGCCTTAGCCTGTGCCTTGCTAATCGCTCTTTTCCCATTCACAACCTCAGACACCACGCCACTCGATCCAATGATACCTACCAAGTCGGCTTGACGGGTGCCGCTGGATTCCATGATGTGTTGCAAAATCTCATGGGGTTCGGATTCGATCGGATAATTTTCGGCCTCATAAACTTCAATGAGCGTTACCAACAACTTGTATAAAATTCTCTCCTCTGGAGTGCTGTTTTTAGCGAATGTTAGCCGTTCTGCAATTACCAGGAGCCGATCGTATTCATCTTCGGTTTCGATTACCTTGGGAGCGA
>Ga0316607_1000811_pt1 | contig 10214 bp, 10 predicted proteins | sample MIS2016062E_MG_FD_207674 | JGI IMG/M metagenome (GOLD analysis project Ga0316607, IMG submission 207674) | Microbial mat bacterial communities from Middle Island sinkhole, Lake Huron, Michigan, United States - MIS.2016.062E | ecosystem: Environmental > Aquatic > Freshwater > Lake > Sediment... | reverse complement strand
AGATTCAGCAAACCTAGAATAATCAAAAGCCGCCAACAACGGATCTAACTTGCGCTCCAAAATCAAATCAGCCAACAACTTAGCCGTCACAGGAGCCAATAAAATCCCATTCCGATAATGCCCCGTTCCCAGGATCAAATTCTCCCAAGCACTAGCACCCAAAATCGGAAACTCATCAGGAGTAGCAGGTCGAAATCCCCACCAAAACTCCAGAAGAGGATAATTCTGCAATTCAGGATATAACTTCATCGCTCCTGCTAGCAAACTTTGCATTCCCGCTGGCGTATTTCCCGCAGTAAATCCGACATTTTCGCTAGTCGCGCCAATAATAATCCTACCATCTTGACGGGGCACAATATAAATCCCAGTTCCGAATAAAACCATTTGCAGCGGCTGAGTGACTGCACAATCTTTCGGCACACATACCGACAGCATTTGCCCCTTTCTTGGAAAAACCGGAATATCTAATAACTGCTTAGACCAAGCACCAGTTGCCAAAACATAACGGTCAGCTTGCAACTTTCCTGCCGTTGTTTTAACACCCAAAACTCGGTTTCCCTGCCGAATAATTTCGACAGCACTGTCTGGAATAACTTCAATCCCCAATTTTTTACTTGCAGTCTGAAGCGTCCGAAACAAAGCGCAGTTATCAACTTGGCTATCCTCTGGATACCACCAACCGCCAATTATTTTTTCACCCAATCCAAGCTGGTGCTGGCGAATAGCATCTCCGTCCAACCATTGAGAATTAAGGCTTGAAGATTCAGGCTGTTCGTCATCCTGATCTTCGCAAACAGGTGCGAGAATTCCCGATCGCCAATATCCCGTTTGCAAGCCAGTAATATCTTCTAGCTGTTCAACCCATGCAGGATATAAGGCACGACTTTGTAAGCACAAATCCAGCATCGGACTGGGGGGAATTCTTTCGGCTTGGGGAGCCAGCATTCCCGCAGCCGCGCGTGCCGCAGGTTGTTGTAATTCGCCCGTGAGGATGGTGACAGATGCCCCTCGCAATTTGAGTTCAATTGCTAGGGAAAAACCGATGATTCCGCCACCAATAATCAGAATATCTGTAGATGAATTCATTGACTTTTTTATAGATTGCAGGGAAGGTTTATCGGAGTTTAGGTAATGTCTATAGGTATTAACTTATCCCGATCAACCGCCAGGGGTTTAAACCCCTGGCGGACTGCGGGAAAGCGCGTGTTTGTTGACACCAACGGGCTGCCGTTTTCCTACCACAGGTTAACCAAAACTCTCGGCTTAGGGTTTCCAAGCAGTTTCAGAGCCTTGGCCCCAGAAACCGTCATATTTTGTTACCTTAATATCGCCTAAAACTTGAGTTTGGCAGGACAAACGGCGGTTGGATGTGGGAGAATGGGGAGGGAGCGAAAGTCGGGTTTTTTCGCGCCACTGGGGTTCGGAAACTTCACCCTCGACGGTGACGGCACAGGTGCCACAAGTGCCCAAGCCGTGGCAGTTGATGACTTTAGCATTGCCATTGTAAAGATCGATACCGTTTTTGAGCAAAACTTCACGGAGATTGGCTCCGCGATCGCACTCAAATGTTTTTCCTTGTGCTTGTACTTGAACCACAGCAATTCACCCCAATTAGATCTATGTTAACTTTCCTATATATTATCGCATTTATTTCAAATAAATTGATCTAATATAATAAGTCATATTACCAAATTTCAATTTCTAATTCCCCATGACAAATCAGCTCTGGATCTACGATACCACACTGCGAGACGGCGCTCAGTGCGAGGGACTCTCCCTATCCCTCGAAGACAAACTGCGAATTGCTCGTCAGTTAGACAGTTTAGGAATTCCCTTTATCGAAGGCGGCTGGCCAGGGGCTAATCCTAAAGACGTACAATTTTTCTGGCGACTCAAAAAACAGCCCCTAACTCAAGCAGAAGTTGTGGCTTTTTGTTCGACTAGGCGGCCGGGAACGACGGCGGCTAATGATGAAATGTTGCAGGCTATTTTGTCGGCGGATACTCACTGGGTAACGGTGTTTGGCAAGTCGTGGGATTTTCACGTTATTGAAGGTTTGAAGACGACGAAGCAGGAAAATCTGGCGATGATTCGAGATACAATTGAATTTTTACGGAGTCAGGGAAGGCGCGTTATTTATGATGCTGAGCACTGGTTTGATGGCTACAAACACAATCGAGATTATGCCATTAAAACTTTGAAAGTTGCGGCGGATGCTGGTGCAGAATGGCTGGTGCTTTGTGATACGAATGGCGGTACTTTACCTCACGAAGTTAGTCAGGTTGTTCGCGATGTGGCAGGAACAATGGAAACTTGGGATATTTCTGAATCGGAAATTCACCCCCCCCAACCCCCCCTTATTAAGGGGGGGAGAAATTCTAAAATTCAACTGGGAATTCACACTCATAATGATTCGGGAGTTGCGGTTGCTAATGCTTTGGCTGCTGTCCAGGAAGGGGTGAAGATGGTGCAGGGAACTATTAACGGTTATGGCGAACGCTGCGGCAATGCTAATTTATGTTCGTTGATTCCTAATTTTCAGCTCAAGTTGGGTTATGATTGTATTCAAGATGAGCAATTAGTTAAATTAACTCAGGTCAGCCGATCGATCAGCGAAATTGTCAATGTTGCTCCCGATGACCACGCCCCTTTTGTCGGTCTTTCCGCCTTTGCTCACAAGGGCGGAATTCACGTATCGGCTGTTGAGAAAAATCCGCTAACTTACGAACACTTGGAACCGGAAAAAATCGGCAACAGACGCAGAATTGTGATTTCGGATCAAGCGGGTTTGAGTAATGTTTTGGCTAAGGCTCGGACTTTTGGCATTGAGCTCGATCGCCAAGATCCTGCTTGCCGCCAAATTCTGGAAAAATTGAAAGATTTGGAAAGTCAAGGATATCAATTTGAAGGTGCTGAGGCGTCTTTTGAATTGTTAATGCGGGAGGCTTTGGGAAAGCGGCGACGTTTATTTGAGATTAAAGGTTTTCAGGTTCACTGCGATAAAGGCCGGGAAGAAACTGTTAATTCTTTGGCTACGGTGAAGGTGACTGTTAACGGTCAAAATATTCTGGAATGTGCGGAAGGAAACGGGCCTGTTTCGGCTCTTGATGCGGCTTTGCGGAAGGCTTTGCGGAATTTTTATCCGGCAATTACTGATTTTAACTTAACAGATTATAAGGTGCGCATTCTGGACGGATGTGCGGGAACTTCTGCTAAAACTCGCGTGTTGGTTGAGTTTAGTAATGGTCAAGATCGTTGGACGACGGTTGGGGTTTCTGGTAATATTTTGGATGCTTCTTATCAGGCGGTTGTTGAGGGTTTGGAGTATGGTTTGGTGTTGGGAGATCGGGAGGCGATCGTTTTAACTATGTCGAGTTATTAGATTCCCGGCGAAGCGAATTTGCCTGAATATCGATGTTTAAATAGATACCGGGCGAAGCGAATTCGCGTCTACACAAACCAAGTCCGCCTGCGCTGACTATAAGAGTATTAAATTAACCCGCGCCGGCGGGTTTTGTTTGTGTAGCGACAGATTTCAACCTGTCGTTTTATTAACGAGTTCAAGGATGCAAAAACTCTAAATGATCTCCTGGGATCGATCGCAATTTTGCAGCAGATCCTTGCACTTTCAACCTGCCGCGCTCTAACATAATAATCCAATCCGCGCGATCGATCACTCTCGGCCGGTGACTGATGAAAATCGTGGTTTTTCCGTGCCGGTACATCAACAATTGTTCTAAAACTTCCGCTTCGCTTGCGGGGTCAAGCCCTGCGGTAGATTCGTCTAAAATCAATACGGGCGGGTTGTTGAGAATTGCGCGGGCGATCGCCAATCTTTGTCTCTGTCCACCAGAAATATTCGCTCCAAATTCCCCTAAAACTGTCTGGTATTTATCAGGTAATTCGCTGATAAATTCGTCCGCACCAGCAATTTTACACGCTTTAACGATTTGTTCAAAGCTGATTTCTGGACTTCCCAAACGGAAATTTTCCAGAATCGATCGGCTCCAAAAATGTGCTTCTTGGGGAACCAAAACTACCTGCTGTCTCAGACTATCGAGAGACAAATCCTGTAAGTTGTAATCGCCTATTCTAATATTACCAGATTGCAGCGGATACAGACCAGCAATTACTTTCGCTAGCGTACTTTTGCCGCAGCCAGAATAGCCAATTAAAGCAATTGCTTGGCCACCAGGAAAAGTGACAGAAAAGTTTTCCAGCAAATCCAGTCGGCCCGGATAGTGAAAGTTAACGCTCTTACAAACAATATCGTCGCGATTCTGAATAGTTACGAAAGGTTTATTCCTATCGCTTTTGGTTTCCGGTTCAGCGTCGATGACCTCCGATAGCCGTTCAGTTGCTGTCTGGACGCGAGTCATTTCGTCAGTAAATCCTACTAAGGAATTCACCCAATTAGTGACATTTTGATTCATGCTAATAAACGCTAGCAATTGACCGATACTCAATACCTTGTCAATCACTAAACCGCTCCCAAGCCACAGCAGAGTAATGCTCCCCGCCGACGCAACAAAACCAGAAAATATATTGTTTAGAATGCCAATTTGTGTAGTACGAAAAGTGAGATTTGCTAAGCGACCGAAGCGGGTTTGAAATTCTTCCCAAAGTTGCTGGGTACTGCCAGTAGTTTTGACGGTCAGCGCGCCTTTAAAAGTTTCTACTAAAACGCCTTGAGTTTCAGATTCTAGTACGAGTAAATTTCGCGTTTTTTGCTGCAATACGGGGAGAAAAATTACCGTAGAAGCAGTCATCAATAAAGCCAGGAATGTAGCTGCAAGTGTTAGTTGTTTGCTGTAAAATAGCATGAAACAAAAAGAAACTACAGCTATAAAAAATTGACTGGGTAAGCTGATAGCGACTTGAGAAACTAATTGATTGATTTCTTGAATATCTTGTAATCTACTAATAACTTCGCCGCTGCGTCTGGTTTCGTAAAAACTCAGAGGTAAGCGCAGGAGTTTGCGCCCGAATTCCATCACAAATCCCAATTCTAAGCGCTGGGAAAACTGAGCGATTAAGTTCGACTGTACCAGTCCTAAACTGCTGCTAAAAAGATTCATGACTATAACTGCGATCGCCACACTGGCCAGAAGTTGCGTATCGCCCCGCACCAGAATATCATCGGTGAGAATTTGCACTAGAAAAGGCGAAGAAATCGACAGCAAACCCAAGACCATATTTAGTAAGAATGCTTCGATTAAAATCTGGCGGTAAATGCCAATTCGCCGCATCCATCTCTGTAGGGAACTTGCGGATGCTTGACCATCACCTTGAGCAAAAAACCGCTCTGCATCGGGTTCCACCAGCAAGCACAGCCAATCTGTCCAAGCTGCGGCTAATTCCTCTTTGGAAACATAGCGGATACCGACTGCTGGATCGGCGATCGCATATTTTTCGCCCTGCTTTCCATACAAAACTACCCAGTGATAACCCTTCCAGTGAATAATTATAGGTAAAGGAGCATCATCCAGCTTGTCTAAAATTGCAGACGCTGCTCGCACCGATCGCGCATTTAGCCCGATCGCCTCAGCACCTTGTTTCAATCCCAGTAAAGTCGTCCCTTGTTGTCCCGTACCGACAAATTCTCGCAAGCGACTAATTGTCAAATTCTGACCATAAAATTTAGCGATCGAAGCCAGACAAGCGGCTCCGCAATCTTCTTCGCTCTGCTGGAGAACAACCTGATATTTCAGAGAATTATTTGTTTTTCCATAGAATGATATTCCCTGGAAAAATGGGATATTTTTTAGCATTTTGTAAAATGAGTAGAGCCTAAAGGACATTACCCCTCACCCACTACCAAATCAGCAAAAAGCACCCATAAAATTATGGGTGCTTTATTGATTCACATCGCTCGATCGGATTTGACAGAAATCAAATTTACCAGTAGCGATATACTGCTCTGAAAGTACCGTCACAATTGCGGCGGTACACAATGTGACGACGAGGACGGTGACGGTGACAGTATCTCGAATAATAGTAGCCACCGTTGACGCTAGCAGATTCTTCAGCGGTGATTTCAGTAAACAATGAGGTGTCTTTAGTTTCTTGCATGATCGACTCCTTTTTAGTTGAGAAAATTGGAAAAAAACTAGAAACTTTAGAAATTTTATAGAGGATCGCTTAAGTTTAGAAAGCTGAATTTACAGCCCCAAAACTTATTAGTATCTCTGTGCAACTTCTTAGTTGTAGTGGCCGCGACGATCTCCCGCGGGGATGTAGCCATGAACTGGGCGGCCATCGAAGTAGGGACTGCTGTAGTTACGGCAGCCACGATGACGACGGTGGACCGGACGACGATAGCAAGCACCGTTGACGCTGGCAGATTCTTCAGCGGTGATTTCAGTAAACAATGAGGTGTCTTTAGTTTCTTGCATGATAGACTCCGTTTTAGTTGATAAAATTGAACAGAAACTAGAAATTTTAGAAGTTTTCTAGAGTCTAGTTTAAATACTGATCTATGTTTCTCAAAAGCCCGATCGCTCTCCGGAAATTTACGGATAGATTTTCAAAATTTCCCCGCACAACCTGACACCCAGCTCTAAACCACTAGGGTTTTGTACGGACGCTGACGATTGGGATCGTACATATAAAGTTGACCGGGCTGCGGTACAAACAAGAGCGTATTGATGCCATAGCCACTAATATTGCTGGCATCGCTGTTGCTGCTGATGCCACTGACACCGCCGGTAATACTGGCACCGCTGACTGTAGCAGATTCTGCATCCGTTAGTTCAGTGAATAGCGAATCTTGTTGGTTTTCAAGCATGACGAACTCCTTGAGAATGTAATTAATTAAAAATTTGCAGCCCAGACTTTTTTCTTCCCCCTTGATCAGAGAGATTTAGCGAAAGCCAAAGGCTAGGTGACATATTCAATACTTACTTACAAGGACAGCAGAAACCCGGTTTTTGCAACAGTCCTGATATGCGAGCAAAGTTGGCCGGCAAATCCTGGGAATCTGTGCGGATTTTTAGCTGTACCCTGCGAATTTTGATTGAGACTTTTAAACCTATCCGCGCTATCGGGAAAGCTAAAAATAAATGTGACAAAAGAAATAAGAGATCTCCGAATTTGTCACCATTTTTCATTTTTCAAGCAACCTTCTCGGTGCCACCGGACGTTATTAATTACTGAAACCATTGCGCTTAATTGCCCGCATCTACTTCTGCCTTCTTTCCATCCGTTAAATCCGTTACAGAATCCGTTGCCGAACTCCTCCTTACCCCCTTGCCGCCATGTCTCCCATTCGCCAACGCACACCCACTGAAACCCTTCAGAACGACCAGTTTTTGCCCCCTGTCAGCCGCTGGACGACTTTGGGGGGCATTTTGATGGTGGCGACCTTTGGGGGTGCGATCGCCCTTGCTAGCGTCACCAAATACAGCGCTATAGTCAAAGCAGACGCGATCGTCCGTCCCGCAGGAGAGGTGCGCGTCGTACAAGCTGCAACGGAAGGAACCGTCGAAAGCATTGCGGTGAGCGAGAATCAGCCAGTGAAGGCCGGAGATGCGATCGCAGTTGTGGACGCTTCCAGCTTGGGAAGTCAAAAAAAGCAGTTGCAAGAAACCGTCTCCCAGTCTCAGACAGCAGCAAATCAAATCAATCAACAATTGCGCGACTTGGAAAATCAAATTTTAGCCAGCGCCCAATTTCAGACAATTCAAGGTGAAAGTTCCGCACAACAGGAATTAGTCGAATCCGCTGTGGTAAAATTAGCCACATCCCTGCCAGATGTAGCTGAGCGACTAGGCAGAAGTCGGCGGGTTTTGCTCGTGAAGCGATCGTCCATTCAACAACAATTAATTCAAGCTAAAAAAGAATTAACTCAAATAGATTTAAAACTTGAAAATAGCGTCATCCGCGCACCAGCAGATGGTACAATTCTCAAACTAGAGTTGCGAAATCCCGGTCAAACCGTGCAAGCAGGAAGTGCGATCGCCCAAATCGTCCCCAGCGACGTACCCCTGGTAATCAAAGCCAAAGTCACATCCCAAGACATCGCTCGCATCCAAATCGGCCAACCCGTACAAATCAGGATTTCCGCCCTACCTTTCCCCGACTACGGCACATTGAAAGGCACTGTCAGCGAAATCGCCCCAGATGCGATCGCCCCTCAAAACCCCGCTAATAATTTAGGTGCTGCTTATTACGAAGTGTCAATCAAGCCAGAACAAACTTATTTAACCAGAATCGAGTCCCCTAGCAGTAACTTGTTCGGAAACCCCCCGGCGAATGTTCCGCGCCAATACTCAATTCAATCGGGAATGGACGGAAGAGCCGATATTATTACCGGTCAAGAAACAGTGTTGACATTTGTTTTACGGAAAGCAAGGTTACTGACAGATTGGTAATTAGTCATTAGTTATTAGTCATTAGTCATTAGTCATTGGGGATTGTGGAACGGGCTAGAAGCCCAATGCCCAATGCCCACCCACAATAAAATTAGAGGATCTTAAATTAAAATAACGTGTCAATATAGAAATGTGACCTCAATTCTCTTCTTTCCTCATGGGCAAACAGCGCGTTCTTTCAGGAGTTCAGCCAACAGGCAATCTGCACCTCGGCAATTATCTCGGTGCCATTCGCAACTGGGTAGAAGGTCAAAGTCAGTACGAAAATTACTTTTGCGTAGTCGATTTGCACGCAATTACCGCACCGCACAATCCAGCAACCCTAGCCTCTGACACCTACACCATCGCCGCTCTCTATTTAGCTTGCGGCATCGATTTGGAATATTCTACTATTTTCGTGCAATCCCACGTCTCGGCCCACACAGAACTAGCATGGCTGCTCAACTGCATCACCCCGATTAACTGGCTCCAAGATATGATTCAGTTTAAAGAAAAATCAGTTAAACAAGGAGAAAATGTCAACGCCGGTTTACTGAATTATCCCGTATTGATGGCAGCAGATATCTTGCTTTACGATGCCGATAAAGTGCCAGTAGGAGAAGACCAAAAACAGCATTTGGAACTCACCCGCGATCTGGTAAACAGATTGAATCACCAATTTGGCACACCCGAAAACCCAGTTCTCAAACTTCCAGAACCGTTAATTCGGACTGACGGCGCGAGAGTGATGAGTTTGACAGATGGCACTCGCAAAATGTCTAAATCTGACCCTTCCGAACTGAGTCGAATTAATTTATTGGATGAGCCAGAAACAATTACCAAAAAAATTAAGCGTTGCAAAACAGATGCCGTGCGAGGCTTGACTTTTGACGATCCCGATCGCCCGGAAGCTAGAAATTTGCTGACGCTTTACCTGCTGCTTTCTGGCAAATCGAAGGAAGAAGTCGCAGCGGAGTGTGAAAATATGGGTTGGGGAGACTTTAAACCCCTGTTGACAGAGACGACAATTAATGCCCTGAAACCAATTCAGGATAAATACAAAGACATCATGGACGATCGGGGATACTTGGAATCAGTATTACGTCGAGGAAAGGAACAAGCAGAAGCTATTGCTAACCAAACTCTAACTAAGGTTAAAAAAGCTTTCGGTTATTCTTTGCCTAATTAGTCATTAGTCATTGGTCATTAGTCATTAGTTATTAGTCATTAGTTATTAGTCAGCAGCCAAACAACTGTCAACTCTCAACTGCCAACTAACAACTGTCAACTGTCAACAGTCAACTGTCAACTGTCAACCAATCATGAATCGTTTTCGCACTGCTTGCACCACCCCCGGAGAATTTATAATTACCGCCGAAGTGACCCCCCCTAAAGGTGGTGATATGACTCACACCCTAGCAATGGCTCAACAGCTCAAAAACCGAGTTCACGCGATTAATATCACCGATGGTAGTCGCGCAGTGTTGCGAATGTGCCCCCTAGCAGTTTCGGCGATTTTATTGCAGCACGGAATTGAGCCGATTTGTCAAGTTGCTTGTCGCGATCGCAATCAAATCGGCCTGCAAGCCGATCTCATGGGAGCACAGGCTTTAGGCATTCGCAATGTATTAGCACTAACAGGCGATCCAGTCAAGGCTGGCGATCATCCTAAAGCTAAAAGCGTATTTGATTTTGAAGCAGTGCGACTGCTACAAACTATTCAAAAAATGAACGGCGGCACCGACTGGAATGACAAACGTTTAACAGACGGAGTTACCGATTTATTTGCCGGTGCTGCTGTTGACCCGCAATCCCCCAGTTGGTCAGGTTTGCAAAGTCGATTTGAGAAAAAAATAGAAGCAG
>Ga0316607_1000809_pt1 | contig 10227 bp, 8 predicted proteins | sample MIS2016062E_MG_FD_207674 | JGI IMG/M metagenome (GOLD analysis project Ga0316607, IMG submission 207674) | Microbial mat bacterial communities from Middle Island sinkhole, Lake Huron, Michigan, United States - MIS.2016.062E | ecosystem: Environmental > Aquatic > Freshwater > Lake > Sediment... | reverse complement strand
TTAATGGCTTGTTGCCCATGGCTGGCTTCACCAACCAATTGAAAATCGGGTAAACAAGCCAAATTATGGCGCAAACCTTCGCGGAAGATAGCATGGCCATGAACCAAAATAATAGAGGTTTGTGATCTGCTCCCAACCATGCGCTTTTAGCCTAGAATCTTCGCGGCGGTTTGGGCGGGCTACCAGCTAAGGGAGGATTGGGCACGGTAGCAGCTCCAGCCCCAAGGGCTTGCAAGACCTTCTCGATGGTACTTCGGAATTGGGCCAGCCCTGTTGCGCCAGGAATGTTGGCCAGCAACTGGCCCCCCGCAAAAAAGAGTAACGTGGGAATACTTTGCACCCGTAGAGCTTGAGCAATCCCTTTTTCTGCATCGGTGTTGATTTTGCAAAATTTGACCTTCCCCGCATATTCCTGGGCCACTTGGGCAAAAATAGGGGCAAAGGTCTTGCACGGGGCACATGAAGGGGCCCAAAGGTCAACAACTACAGGCAGTTGGGCTTGGAGAACCTCTTGCTCAAAATTAGCCATTGTAACGTCCACCGTTCCTTGCTGTTGTTTTTGAGCGATTTCTTCCTTTAGCCGTTTGCGTTCAGCGTTGATTTCCTCAGCCGTCAGCGTGCCCAGTAATTCAGCTTCCAGCAACTTTACTTCAGCGAGGGTCGCCGCAAAGCGTAAGGCGCTGGGATCACAGAAGTTGGTACAAATTCCCTTACAATCCCCACACAAAGCAGGATCCAAAGTTGCCGCTTTGGTTGGCTGGCTGAGATCGAAATGCAAGACCTTTGGCGGACAAACTTTCGCGGGGTAACAAGGTGTCGCACAAGGACAGCGGGTTAGATCAACAACTACGGGCATTACAGGTCTATCTTTCTTAGCCTTGAAGTCGAACCACGGGCGGCCTTCCTGCGGAAGGAGCTAGTTTAGCTCTCTTAGGGCGCATTTTAACACACCCGTGGAGATACTTCAAGGTCTAATCGGCTTGAGAAGAACTAAAGTTTGACTAGCCTTAGCTGCGAATGGACATCGGCATCACGATTTGGAGCAGATTGCTGTTGCCCACAGGTTTGAAAACTACAGGGCTTTGCGCGGTCTGCGCTTCAATGGCTACTTGGGCGGTGCGAATCGCATTCAAAGCATCGGTTAAATATTTCACATTGGTCGCCACTTGGCCCCCTTCACCATGCACGATGCCGTCAACTTCGCCGGTATTATCGCCTAATTCAGCAGCATTTGCACTGATAACTAGCTTTCCAGGGGAAACATCATCGCCAGGATGGGAAACCAATTTGACGATATTCTGGCTAATGTTCGCAAACAACGCCGCCAATTTAACCGCTTTCAGCAATTCGCTCGTTTCCATTAAGGACCGGGTGGTATATTCGGTTGGGATAATCCGCTCAAAGTCTGGGAATTTACCATCAATCAATTGGCTGACCAATTCGATCATATCCGTATGGAAGAGAACTTGATTGCCATTCTCGGTGACGGTAATCTCAACATCTTCTTCGGCTGTGCCAATAATGCGGGCTAATTCAGCGAAAGCCTTTGCAGGGATAATATACTCAAGCACCGCAGCTTTAGGCGCAATATTTTCAGCCTCGTTCTCATCGTTCTCATCATTCTCATCGTTTTCGTCAGCTTCCAAATCTGTATCTGAGGTTTCATTTGCCTCATCAGCTGCAATTTGGGGCAGATTAACGCTGCCCAAAGGCAGGTTGAGCTTGCGAACCGCCAACCGAAAGCCGTCGGCGGCAGCGAGCGTAACAAGATCGCCCTCACCCTCTTCTTCGGAGCCAAGTTCAGGGCGCAGGAGAACTCCCGTCAGCACGGGGCGCGACTCGTCAGTGGCCGCCGCGAAGGCAACTTGGTCAATCGCTTCGCGGAGCATATCAGGTGGAATCTTGACGAGCGGTTCTTGTTCGGTAATTGTAGGAATCGGCGGAAAATCTTCAGCCGTAATGCCTTTGAGATTGGTCGTAAAGCGGCCACATTCAACTTTGAGGGTTTGAGTTGTTTGGTCGACGGTCAAAGTTAGTTTTTCGGCGGGCAAATTGCTGATAACATCGCTAAAGAGTTTGGCTGGTAAGGTGATTCCGCCTTCGACCTCGACGCGGGCCCCAATCCAGCACGTAATCCCAATTTCCAAATCAGTCGCGGCCAGCTTGATGCGGCCATTATCTGTGACCAGCAAGACATTCAGGAGAATAGGTAAAGGGCTTTTCGTGGCCACGGCGTGACTCACGGTGGCCAAACCTTTTTTTAAACTCTCTTGTTGGCAGGTAAGTTTCATTCTTTTCCTTAAAAACTAAAAATGCCGCGATTGCTTCTGCAAAGCCAGAAAGTGCAAGAATGCGGCAACGAACTCAGGCCTGGGAAATCCTTAGCCAAGTATAGCCAGGGTGTTATTCTAACATATTTGGGGAGGAGTGTCCAACAGCCAATAAGCCAAAAGGGTAAATAAGGACAAAAGTGATAGTGATTCTGAGGTAAATTTGCTTCAAAGGCGACTCAGAAGTATAATAGGCAAAATGTAGTAATATGCGAAGGTCTTACTCTAAAGATCTTCGTAGGTAAGGCTCTTTCAATGTCTTTAGGCCAAAAAATAGGTCGGCTGCGCCAAGAACGTGGGTTGACGCTTCAAGAGGTTTCGGATGGCTCTGGGCTGACTCCTTCGTTTCTTAGCCGCCTGGAACGCGATAAAGTCAACATTTCAGTTTCTAATTTACGGAAACTGGCCCTTTTCTTCAATGTGCAGATGATTCACTTCTTTGAAGGGGAAGATAATCAGCAAGTTGGGCAAGTGGTGCGGGCCAATGAGCGGGTCAAGCTCAGTTTGGAGGACTCGCCCGTGCAAGTTTATGCGCTGCTGCCAGCGAGTGGGGGCATCGAAATGCGGCAAATTGAGGCCCAACCAGGCAGTGGGCAGCAAGGTTTTGCGGGTGAGGGCAGCCAAGTCCTTTATCTCTTAAAAGGTTCGCTGCGGTATCAAATCGGCGAAGAGGAATATCTCCTTAAAACGGGGGATGTCCTTTCTTATCACGAGGATTTGGCTTATAACTGGACAAACGTTGGTGAAAATACAGCAATTATTTTGACCATAAATCTGCGTTGTCCCTGAAGGGAGTCTTCTATGTCTACTGAAATGCCAAGTTCACCAGAGCCAGAAACGCAAAGCGAAGCAGGGTTTATCTCGGCCAAACTTAGCCGAAAATTACAGTTGCTTTGGCCCAGAGGGGCGCGGTGGGGCTTAGTGACCTTTTTTCTGGTCACGATTGGCTTGCTGCTTGTAGATGCTTTCGCGGCTCTTCAGCCCTTTGTCATCGGGCTAGTCTTTGCCTACGTTTTACTCCCTGTAGTCAATTATCTTCATCGCTACTTCCCGCGTTGGGTCTCTATTACAATGGTCTATGTGGCTTCTTTCCTCCTCATTTTGACACTTTTTGCCTACGTTATTCCAATTCTTTTAGATCAAACAGGCCAATTGCTACGCAGCACCCCTACGGTGGAAGAGCTTGAAGGCCAAGCAAAGTATCTTTTCGCTGAATATCAACGCACCGTCCCGCTTGAAGTGCGCGAGCCAATCAATAATTGGGCCAGCGATTCGCTCAAAACGCTTCAAACTAACTTCACAGCCTACATGCAAGGGCTGGGCAAGTTTCTTTTCTCCAGTGCGCTGCAAGTGATCAGTACGGTTTCGTCGGTTTTAGGTTTTCTAATTATCCCTATCTGGATCTTTTTCGTCTTGAATGATCAAAGAGCCGCGCTTCTTTTCATTGACCACGTTGTGCCCAGAACAATTCGAGTCGATTTTTGGGCTATCATCCGCATCATAGATCGGATTTTAATCAACTATGTGCGCGGTCAAGTGATTTTAGGCATTACGGTGGGGATTGGAGTGGGCTTAGGCTTATCGCTTTTGCGGTTTGCGGGGATTGATGTCAAATATGTTTTTCTGCTGGCGTTCATTGCGGGGCTGACAGAGCTTGTTCCTGTGGTGGGCCCATTGATTGGCGCGATTCCCGCAGTCGTTTTAAGTATGCTAGATTCCCCCATCACGGGGTTAGCAGTTGCGCTGCTCTATCTTTTAGTTCAAGTTGTCGAAAATAACTTTCTTGTGCCTCGAATCATTGGCGAAAGTTTAGGTTTGCATCCAGCCCTGTTCATCGTTTTGTTAGTGATTGGGGGCGAAGCCTTTGGGATTGTAGGGATGATCTTGACGGCTCCTGTATCAGCCATCGTCCGCGATATTTTTATCTACCTTCACGGGCGGTTGAGCGAACCGCCATGGCCTGCGGGGCTTTTGCCAGGGGAAAGCGAAGAAAAAGATCTCAGGCCCCAAAAAGCTACGTAGCGGCTGGGGTTTCAAAGATGTGTAAGAGGGTCTGAACGGCTGTTGTGGCGGGCAAAGTGCCTGCGACAACAGCTTTTTCAATCTCTGGCAGACTTTTTAACACGCCAGGATGTTGAAAGAAAAGCTGACGCAGATGCTCTACAATCATCGCATAGACCCAATCCTTGACCTGGTCTCTTCGTCGCCGTTCAAAAGCCCCAGATTGCATTGTTTTCTGGCGGAAATCCTCAATAACCTGCCAGATTTCAGCAATTCCCTCGCCTGTAACGGCTGAACAACTATAGGCTTGGGAAATCCAACCTTCAGTCGCAGGAGCAAGATAGTGCAAAGCCCGATTGTATTCGGCTTTAGCGGCAAAAGCGTGGGCTTTATTATCACCATCAGTCTTCGTGATGAGGATTGAATCGCACAATTCGGTAATGCCCTTCTTGATTCCTTGCAATTCATCGCCTGCGGTAGCCAGCATTAAGAGCAAAAAGAAGTCAACCATGGAGCGAACCGTCGTTTCGCTCTGCCCAACCCCCACGGTTTCAATCAACAAAACATCAAACCCCGCCGCTTCGCAGACCAACATCGTTTCCCGACTTTTGCGGGCCACGCCCCCCAAAGTTCCGCCAGCGGGCGAAGGGCGAATAAAAGCCTTTGGCTCCCGCGAAAGCAATTCCATCCGTGTTTTATCGCCCAGAATGCTGCCTTTACTCACGCTGCTACTCGGATCAACCGCTAAAACCGCAACCTTATGGCCCTGTTGACAGAGAAAAAGCCCAAATGCCTCGATAAATGTACTTTTCCCCACGCCTGGCACACCTGTAATCCCAATCCGAATTGATTTCCCTGTGTGGGGCAACAATTGCCGCAAGACTTCCTGCGCGATCTCAATGTGATTCAGCACATCACTCTCGACAAGCGTGATTGCACGGCCCAAAATCGTGCGATCTTGGGCTAAAACGCCTTGCACATAATCGTCAATAGTGAGTTTGCGGCGGCGGGGCGCGGGCTTCACGCTGGCGTCGGCGGCGCGGGCTTGCTTGGGCAAACCATCGTGCCCCCCTTCAACCCCTTGCACCACACGGCTGGCAAATTCGTCGCCGCTGGCGGGTGGGGCCCATTCGGGTTTGGTCGGTTTGTGAGGCATTGAGAATTCCTAAATCAATTTTGGAGAGGGATGGGATGCCATAAATCTAACAATTCTGCAAGCAGATTTCGCAATTCTGTGACCACCTTAGCTAAATTTTGGGTTTGAAAGCCATGAACTAATTGATTACTAACCTTGAGTAACTCTTTAGCTCCGTCAAACTGTGCTATGGAAAGTTCACCTTGCGAATAAAGATGATTGATGAGCGAAGAAGTGGGAAAGCGCTCGATGGGAATCGAGACTTGTTCAGCTTGATTCCGCAGTAACGCCTCAAACGTGCCCCAAAAGACCATGAACGCGCCTTCCAATTCCCCAAGCGAAACAAGCTTATCACCCTTTTCCTTCCGCGCTAAAATTTGGGCCCACGAGAGAAAAGGTTTTTCAAGATCTTGTGCTGCTTCAGTGGGCAAAAGATCATCGCCCGTGATAAGCAAAAAGCGCCAACCTTCATGCTGCGTCACGGTTTCAGCTATTTCACGCAGGCGGTCAACTGAGATATGGACAGACCTGGCCTTTACCTCAATGACGTAGCCGCTATTTTCGGACTTCAACACCAATAAGTCAGGACGATAATAACCTAAATCGAAAGGCAAGGTCGTATTTTCAGGTTCAAGATAGACCTTGTAGCCAGCTTTTTCATATTTTCTGGCTATTTTTCTGGTCAATGAATCATGAATTTCTTTCATGGAAATAATCTCCCAGAGGTTTAGATTCGCTTATCCTAACATAGACGCATTCTTCACCTGAATTTATGCCAGCTATAAGGAGCTTGGGATAATTAGCATCTTCAGAAACTTCTGTAAGTGAGCGTTTATGAGATTCTATATCACAAATTATACTGTCATCATCATAAATCAATCCTATAAGGGCATCTTGAATGGGTTTGATAATATTATCCAAATCCAATTCATCTTCTTTATAGAGAAAAACCAAGGTTAAATGGAGTTTCTTTCCATTACATGGAGGCCCTGCCCAAGTTTTACTTGCTTCAGCACGCACAGAAGCTTTCCAGGCCTGAAGGTTTTGGCGGTTCCGCGTCTGCAAAGAAACAGGGCGTTCTAATAGCAGAAATTCAAACAACAAAACGGTTTACCTTTGCAAGTTAGGTCGGGCAAACTTTGCGAACCTTACCGAGCCAAATTCATATCGAGGTGTTCCCACATTGCGCCCGTTATGGTGTAGGTATTTATTTTCCTTTCCTTCGCATCTTTCTTGCCTTCCTCAACAATCTCTTTCATTCTGTCCATACCATCAACACTCAAAACATCTATTGTGCCATTTAATAGCTCATTTACCGCTGTATTTTCTATGTCAAAAAACTTAATCACAACCCGCTTGATCTTTGGTTCTCCTTTATAATAGTAAGGATTAGCCGCAAAAACCATTTGCTTACCTTTATCCCAACTCAAGAGCTTATAAGGCCCATAGCTCAGAGGTTGCGTAACTATTTCAGTGAGGTTAAGCAAATCTTCAGTCGGTATCTCAGTCAATTTGCGCTTTTCACCTTTAAAGTCAACTTCCTGATGCGATGGAAATGCCCCTACAGTATACAAACTTGAATAGAAACCAAGGGTTTGAACAGAATACTCTGGCCACTGCGCCCCAGGATAATAAGTGATAGTGTAGGTTAACGGCTCACTGTTTTTGCTATATTGCACATTCGCTATTGAAGCACAGAATGGGGAATTCAATGCACGCGATTCACAACCAATTCTCTTTGCAAGCTCAAGGTCAGCAGCTACAAGTGGTTGACCATCTTCCCATTTCAAGCCATTCGTGAAAACAAAAGTAACTTTAAGTTGCCTCATCTCCAGAGTTTCACTACCTGTGTAGGTTATTGGCTCACCGCTTGCGTCTATTACTTGTACGCCAGAATGCAAGGATTCTGTCATGCCCTTAGTAGTCCACACAATTTTGTCTGGTTTAACCTTCACTATCTCATTTGTTGCCCCACCATTTTCAATCGTTGGCAAGGATTTGAGCGCTACCGCTTGATAAGTTTCGCTGTAGGATGTTGCAGCCCGCGCTTTCAAGAGACTCGCCGCGATGAAATCTGAAACATCGCTTTCGTTCTCCAAAAAGAGTTGGCTCGGCTCCCGCGTAAGCCCCAGCGTGACCGTGTAATTTTGGTCGCCGTCATTTAATTCCCATTCATCAATGTTGGCAACATACGAGTCAACCGAACGGTCAATTTTAAGGTTCTTAACTCTTTTGCTTGTTGCGATTACTTCTTGATGAGCAAAAAGTGGTAAACTAACCATTTCTTCAACAAAATCATGTTGGAAATCTCTGTATTTTTCTATTCTCTTATCTCTATCAAGGGTATTGTTGGCAATGATAAGTTTCTCATCAGCATCTTTATTACACCATCCCATGTAGTTTTCACCCTTAAATTTGTTATCCTGACTCCGAACCTGATTACAGGTGTAGCGATTGCTGCCCCTTGGTTCGATTGCTGCATCCCAGGCAAACACGGCAAGGTCGAAGTCGCGCTGGGGGAGAAAATATTTGAACACTGATATACTCTTATTGTTTGCTGGTCTTGTAACTCTTATACCACATTTTTCAAGCTGGTCTTCTATCTTTTTAACATATTTATCACGAAATTTTGGTTCATCAGTTGTCAGAATCTCTAAATCAAGGCGCTTACCTTCGCTGTTCTTGCGATAAACTGTATCAGTAATTATTAGTTGTTCTTGTTCGTGAGGTTTAGGTGTGCGGGTAGGTAGTTCCCAGCCTGCTTGAGAGAGCAAATTGTTGCTGCGCGTTCTTGGGTCAAAGGCATAAGCATCAGTATTTTTATCTTGTGCCACAAAGGGGTGCTTTTGCGGCAAGAATGAATACATCAGCAACTCTCTTCGTTCCTCTTTTGACAAGAAAGGATAGACAGTCTCGATCAACTCATCGCGGTCTATGCAATGAGCAATAGCTTGTCGCACTTTTTTATCACCGAGAATTGGGATAGAGGAGGGCGTTGGGGTTGGGGAAAGAGTGGGCGTTGGGGTCGGGGAAAAAGTGGGAGTTGGGGTTGGGGAAAAAGTGGAAGTTGGGGTTGGGGTGGGTGTACCATTAGAATTTATTATCACATAATTCCATAAAGGTGAAAGATAGGGAGAGATATACCATAAGGAAAGAAACCCAAAGGAAGAGAGTAAAAGAAAGAAAAGAAAAATGCGACTCAGGTTAATCTCTTTTCTTTTATTCTCTTGTTCTGAGATCATATCCTCTACATCTTTTGCTAATTTAGCAGTATCACTAGGTAGATTAGCGTCATCAGTAAATTTAACATGCCTATAAGGATTAAATAGTTGTTGCTCGCTTTCTCTCAAAGAACTATAGCTGTCACCAATGTCTACAGTTATTATGTCTATAGGGTCCAGAAAGTACTTAATAAAAGGAGACTTAGAATTATTTGATCTATTGTTTGCTTTCTTAATATATTCTTTAATTTCATTAAAATTGTTATCTTGTTCTATGCATGAAGAAAAGAGAATTATTAATAAATCAAATTCATTAATTCGATCATTAACTTTTTCTATTGTATTATTATTAGTATCGCTAATCAAATTGATTTCAATTTGTTTTCCTTTGGGAATTTTTGTTAACGCTATTTGTTTTCTTATTTCAGATGCAATTTTTTCATCATCTTTTTTAATAAAGATAATAAATATGAGTTTCTTCTTTGATTCATTTTGAAAAAGAACAAGATCTATTATAACAAAAACAGAGGATAATAAAAAAACCAAAAAAAGCGAAGATAAATCACCTGCCTTATTCAGAAAGAAACCTGTAACTATATTAACAAGATTATTAGATATAACTAAAACAAACTTACGCATTTGTATCTCCTTAGTTCTTAACTGTAACTAGCCAACAATCCCCTAAATTATACCACATTCCCCGAATCCTCTCAAAAATGCCAGAAAGTAGCGAGAATTGGGGAAACCATATTTCAAAACAAAGCCCCTCTACCCCAGAAGTTTCTGGAATAGAAGGGCTATGTTGGCAAAAGGCAGACGAAGCGAACTAGACCAATTCTAAACGCTGATTAAGCTCTTGCAAAATCTTTTGGGCCGCAAGCGGAATCACGGTTCCAGGGCCAAAAATCGCGGCGGCTCCATGCTCCCTGAGATATTCATAGTCTTGAGCAGGAATCACGCCCCCCGCAACGACCATAATATCTTCGCGCCCTAATTTCTTGAGTTCTTCAATCAATTGGGGCAGCAAAGTTTTGTGCCCAGCCGCTAAAGAACTCATCCCGACCACATGGACATCGTTTTCAACGGCTTGACGGGCAACTTCTTCAGGCGTTTGGAATAAGGCCCCAATGTCCACGTCAAAACCCATGTCGGCAAAAGCGGTTGAAATTACTTTTGCCCCGCGATCATGACCGTCTTGCCCCATTTTGGCGACCAGAATGCGGGGGCGACGACCTTCGTGCTGGGCAAATTCATCGGCCAGCTTCCTGACGGTAAGCATCTCATCTTTTTCACCGAATTCGCTGCGATACACGCCAGAAATTGAGCGAATAATCGCTTTGTGGCGGCCAAAAACCTTCTCCAGCGCTAAGGAAATCTCGCCTAACGAGGCTCGCGCTCTGGCAGCATCTACGGCTAACTCTAATAAGTTGCCTTCCCGCGTTTCAGCACATTTGGTAAGGGCATCCAGCGTTGCGGTAACTTTGCTTTCGTCGCGCTCGGCCCGTAACCGCTCTAAACGCTGAATCTGCGACTGCCGCAC
>Ga0316607_1000806_pt1 | contig 10236 bp, 13 predicted proteins | sample MIS2016062E_MG_FD_207674 | JGI IMG/M metagenome (GOLD analysis project Ga0316607, IMG submission 207674) | Microbial mat bacterial communities from Middle Island sinkhole, Lake Huron, Michigan, United States - MIS.2016.062E | ecosystem: Environmental > Aquatic > Freshwater > Lake > Sediment... | reverse complement strand
CACCAATAAGGAGAACGCGAATGAATTCTAAATCAGTAGCCCTGTTTCTGAGCCTGGGATTGACTGCAAGCCTTGCAGCCAGCGCTGGTGCAGCCATAGGTGCTGTAACACCCACATCTTCTTCAACAAGCCCCTCCTCATCTTCTCTAACCAGCCCCTCCCCTAGTGTCTCTAGCAGTAGTCAAGGTGGTGAAAAGGGTGAGGGCGGTGAAAAGGGTGAGGGCGGTGAAGGCGGAGAGGGCGGTGAAAAGGGTAAGAAATAATTTCAGAAGTCAACCTTGTAATTAAACAGAGCGGTGTTTGAGTGTTATGATTATTGCAATTGACAATGTTTTAACTCCTGAAGAACTGGATGATATCTACCAGAACCTCAAAGAAGCTGAGTTTGTGGATGGGAAACTAACGGCTGGAGTCTATGCTAAAACAGTGAAGCATAACCAACAGCTTGAAGGCAATACAGAGGCGGCGGAGTCTGTTAAGGCAATTGTGAATCAGGCACTCAAACGCAATGCTTTGTTTCAGGCTGTTGTGCGTCCTAAAATTATTCGTCCGGCTCTCTTCAGCCGCTATGAAACAGGGATGGAATATGGCTTACATACTGATAACGCGATCATGGGTGAAGAGTTCCTGACGCGATCGGATATTTCTGTTACCTTATTTCTAAGTGCACCTGATACCTATGATGGGGGTGAACTGGTAATTGATACGAGTTTGGGGGAACAATCCTTTAAACTACCGGCTCGATCGATGATTGTCTACCCATCCACCACATTGCATCGTGTCGCAACGGTGACTAGAGGAGTTCGTTTAGCAGCAGTCACTTGGGTACAAAGCTTAGTGCGAGATACTCAAGAGCGTGAAATTTTGTTTGATCTCGATACGGTGCGTCGAGCCATTTTCGAGAGGCAAGGCAAGACAGTTGAGTTTGATCTGCTGAGTAAAACTCACGCTAATCTGCTGCGGAAATGGGCAGAACTTTAGGCTTGATATTTTGAATACTGCTTAGGAAAAGTGGACAGTTAAAAACTTGCATTCAATTGGTCTTTTCAGGAAGTGAAAAAATTAGGTTGAATCAAGCTATCTGCCTAGGAATTTAATTAGGTCTATTGCGGCTTATCGAAGATTTGGGTTTTGCAGGTCTGAGGCTTCTCTATTGATAGATTTGACATACTGGGTACAATAATGATAGCTAGTGTTTTGGAGATGGGCTCCCTGTGTCTATATGTCTAAACTCTCAAAGCTTCTACAGAAGCTTAATCTTAAACCAAGATTAAATGGCGATCGCTTAACAGCTTTTCTGAGCGAATTTCTCACCAACAGTGGACATTTTTTAATCCTGAAAAGTTTGGAGCATGTGGCACTCTATGGTTGGTATAGCTATGTCACTGACCCGACGCAGTATGTATTGATTGGTGCAATGTCCGCCCAAACAGCCTATTTGTCTGGTTCTCGCCCATCCCGACTATTTGGCAATCTGATTGGTGTCAGTCTCTACACACTGATTGATTGGTCAGTGGAGGGGGGTAATTTTTTTGAAAAACCATCCCACATTGTGTTTTGGGTGTTTTCTCTGGCGATTAGTCTCCTTGCGGGCGCTCGCGAGCGCTGGAAAACTAAACTAGAGCGCTGGATCATACCTCTGGAAAGTATCCTGCGAATGCTGATGCTACTGGCATTCTACCTGGTTGTCAGATTAGGTGAAAGTTCAAGTAACTCGGCGATATTACAATCTCTTCAGCAGTTTACAGAAAAAAATACCCATTTATTCCTGGCTAGCAGTCTTTTGTTAGTTGGGCTACTGTTAGGATTCCAACGGCTGCAAATTTTGATGCAACAGCAGGAGCTGATGCGAACATCTAAACTACTACGAAATTTGGCGGAGTGGGGAATGGGGATTCATGCAGTAGACACATTTGTGAGGAATCCGCAGGAATTGGAATTTCAAAGGTGCGATCGCGCGGTGTTGTTTATGGATATTCGCGGATTCACGAATTGGTGCGAGCAAAACGACCCAAATGCGATCGCCAGTGCGCTCAACAGTTACTATCAGGAGGTTGAGTCAGCAGTATATAATTTCCACCCGTTACGTGTCACTCTTGTCGCCGACGAAATCATGGCGATTTATGCGACACCAGAGCAGGCAGTTTCTGCTGCTCAAGCCATGCAGAAAGCTGCAACAAACGTTCTTTCTGCCTATGGGCTTGGGGCTGGCTGCGCGGTTCATTGTGGAGATGTGGTGGAAGGATTATTTGGTGGCAAAGATGTCCGTACCTACACTGTGATTGGTGATATTGTGAATACAGCAAAGCGTCTAGAGGGCGCAACCGCAGCAGGAGAAATCACAATTTCAGATGTTGTCTATGAAAGGTTAGGCAAGCAACTTCAAGTTAAGCTTTGCAGAACTCATGATCTTAAAGGAAAGACAAAGCCATTCAAAAGTTGGGTGCTGCTGAATAGCAAAGTTCCCGATCTGCTTCCATAATACTCCTGATGATCCTTCACAAAGTGATGCTTTACAAAGTGATGCAGCGTAAGTCAATTAAGCAAGAAGAGCATTGAATAAGTAGCCGATACTGATGATGCCAAGAGTCATTAGGCTGATGAAAACAGCTAAAAGTTGAGGGCGAAGAACTTTTCTAAGAATGACCATCTCAGGTAATGAGAGAGCGGTAACGGCCATTGTGAAGGATAACACAGTTCCGAGGGGCATTCCTTTGTTAACCAGTGCTTCAGTAATCGGCATCACACCAGCAATATTGGCATATAGTGGTACACCTAAAACAACAGCAATAGGAACGGCTAAGGGGTTGCCAGCCCCCGCATATTGGATGATAAAATCTGTCGGCACATAACCATGAATTCCTGCACCGATCGCAATTCCTGCGACCACATAAAGCCAAACGGATTGCACAATTTGACTAGACTGAAACCATCCCTGTTCTAATCGTTGTTTACCCGTGAGCTGAGGAGATTCAAATTCCTCTGTTTGAGCCTGTACTCGATGGGATTTTTGGAGTTCCCAAACAAAGGGTTCCACCCATTTTTCTAATTTGAGTAATCCGATCGTATATCCAGCGGCGATCGCCAATCCAACGCCAAAGCCGATATAGAGAAGCGTAACCTTCAACCCAAATAATCCCCAGAGCAACACCACCGCCACTTCATTAACCATTGGTGCTGAGATCAGATAGGAAAATGTGACTCCTAAAGGAACACCTGCTTCCAAAAATCCGATAAATAGAGGAACCGCAGAACAGGAGCAAAACGGTGTAATGATGCCCACCATAGCTGCTAGGATATTCCCGCCGAAGGTGCGCTTTCCTTCTAACCAATGCCGAACTTTTTCTGGTTCTAAAAAGCTTTGAAATGTACCAACAATGAAACTGATTGCAATCAGCAATGTTAAAACTTTGGGTACATCGTAGAGGAAAAAATGTAAGCTGGCTCCGAGGTGAGATGTTACAGATAAACCCAAGAGGCGAGTCACAATCTGAGTGGCTAACCAGTCGAACGGATAAAAGGGATCGAACATGGTTTTTCTCCAATCATTAAGCTTGTAAGAGGGGCTGAATTTCTGCGGGTGTGATCACTTTTCCCTTGCTGACAACTTTGCCATTGATAGTCAATGCGGGAGTAGACATCACGCCGCGTTTAGCGATTTCGATCGGGTCAGTGATGTGCAGTATTTCAGCATCTAAATTCAAAGTGGCGATCGCTTCCTTGGCGTTGGCTTCCAATTGCTGACATTTTTTGCAACCAGTTCCTAATACTTCAACTCTGATGGTAGTCATGGCAAAGTTCCTCTAATGTTTAATCAATTAATTGTAACGGATGCGATAAGACAATGCACTGATTGTCAGAAGTATGAAGATTTTCGGAGCAACGATCGACTAAAGGCACTAGCTCATCATGCAGCGATCGCAATTGTCGAATCTTGTCGTCAATTTCCTGAACTTTCTTACTGAGTCGGTCATAGACGGCTTTACAGGTGAGTAATTGCCCATCTTTCAACGCTAGAATTTCCTTTATTTCATCAAGAGTTAGCCCTAAAGACTTTGCACGAGAAATAAAGGCAAGTCGTTCCATATCCTGCTGGCTAAAGAGGCGATAGCCTGCTTCATTCCGCTGGGGAGATGGGATCAATCCAATGCGCTCATAAAAATATAGAGTTTGTGGATTGAGGCCTAAACGACGAGAGACTTCGCCCACTTGGAACATTGCTATAGCTCCATTGCATATTAAACTAATCCTAGACCCTATATCAAGGTATAAGGTCAAGGGTGAGAAGTTAAGATTTGTTAAAGCCGTCGGGAATCTCACAACGCTGTTGCAGCGGACGGTATAAAAATCTTGGTGGTAATGCAAAAGTTACTCGCCGGATCGATCGTTTTCCGTTGGTCTAAAATCTCCTGATCCGGGGTGATACCCTACTCTACAAGCTGCAAGTTTCTAAGAATGATATGATGCCAAGTGCAACGCCATCCGCTGAAGCCCTTACCGTTGGGCCACGTAAATACAATTCAGACCCATGAACAGACTTACAAATATCGCAATTGTAGCGCTTTCTTTCGCTTTGCTGGCGTCAGCAACATTGAATGTCTTTCTCTACCAGCAAGGGCAAAAGTATTACCTCCAATTAAATGCTACGGGACTTGATCCACTCGGCCTCAACTCCTATCCCAGTTCAGCAGAAAAGACGCAACAACCTGTCATTGTCTTTTATGGCGATTCACGGGCCGAGAATTGGCCTGCACCTGACAAAATCAGATATTATCAAAAGAGCGTAACCATCATCAATCGCGGCATAAGTGGTCAGACTACGGCGCAGGTGCTTGGACGTTTCCAGCAGCACGTAGCTTCGCTGAAGCCTAAGATGATTGTGATTCAAGTTGGTGTCAATGACCTCAAGGCAATTCCTCTGTTTCCAGAACAAAAAGAGGCGATTATCCGAAATTGTCAGACAAATATTGGGCAAATAGTGAAAAATTCTCTTGACACGGGAGCTAAGGTTGTGGTAACGACTATCTTTCCGTTAGGAACTTTGCCCATAGAAAGAAGGCCGTTTTGGTCGGATGATGTGGCGATCGCAATTAAGGACGTAAATGATTATATCAAAACGCTGGCGGGCGATCGGGTAATTGTGTTTGATAGCAGTCAGGTATTGGCGAATTCCCAGGGGATTGTTGACCCGAAATACAGTCGAGATTTTCTGCATATCAACTCAGAAGGCTATGCGGCACTCAATCAGGCAATTGCTGGTATCTTGGTGCCCTAGGATCATGCTAGGGTGGGGGGGTAACTGAGTATCAATCCAAATATTCATGCTGTCAACCGAGTAAAATCTGTGCGCCGTGCAGCAAACAGCAAGCAAGCTTGGATGTCTTCAGGTTCCCAATCGGGGAAGTCTTCCAAAATTTCAGTGACAATGACATTTTCTGCCAACATTTCTAAAATATCGCTGACCCGAATTCTCATACCTCGAATACAAGGGCGACCACTGCACTGACCGGGTGTTTGGGTAATACGAGTTAATAAGTTATTCATTGTGCCTCAAACTGTTTGATCACAGGTAAGATTCTGTTATTATACAAAAGCTGGTTGCGATCGCGACACGAGAAATCGATAAAGGCGACTTCAATTCGTTGTTGTTTGGCTAAAAATCCGTTTTTCAGCGTCAGGTACAAGCTCAGAGTAGACTTAGACTAGGTAATATTAGGAGGCAATTCATGAATAAGAGCTATGTTATATGGAACAACAAGGGTGGTGTCGGTAAGAGCACCATTACCTTCCACATTGCATCTATGTATGCCGAGAAGAATCCAGATCGAAATGTGGTGGTTATAGATATGTGTCCACAAGCAAACTCATCAATGATGTTGATGGGAGGCGGTACTGGTGCAGAATCTCGTCTTCAGGAACTAATTATGGGAGATATTCCTAAAACTGTTGTGGGTTATCTGACAGATAGTGTACTAAAGAATGACACTACGGATGTCAATAAATATTTAATTCAATTAAATGAAAGTAACTCAAAGCTACCGTCAAACCTTTTTTTAATGCCTGGTGACGGAAATCTTGAGTTGATAGCTCCTTTGTTGGCAGAAAGAGCTGATGCAACACCGTTGTCAAGCACCGATTCTCCTTGGGTTGAAATACATTCAATTATAAAAAAGTTGACAGAGCGTACTCTGTTTGGAAAGCCAACAACATTTTTTATTGATACCAATCCCAGCTTTTCAATTATACACAAATAGCAATTCTGTCAGGACAAAAGTTATTGGTTCCTATCAATGCGGATGACTCATCAATTTATGCTATATCTGGATTGTTTAATTTAATTTGGGGTACTGAGAAATCACATCCAGTTTATGGAAAGTACACTTTTGCAGCGAAAGTTGATAATTTCCAAATAGAAAGACCAAAAATTGCGCTTTTACTAGGTAATAGATTTACTCAGAAAAAGGGCGCAGCGCGGGCTTTCAAGGCACTATCAAATGAAGCAGTCAATAAAATGTTTGTGGAGTACAAGAAAAATAAGTCCCGTTTTGTCGATGGAGAGCTACATGATTATACTCAAGAGGAATTTGAAACTGCTTATAGTTGTGAATTGAGAGATTTTAATAGTGCTGGTGTAGTAGCAGCCAATCTAGGATTGCCATTAAGTGAAATGCTGAAACGAGGGAAATATGAACTTTATGGAGAGGATATCCAAATTAATCAAGAACAAAGAAAATTATGCCATGAAGTGATTGAAAAACTTGTCGAAAAGTTGTAAAAATATGATTTAGTCTTGAGGGTTACAAAATTGCTTTGCAGACGGTTTTTGAAGCAGCCACTTAATACTTGTAAGGTTGCATATATAACAATTCAAATCCAGCGGACGGACGAAAGCCCCTTGTGCTAAGTTCGAGTTTGTCTGCCGCTGCTGATTTGAGCCGTTATGTTGCTAAATCGTCTCTGGAACATTTTACTTTTCCAACCGATTCAACCACATTGGGCCCCATCACCGCCTGAAAAATTGGGCGACTCCCGAAAATCGATCGCACCCAACTTTCCCCCGATCGCGAAACCTGATCTTTCTGTGCGATCGCCCTCGCTGGGGAGTGTGTCTGTCTCTCCTTCACTAACAAAACAGGGATGGTAAGCTGTACTACATGAATCTGCTGGCTCTTGAGTTAGTCTGGATAGTAAAGTATAATCTGTGTATCAGTGTACTGAGTAAATGGGACAGTTAATGTGATAGTCGGAGCAGACACCGGAAAACTACCGTCTTACGATCGGCCACCGGTGATGGAAGTGGCTTGTAGTGTGATGTTTCCATCCCTTGAGGGATTACTTTCTCCTCATATCGGTCTATTATGGCAAAGATTTCAGCCTGAATATCCATTTTGTGATGATGTTTTTCCGATCGCGCCAAGAGTCGAGATTTTTGACGATCGCAATGTTGAGCCACCCTTGGAACTCACCAACATTCTGCCGTTACCTAGAGTTTGGTTTATCAGCGAAGATGAGACAAGAATTATTCAGATTCAGCGAGATCGATTTATTCATAATTGGAGAAAGGTTAGCGTAGAAAGCGAATATCTGAGGTATGACAGTCTGATTAGCAATTTTCAAGCTCATCTGGCTAGCTTTGATGACTTCTTAGCGGAGGCTGAACTAGGAAAGATTCAACCACTCCAATATGAGCTAACTTATGTTAATCAAATTCCACAAGGACAGGCTTGGTTGACACTTGAAGATATTGGTAAAGTTTTTCCTGATCTTAGCTGGAAAGCAAATTCTCCAAGGTTTCTCGCTCATCCTCAAAGTATTAGCTGGTCTACAGTTTTTGATTTACCTGATGAACTTGGTAGATTGCACACATCAGTCAAGCCCATCATTCTTAATGAAAAGTCAACTCTTTTGTTCGAGCTTACTGTACGAGGTATTGGAAATTACACTTCGCGGGAGAGATTACAAAATTGGTTTGACATAGCACATGAGTGGATCGTATGTGCATTTGCTGATTTGACAGATCAAGAGACTCAAACAAAAATTTGGCAGCGGAGGGGATAAAATTATGACTACAATTCTGTCACAAGCTGAACCACTTTACCAGGAAGAAGAAGAGTTTGCAATTGTTGCAACAACTTTCAAAAAACGAGAGCGACAAAAATTTCCCAGTCATCCTATTGCTCCGGTTCGTTCGGTACGTTCTGATGATATAGCTGTACATGACTTGGCTAGATCTATTGTTGGACAGAATGTTGGTTTTGTTCAGACATTAGCAAGCGCGAGGCGTGGAAAATTTTTAACCCCTTCCACAAATCCCCCGTCAAAAGCAGTTCCACGCTCGCAACCTAAATTTCAAAAGCTTGAAGCAGATGCTGGTTTGGAAGCAGATGAAGAAGAACCATTTTGGAGAGGCGTATTTGTTGTACCTCATCAGCATAAAGTTTTATTTCGCAAAGAAATTGAGGTCAAAACCAATAAGCTTTCAACTTGGAAACCTAATATTATAATCGATAGCTACCGACTCGAAGATGATGACGAATAAGCTTTGGTATGAGGCGGTAGACGCAAGTGTTGAATTAACACAGGGAGACATTATTCTCAATTGTCCTGTGGTTCGTTGGGCTTCTAAACATATTGAGCCACGAATTAACCCAGAAGTTGAAATACTCAAGTCATTAGTTGAGGCAGATGAGATTGATGCTGTGGTAATGACCCAAGGATGTGATTTAGAAAATAGGAAAGTAGAAAATGTAATCATCTGTCCCCATTTCTCACTAAGTCAGTATAGGGAGGGCTGGGTTCAGGCGATGAGAGATGCGGGTCAAAATCCAACTTCCAAAGCCTGGGGGAGATATTGCGACGATATCAAGAATGGATACATCTGGAATCTTGCAATGCTTAATGAGGGAGAAATTGGGGAACTGAGATTAACTCACCGTATTGTTGATTTTCATGATGTATACACTTTACCGCGTACTTTTATTGAATCTCTATTGCAAAGCAGAGAGCAATCTAGGCTTCGTTTACTTCCTCCCTACCGTGAGCATTTATCTCAAGCTTTTGCTAGATTCTTCATGCGAGTCGGTCTTCCTACGGGAATAACAAAGATTTGGTAATATCTCAATCTCAAATCACTGGATATCTTAAGCAGTTCCTACTAAGAAATACGTGGTAACAGAATACCCAGATCCCCGACTTCTTAAAGAAGTCGGGGATCTAGAGCGCCTGATCACCCATTTCCCGCCGGTAAACGCACAGTAAAAATAGACCCTTTCCCCTCCTCACTTTCCACCAAAATCTCGCCGCCCATCATCCGACAATAGTAGCGGCTAATTGTCAGCCCCAATCCCGTGCCGCCGTATTGTCGCGTTGCCGAAGAGTCAGCTTGCACAAAAGCTTCAAACAACTTGTGCTGCTGTGCTTGGGACATTCCAATTCCGGTATCTTTAACAGATAAACAAATCCAATCCGACTCTTGAACATTCAGCAAAGGACAAGCTATGGTGACAGAATGAGTTGCACCCGCAGCAATTGAATTGTCAATAGCCGATCGCCCTGCTGGATTCAATTTTCCACTTCCTACAATGCGGCTGACACTGACTTTCACCCTGCCATTTTTGGTAAACTTAGCAGCATTACTCAGCAAGTGCACCAAAACCTGCCGCAATTTCCCAAAATCTGTGTGCATTGTGCCCGCAGTGCGATCGCACTCAATTTCTAAAACATTGCCATTTTTCTCTAGGGACGGTTTCGCTACACTCGCCACATTCTCAATCAGCGATTTGATGTCAAATTCCTCGATTTCTAGTTTCATCCCCCCCGCTTCAATTTTAGACAAATCGAGGATATCATTAATTAAAGATAGCAGGTGCGCGCCTGCTTTCTCAATCTTCTGCAAGTCTGGTACGCAATCATCAAATCCCCCATCCTCAGCATCTTCTACAAGTAGTTGACTGTAGCCGATAATCGCATTTAAAGGTGTCCGCAATTCGTGGCTCATATTTGCTAAAAACTGGCTTTTAGCGGTGTTAGCGGCGATGGCGACTTCCTTAGCTTGTTGTAATTCTTTTGTATGTTCCGAAACCCGCTCGATTAGGTGATTGAGAGAGACAGCCAGAGAGCCTATTTCGCCTTGTGCGGTGACGGGGGCTCGCAAGTCAAAATTCGACTCGGAGGCTACTTGTTCGGCCACCTGAGTGATGCTGATAACAGGTTTGGCGATCGCCCGACTGGTGCGGT
>Ga0316607_1000803_pt1 | contig 10252 bp, 9 predicted proteins | sample MIS2016062E_MG_FD_207674 | JGI IMG/M metagenome (GOLD analysis project Ga0316607, IMG submission 207674) | Microbial mat bacterial communities from Middle Island sinkhole, Lake Huron, Michigan, United States - MIS.2016.062E | ecosystem: Environmental > Aquatic > Freshwater > Lake > Sediment... | reverse complement strand
ATAATAGACGGTCTAATATGGATACAATATTCGATGTGCTAATCAGAAAGACGGTTAATTATGGTAAAATATCAACAAAATCAAGTGCGACCTAAACGCCTATACCTATAAAATTAATCATCGGTTTATCAAAAGAAGAATCGAAAGGATGCCTGAACCATACCATTTAAAACTCAACATCGGGATAAGGTTAAAATCTTCGCTGTTTTTTTTGATAGAATGCTTACCGAGAATGTTATTTAGAAGAATAATAGTTGTGGCATTCTATCAAAAAAAATTGCATCCAAAGGGGTTTGGGGGATTGGAAGATTCCCCCAACTGAACTTTCGTAGTGCGTTGGCAGAAGCGCGGGCAAGGGTGTGGATTTTTATTTGTTTACTGGGGTGTTTGTGATTGCTTTTTAAGTTGGATTGATGCCTAAATGTGCTAAATAATGAATTGTTGATAGTTAAAAAAATGGGTTGCTGAAATTGGATAGCATCAATCCAGCTAAAAAGCAATTTATTGGGTGGTTCTGACAAATAAAAATCCACACTCTTGCCGGCAAATTTGTTTTTTGAGGATGCCAAACTGTTCTTGCGAAATGAAGATTTTTCTTTAACGAAAAACGTTAAACGGATTTGCTATGGCATCTTCAAAAAACAATGAAAACACAAATCCTATTTCGGGTGGGAGCGTTGGCTGAGGGGCTATTTTACATAATGAAATTATAGTTCAAAAAAAAATAATTAACTCTTTTACCAATAATTTTTTTTGAACTATAATGTTGCTTCATTATGTAACATAGCTTGGGAGTGGTTTTGTCTTTCGAGCGTTGGGAAACAGCTTATTGCTTTTTTTATTAAACCAAAAAAACAATAATAAAATCTAATAAAAAAAGCAATGTGCTGTTTGAGCGTTGGCAAAAGACAAAACCACAGGAGCGTTGGCAGAGCGTTGGACGGGTGGGACGCAAAAAAGTCAGCGATAGCGTTCCGATTTTTTTTTGCTAATGTTGTAGTTATTCGATTAATTGAATAGTATCCTAAAGAAATTTTCTTACTGGACAAGAATATTTTAAATTCAGAGGTTTTTTTGATTATCGATTAGGAATACATTTAATTTGGAAAAAAAAATGAAGTTGCTGTTTACTAGAGAGAGATGTTTTTTTGCAAATGACCGACTGGAACAGCCGAACGGAACAAAGGGAACGGCTGTAGAGAGACCGCTTGATTACTTGTGTTGTTTATCCAGTAAATGTTGTTGTAAAGAATAGTTTATTTGGTTATAGTTAAATTTAAAGAGTAAATTTTTGTTTGTTGATATCAAAAAAAAGGTTTTACTTTTAAGAGCAAAACCTTTAATTGAAAGATTATTTTATTGAAAACTATTTTATAAACTTTGAAAGTTCTTTTTTCTTTGTTTCATATTGTTCATTAGTTATCATTCCTAAATCTAATAAATCTTTTTGCTCTTTGAGTGCTGCAATAGCTTCACTGCGATTCATTGGACGATTAGGGTTAATTAATTCTCCATTTTCAAAAGCCAACTTATAATTTAGTACTGATACTGTTACCCTGTTTATTTCTAGAATTAAAACTGGACCAGCTAATGAATTCTTGGAAAGTCCTGAATGTACTAATTTAATTTCAATTATTTTTGCATCTAAGCCTTTCAAGTTTTCAGGAAGATAAGTGATACCGCCCATCATAGCCATCCCCATTCTGCCTAACATCAAATAACTAAAATTATTTTGTTGTTGAACTGTACTATTGAAAAGACCTGTATTTACAACCTGTGAGGAGTTTGTGCCGCTAGGTTTTCCAATTTTTATAAATCCATCTAAATTAATTGATGAGCCGTCTTCAAATTTAATTGTTTTAAACCTATCAGAATTCCTGTATTGGCTTGTCCAATTGATGTCTTGACATTTTGTTACAAATAATGTATCTAAACTTTGGCCGAAAAACGAAAAAGAACATAATAATAGTATTCCTGATAATAATAATTTTGTCATTGTATATGTTTTTGATTAAGTAGCAAATTACCTTAACAATTTTGACAATTAGGGACAATGGTTTGTGTATGTTGTTTTAATTGACCTAATTTGTCAATAAATTTTTTTATTATGTTAAACCAACATAAAATCCTAAGGGTTTTACAGCTTATGACATTGCTTAAGAAAGAACCTTCAAAGTCTATTAAGTTTCTTGCTGGAATGCTTGAAAGTACTGAAAGAACAGTTTACAGGTATTTGGATCTGATAAAGGAATTAGGTTTTGATTTGGAAAGAGATCATAATAATCGATATTTTATTATTAGTAAAGTTGATAATGAGGATATTGATTTTACTAATGAAGAAGCTTCATTACTTAAAGAATTATTACTAAGTAGTGGGACTAAAAGCAAATTGAAAGACGCTTTATTGAGAAAAATATATTTAAAGTCTGAAATTGTAATTCAAGGAAATCATTTATTGAATGCTCATTTAGGTAAAATAGTTACTGATTTAAGCAAGGCTATTAGTGAAAACAAACAAGTTGTATTGAAAAAATATCATTCTGCTAATTCCAATACTATTACTGACAGATTAGTCGAACCTATTAATTTTACTGATAATTATACTTCTTTATGTGCTTATGAAATAGAAACTGGGGAAAACAAGTATTTTAATATCGAACGTATTACAGATGTTGATGTGTTGCAAAAACTATATGAATTTGAGTCTAAACATCAATTAGATAAACTTGATGCTTTTGGTTTTTCCTCTAGGAATGGACTACCTTTTTATATTGATATCAGACTGAATTTAAGGGCTTATATGATCTTAAAACAAGAGTATCCTATGATTACTCCATATGTAAAGAAAGAGGCTAAAACAAGTAATTATAGGCTAAAATTGGAGGTAAATAACCCCAAACCTGTAATTAGATTTGTATTGGGATTACTTGATGATGTAGAAGTTTGTGGTTCGATTGAATTTAAAGAATACTTGAAAAATTTTGTATCTACTACCTTTGAGAACAATAAAAGTGATTTTGAATATGTCAAAAAATATGATTTTAGTATAGTGTCAATCAAATCATAAAACATTAACCGGTTTTAACTCCCCGATACCCCATTAATAAATGTCTCTACAAAACCAACAATTTTATTAAGTATTCTATCTCCAATTTTTTTACGAACTAATACTGATGGTTTTTCTCCTTCAATCAAATCTAGTACTTCATCTCGTAAAGGTTCTCTTTCGGCAAATAGATAACTTTCTATTAATTTATGTGTTTTGTCTGCTGATAGATTTTCTTCTTGAACTAATTGATTGAATGCTTTTTGTTGTTCTTCATTCCAATATTTATCAAATTCTTCTGGTATGGTATCGGTATCTTCAATAATAGGCAAGTTTTCTAAAATAAACTTTTCAATTAATTCTCGTTTACTTCTTAGATTGGCTTCTCCTGTTAATAAATCAATAATCTCTTTTTGCTTTCTGACTTTATCTTCTTTTGTAGTGTCTTTTAATGCTGCTAATAATTTTAAAATATAAGTAACATTAACCTCATCACGATGGATTAACTCTAATTCAAAATCAACATCTTCAAGAATTGATACTTTTTCTACTTGGTGTTCGTCTTTTACTTTGTCGTATAAGTCAAGGTATTTGCTTTTATAGTCTTCAAATAATTGTTCGTTCATTTCTAAATCTTCCCAAACAAAATCTGCAAAGGTTGCCATTGTGTTTTTGATACGCATTAACTCTCTGAACGCTTTTATAAACTCTAATTCGTCTTCTTCACTTTTGAGATTATTTACACTGTTAACCGTTGGAACTACTTTTAGTAAGCTTGTAAAAGCATCATTGAATTTTTGGACATAATCCTCGTAAGGTTTCATTATGATTTCTTCAATAGCTTCTTTGTTACTAAACAAGGTAATAGCTTCGTCTGTCGCTTTCTTTAGGTTTCTGAATACAATTATATTTCCTTGTGATTTTTGTTCGTTTAGAATACGATTAGTTCTAGAATAGGCTTGTATTAATCCGTGATATTTTAGATTTTTATCAACGTATAATGTATTTAATGGCTTACTGTCAAATCCTGTAAGAAACATATTTACAACCAATAAAATATCAACTTTACGTTCTTTTACTTTTTTGGATATATCATTGTAATAATTATAAAAACTCTCGCTGTCTTTAGTAGAAAACTTAGTTTCAAACATTGTATTATAATGGCCAATGAATTCGTCTAGCTTTTCACGAGTATGCACATTTAAACCATATAAAGCTCTTGGTTCTTCTACTACTGATAATTCTTCAGGGATAAAACCATTTGCATCTGCATCGTCTTCGTTTGCAGTATAACTAAATATTGTCGCTACTTTTAAATTGTGCTGACCTGCTAACTTCTTTTGTTGTAGAATGTCGTAATACTTAATTAACGTATCAACACTACTTACACAAAACATTGCTGTAAATGCTGCGTTATAGGTTTTACGGTTGTGGTGTGCAATAATGTAATCCGATATTTTTTCTAAACGTACTGGAGCTTCCATTAACTCTTTTGTGTCAATGTCTTCTACTTCAATATCTATTGCTGTGGCACTTTCTTTTTGCTTATATCGACCAACGTATTCAATAGAAAACTTTAATACATTTTCATCTTTAATAGCATCTGTAATTACATATTTATGCAAACATTCTCCAAATAATTCTTTTGTTGTTCGTTTTCCTAATTCATTTTTAACAGCATTATCTGCAAATATTGGTGTTCCGGTAAAACCAAACATTTGATAGTTATTGAAAAAATCTTTGATACGATTGTGTGTTTCTCCAAACTGTGAACGGTGACACTCGTCAAAAATAAATACAATATGTTCATCTTTTAGTTTTCCCATTTGATATAAATACTGACTTTTACTTATTGCTGTATTTAGTTTTTGAATGGTAGTAACTATCAATTTTGTATCGTCTGAAAACTGTTTTACTAATGCTTTTGTATTATCTGTTCCATCAATACTGCCTTTGCTAAAACTATTGAATTCTTTAGTTGTCTGGTAATCTAAATCTTTTCTATCAACGACAAACACCACTTTTTTAACTTGTGGCATTTGCATAATAATTTGACTGGCTTTAAAAGAAGTTAGGGTTTTGCCCGATCCAGTTGTATGCCAAATATATCCGTTGTGATTGCTGTTTTTTACCTTATCAATCAAAGCTTCAACCGCATAATACTGATAGGGTCTAAGTACCATTAGTATTTTATTGGCTTCATTCAACACCACATACTTACATATCATTTTTGAAATATGACAAGGTTCAAGAAAATCACTTGTAAAACCATTTAGAATATTGGTTAAACGCTTATTTTCTTTATCTGTCCAGTAATACGTTTGCTTGAATGATTGGTATTTATTGTTAGCGTAATACTTTGTATTTACTCCGTTACTAATAATAAATATTTGAATGTATTGAAATAGAGCTGCACCTGCTCCAAAAGAATGTCTTTGATAACGGTTGGTTTGATTGAATGCTTCTTTAAGTTCTAAACCTCTACGTTTTAATTCTATTTGTACCAATGGTAAACCATTAATTAATAGGGTAACATCATAACGGTTTTTATAACTACCCTCCATTGTAACCTGATTGGTCACTTGGAATTGGTTTTGACACCAATGTTCTGATTGAATAAACTCAAAATATAGGTTATCGCCGTTATCTCTTAGAATATGTTGTTTTTCTCGTAGTGTTTTGGCTTTTTCAAATACCGAACCTTTGCTTAGAATATTCAACACTCTCTCAAATTCTTTATCTGAGAAAGTAATGTTATTGTGTTTTTCTAATTGCTTTTTAAGATTGGAAAGTAAATCCTTTTCGTCTTTGATTACCACGTTGCTGTAACCTAACTTTTGAAGTTGTTCTACTAATTGTTCTTCTAAAATTTGTTCGGGTTGTTTTGCCATAATTAAATTAAAAATCCATCGATATATTGGTCTGGAAAAACTATTTTATAATTTCTTAAATTTAAACTTGACTTTGAATAAAAGCATAGCTGAATGGCAGGTTTCAAATCAAGATATTTTAATTTACCTTTTTTATTGTCAAAAATTAAATGAGAACTAAAATTTGAAGATACTGACTTGCTATTTACACCACTTGCCCTACTTGCGGAAAAATTAAATATCTTTAAATCTGTTTTTAAATATTCAATTACACGGGAAACTGTTGTATTACTATTTGCCAACCCTTTTGATTTCATTAGTTCAAAAGTATTATGAAGCATTAATAAATGGTCAGTATTTGAAACTAAATCAAAACATTTCTCTTCGTCATAATCACATTCGGCTTTGCAAATTACATACCCTTCGTCGTAATTATTACATTCTTTGCCCCACCAATGTGCATTTTCTTTGAAAGTATCCCAAAAATAGTAACCCACACCTAACCACGCATTATTTCTAGTGCAAGGAAAAGGCCCATCCCTTTCTATTTTTTCGGGATTACCTCGGTCTTCCAGTGTTTGATAAACTATTACTTTTTTAATCACGGAAGATTTTCTATTTTTGGATAGTGTTTTGTTTCAATGTTGATTCTAGCGAAGTTAAATTTAGAGTAGGCAACATTACACCTGGTACATTAGCTTGAACTGTTATTATACTGACATAAGCCCTGACAAAAGGAAATAAAATAGCGATACAATTTCTATAAAAGAAATCTGGAATTTCCTCAAAGGAATTCACATTTTCAAACTTAAAGAAACCAACACATTCGACTTCCACAAAAGGATTTTCGATATTATTTTCATTAAATGCTTTTACAGAAAAACACAATTCGTAGGTAGAAGTCTCATTTTCATAAACACCCTTAGTATCGAAATTTAAGGAAATCTCATTCGATTTATGATTTGATAAATTGATAGTTACTTTGTCAAATTGATATTTAACTATTGAAAAGGCTGCTTTTTGCATTTTGATATAAATTATAATTAAATAAAAAACCCGAAGTAAACTTCGGGCTCATTTGGTTATTATTTTCTAGACACCCACTGTTTGGGTCGTTTGTATAAACATAATATTGCTGAGAACTATTTAAAAACTCCTCAACTGTTGGGCCTATTTTGTCGAACGCTACACTTTTTTCCCAATCTGCCACAATTTTGTCCTGAGGTGTATTGTCTAAATACTTTTTTAAATCCTCATAAAAATTATTCATCATTTCTAAAATTTTAAACCCATAGGAAAAATGGATTATCTTGTTACATAGTGCAAAAGTATAACTAATAAACTTTATAAAAAAAAATATTAAAATAAAAATGTGTTAAAATGTATTTTTTTACACAAACATTCTCTGCAACACCCCTTTTTTATACTCTTGCGTTTCTATTATTTGGGCTTGTGAACTATTTATTTTATCATCAATACTAGTTAAAAAATTGGCGATTTTGGTTTGTTTTACAAATACTAATTTGGCATTAAACAAATAAACCTTATCAAAAACAATAAGATTAAACTTTCTTATTAATGACTATTGTATTTCAAAAACTATATCTTTTTCGACTAGAGTACTCACATTTAGAGTAGGTATAATAAATCTATTGAAAAATGTATTTTCTGTTTTTGCGTGTAATATTCCTCTTGAAGTGCCAACAGTTATAACACATAAATGTTCTAAAAAATGCTTTGGTAAGATAATTTTCTTATCTGAAACAATATTGGTATTCCAAGAACTCTCTTCTATATCAAAATTACAAACTACTGTTAAAGTTACAATTGGTTGATTTTCGTGAAGAAATTGAAATTTCATTCTACAAGAAACAACTCTATTTTCTGGATTAATTGAAAACTGTAATTCCGATTTTAAGTCATTTGTTTCTGGAAGATTTTCGACTTCAAATGTTGCAAACTGTTCTGTAACAATATTTAAAAGCCTAAAACTTACGTTTTTTTTTGTGTCCATTTTTATGAATGATTATATTTCAGTTCCATACAGTCCTCAATATACCCGTGCAAAGGAATGACTTTAGTTTCTTTTTGTGCTACCATAGTTCCTTCTATTTCATTAATGTAGGTATGAACTTTATTGACTATTGTGCTAATGTTTGTGGTTGAAATAAGAAGACAGTTATTGTTTTCATAAATGTGCATTAACTTGATACCTAATGCTTTTTCTATTTTACCAATTGTAAAAAAGCCAAAATTTTCAGATCCTTTAACCCATTTATTAACCGTTTGTGGTGTAACTTTTAATAGGACTGCTAAATCTTTTTGTGATATTTTTTTTTCTCTAAGTGTTCTTAAAATACGAACAGCAACTTGTTGAGAATAACGTAAACCTTCTTTATCCTCAAATCTTTTATTGCTTTCTTCTATCCATTTGCTAGGAGTTTTAGAAACTAAAGCTTCTAACTTGTTACTCATTTCTTGATTGTTCATAATGGTAGTTTTAGTTTATGATTTCTATATAACCGAAGTCGTCGTCTGTTAATAGATCATTTTCTTTTAAATATGCTGCTGTAATTTTTAGTTTAGCTAATTCAATTTTTGTGTGGTCTTGCTCTCCCATTGCACCAGTTAGTTTTATAGCACTTCCTGATACAACAAAACATTCTGGACTGATGCGTACCGCAAACATTCGAAGCCAAGATTTGTCTCCTGTACCGTATGCGCGGGTTTGTTGTAGTTTATAAGTTTGGTCATTTTTGTGTAATGGATAAAAAACTAAATCTTGTAACGAGCTTTTTGTTTCAAATTTACCAATATTAGCCACTTTTCTAATTTTTGCTTCAAATTCTGTTGCTTCGTCTATTGTTGAAAAAATAGCTTCTTCAATTGATATTGCACCATAAAAACCTGATTGTAAGTCATTTTTATTATCTTCAAAAAAGGTCTCCAAATACTCTGTATCGTTCCATTTTCTGAATGCTAATGTAAACTCATCACAGTCGTTGTGTTCAAATTGAACCGACAATAATTTGTTTTTTACGACTGCAAATATATCAACTATTTTCATATAATCAACTTATAGGCTTATTATTTTAACTTTTATTTACACAAACATATTTTGCAATAACCCCTTTTTGTATTGCTGGGTTTGTTCTATTTGTGCTAGTGTGCGGCTTATTTTATTATCTATTGTTGCTAAAAAAGCAGCTATTTTTCCTTGTTCTTCTTCACAAGGAAAATTAAATGAAAAAGAATTTAAACTTTTCGTTGTTACCTGATTAATTGTAGCTCCAAGATGTTCATTTATTTGGCTAAAGAATAAATCTGTTTGAAATAGATGATAGATAAATCGATTATATTTACTTCTATAAATTGACATAAAAGCTCCGAACGCATAACCTTCATTTTCTTTACTTATTAATGCACACTTACCAATAAGACTTCTGCTTCCATTTCTTGCACAAATCAAAATATCATTCTCCTTAACATAATTTTTTTCAGATATAACTGTGTCTACAAAAACATTATCTTCAAAAGCTAATCTACCATTTTGAACATTTGATGAACGCAAAACTAAAGTACCGTTACTTTCTACAACATCGTTTGGAGAATAAGTTAGACCAATGAAACATTCTCCTAAATTACCAAGTTTTTTTCTTTCCCATTTAGGAAAATCCTTACCATTATCATATTTAAATCTTAACTGTTGAGAGAATAGTTTTTGCATTACTCCTTTTTTGTATTGTTCCAAAAGGGTTTTCTTTTGTTTGAGTTGTTCTATTTTTTTATCTAAAGCGTTAAGGAATAAAGTTATCTTTTTTTGTTCAGTTACCGATGGTACAAATATTTTATCGTGTAATACATAAGCATTACTAATTTTCATATCGTTTTTAGCTCCTTTTTTTACTAAAGGTCTTAGGTAACGGTTAGTATTTTCGTCTAAAGAGAAATAATGTTCTATAAATTCGCCGTGTGCATTTTCATCTTTGACATTATAAACCGCATAAAGTGTTGAAACAATTCCTGCTTTCTTTTTGTTTTGTTTTATTATACCATAAGGATTGGCTTTTAATGGACTTTTGGTATATACAATATCGCCAACTTCTACTACGTGATATTGATGTACTGAAACACCTGCATAGCTTCTACCTAAGTGCTCAATTTGGTTTACAATACCCATTTCGCCAGAAACAGAAAGTACTTCGTCTTTGGTATATTTTAAATCGGCATTTCGTTTTTTAGCTTCTTTTAAAAGTTCACTAAGTTTCGTGTTATTCCAATGATCTGTAAACTCCGGAAAACGGATTACTGGTTTAGCAGTTTGATTTTCCATAAT
>Ga0316607_1000802_pt1 | contig 10254 bp, 10 predicted proteins | sample MIS2016062E_MG_FD_207674 | JGI IMG/M metagenome (GOLD analysis project Ga0316607, IMG submission 207674) | Microbial mat bacterial communities from Middle Island sinkhole, Lake Huron, Michigan, United States - MIS.2016.062E | ecosystem: Environmental > Aquatic > Freshwater > Lake > Sediment... | reverse complement strand
ATAAGAGGATGAATCATCCTGAGTCATCGTTTGCCCGTTGATTAACTTGCTGATCTGTGCATCACAATTGATCATCATTTCCAGATAACCTTTGAAATAGCCGTCTGCATACGATTGCGATACTATGTCTATTTTGTCGTTTGCATCTAGAATGACATAACCATTGGAGCCTATGTTTCGAGCCATTTCTTCAATTGCATCCAATTCACGTGGGTTTTTTGAAGATGCATTGATTGCCAACAATGGCATTCCATACTTTTCAGAAGCTCTGGCCCAATCCGAAATTGAGTAGTTCTTATATGTTGTATATTGTGCAGCAATAGACAATAAACCAAGATCATATTCATCACCAATTTCCTGAAGAAATAATTCATTCATCATATCTCTGTATGGAATCCCTTTTTTGGGATCATCCATTGGATTTATTTTTACGATGCCAAATTCAGGAACGACATTTTCACGTGGAATTAGCTTTATTTCAGTGAATAGTCCATCTTTCTGCTTGCTGAATTCTATTAGTGAGTGCGAATAAAATTCAGATTCTATGGCAAATTGCAAATATGTAGAAAACCATGAATTTTCGAATAAACGATGCAGCTCTGGTTCTTCATTTTCTTTATCATCGACTATTTGGTATTTCGATTGCTGAATTGTATAAATGGTGGTTCTTGTTTGTGCAAGTAAATGAGCATCTCTCATTGCTTCTTTATAGTAAGTGTAAAGATAAAATCTGTTTGGATCGTCAATATTCTGGGCTTGATCAATGAACTTTTTTAAATTGGCTATTTCTAAGTCAATTCTCGGTTTCCTTACTCGAACAATTCTGTCATAAAAAGGTTCGTTGGAATGTTTTACAACTGTTGTATTTCCCTTGCTGAGAAAGATATTTTTTAATAAATTAATCATTGTATCTTAATTTTTGTGATCCCCAACGGAATACTGTTTTTAATGAATTATCTTCCTTTACATTTTGAATTAGCGTTGTACTTCTTTTGCCAGATGCAATGGCTTCTAATTCGCGCCTGGTATCATCGTAGTCTTTTATGATTCGTTCAGGAATTTCAGAATCTAATACACGCCCCCACAAATGATAGCTTGCAATAGATGAAAGCCACCTTACAAGATTGATATGCCTGTCTGTATCTGTTTTCGAAAGTTCAGTATCAATGTCATATCGATCAAAAAGAATATCTTTGATATAACCAATTGCAAAGATTTCTGCAGTATCCAGAATTTCATCCGTATCCTCAGTAATTTGCGATAAAATTTGGGATGAAATTTTATCTTCCAAATCTTTTTTTACAAGAAAAATCATCGTCTTAAATTTTTACGTAGTTTACCTGTCCTGCAATAGAATCCGTTTTTGTGTGCTTCGAGTGCACGGATTGCCTGCTCATCAGCATCAGGAGCATCATCTTTGGTTCTGTAACCTGGTTCAATTCCAAATAGCTGTCTGCGACCTTCAATAAAGTCCTTATCTTCTTGCAAACCTACAGGATACAATGCTTTTTTATGCTGATAATAATATAGTAACCTCACAAGTCTATCATATTTGAATGATTTGGGAGTATCAACCTTATTCAAATATAACATAACGCCTGTGGCATCTTGCATTGATTCAATTGCATCTTCAATTGCATCATTCCAAAATTGGGCTTCGAATTGCCAATTTACAATAACATCAAAAGGCAATTCAACCTGAAATTGAATCATGTATTCAATCGCATCATAAATCTTACAACGACGAACAAAAGAATCAATGTAATAAAACTTTTTGTTTTTAAGTCCCCAAATTCTCACAGCATTGAAGTCTGAATCATCAGTACCGGCATAAGCAACATCCCAATGACCTACAATTCTTTCAAAAGAGTTTAATGGTGGGTAGTCTGATGTATAATTCATCAGATCCTCATTGAAAATCTTACCGGATACATGAGGTGTATTATTGTATTCTGCCTGAGCAGCCAATATGCCAATCTCATATTCAAGATGCATGTAATATTCATCATCATACTTAGAAGGCCATGCTGGTTTATAATTTGCATCATAAGCATCTACCCTGAACATGGTCCAGGTCTCTTTGTGTTTTTGATAAAGAATTTCCTGAATTGAATGCTCAAACGGATTATTGTTCACATGCAGGTATCTACGTTTGCGACCATCCATGCAGGGTAGCAAGTCCTTTTCGATGTAATCTACAATTTCATCCTGCCTTCTTGGATTTCTGGAAAGTTCTCTATCCTCAATGTCATCGGCTACAATTAAGTCGGGACGTTGATTCTTATAACGCAAACCACGTGGCGATTGACCAATACCCAAAGCTTTGCCAACAAAACCGGATTTGGTGATGAAATATCCATCTTCCCAAGTACCTTGAATTTTTTGGATGCCAAAATCGTTTATAAGTCTTTGATTGGATTCGAATTCAGCCTGAATGTCGGAAAGTGAAATAGAGGCCTTGTCTTTATTGTTTCCTAAAATAACAAGATAATGAGCTTCATCATTTACCCACAGAAAAATTGGGTTAAAAACACAGGTCCATACGGTTTTTCCGAGACCACGTCCCCAACGAACAATGCCTTTTATGGTTTCATTGTTTCTTACTTCATTGGTTAATTCGAGTTGGAATGGAGCAGATTTATATTCACAATAATGAGGAAAATAATAATCAACAAAAAGGTTCGCATCTTTTTTTAGTTTTGAAATCCTGGCTTCTTTCTCAGATTTTGACTCATTGATATTGATAGAAGTACCTGCTTTTATCATATCAAGTTTTTCCTGATATTTCTTCAGTGCGCTTTTATCAAAATTATTCATTATTTAAATGTTAATGGAATATCGTTTAAATGCTTTTGTTGGAATTCAATAGTGAGTAAAAACAACTTTTCATCATATTCCTTCATCGCTGAGAATATGTGATCCATGATGTTTATGTAAGATCTCAAACTAATCTTATTCTCTTTATCAATTTTTGCCAATGTAGATGACCATTGAGATACAGCATTATCGATTTTTGCTATTTCTTTTCTTGTTTCATCTAATTCATTTTTTGAATCAGCTTGTGAAATAAGCTCAATGATTTTGTTTTGCTTTTGAATTCTTTCCTCAGCCAGAGATGAAATAATTTCGTGGATATTTTCAAGTTGTTTGATCGGATTAGCAACTTTTGCCTTTCTTGCATCTTTCCAACTACCTTCATTTACACACCTTCCAACTGTTTTGTCGGTTATGTTCAATATTATACTAATCTCTTTAGCTGTCTTTCCCTGATCAACATAAAGAAGCCGCGCTGTTAGCTTTTCATTCTCATACCTTTTCATTATACATATAATTAGACTGCAAATATATGCCTTAATACATACCACAAATAAAAATTGTTTTGCTTCTTTATTAATAAATAATACATTGGAATACAATAGTTTAATAAGGTAACAAATGTTTTGTTTTTTATAAAATGAATTGAATTTTTGTACTGAAATTTAATTTTAAAAATGAAAGGGATATTTAGTACCGAGGATTTAAATTCTTATGGATTTTGGATCAAAACAGAAGGGATAAAATTAAGTAGGTTTTTAAAAAACCCTATACTACTTGATAGCCATTCAAGCTGGCGTGATCCAGTTGGTAAGATTTTAGCCATTGAAAATATACTTGGAAATCTTATTGGTGAGATTGAATTTGATGCTGAAGATCCTGAGGCTGTAAAAAAGCAATCAAAATACGAACGTGGGTTTTTAAATGCATTTTCCTTAGGTATTGATATAACAAAAACATCTGCTGATCCTGCTGATTTGAAACCAGGTCAAACGAGAGAAACTGTAATTGAATGTGAACTCATTGAAATTAGTTGTGTAACCATTCCATCCAATAAAAATGCAGTCAGGCTTTATCAAAATGGTGAACTTGTTACCCTTTCTATGAATTCAGATAATCCACTTGTACCAATTATTAAAAAAGAACCAGAAATGAAGGAAGAAATCGAAAAGTTATTTGCTCCAATCAAAGAAATGCTTCAATTATCGAAAGATGCAAATGAAAGCGACTTGGTTGCATCAATCAAAAAGAGTATTGAAGAAAATCATACGCTGAAAGAAAAATTAAGTGAGGCTCTCGAAAAACAAGAAAGAATTTCGGAGCGACTTGAAAAATACACAAAACCAGAAGTTACTCAAAGTTTTGATGAATTGCGTAAGAACAATCCTGCCGAATTATTGAGTATTAAAACCAATAATCCTGAGCTTTATCAAAGATTGGTAGCCGGGCAGAAAGTGTAGTGGTTTTTAGTTTTTAGTTTTAGTTTTTTAGTTAGTTTTTAATTTTTAATTTTAATAAAATGAAGCTTTTAAAAGTTCTATTCAGTCTATTCTTTACGTTCGTTGTATCGGCAACCCTCAGTTTTGCATCAGGAATACCATTGGCAATTACAGGAGGTACTCTATTTGTGAGTTCGTTATTTAAGACTCCAACAGGCGCATTGAGTGCCAAATTGACAAAAGAAATCTGGCTTGCAGAAATCATGGAACAATTCATCCCCGATACTTCATTTCTATCGGCTGCAAGGGATTTATCGAGTTTAGTAGAATATAATGTGATTAATTTAGCTGAGGCTGGCGTTGAACCCGATGTTTTAATTGATAATACTACTTACCCAGTTCCATTTGCTGACAGAGCTGATACTCCTTATGCAATTCCTTTAAAAACTTTTGATACTGAAGGAACCGTTATTAGAAATGCAGAAAAGTATGAATTAGCCTATGACAAGTTGAAATCAGTTGTTTCTCAGCACAAGAATGCGCTGATTAAAAAGTATGCTCAATTGGCTGCTTATAATTATGCCCCAGCAGAAGATACTGAATTTACTCCTGTTATAAAAACTTCTGGGGGTGAAAATTTATCAGGTAATAATAAACTTACATTTGATGATGTTTTGGCATTAAAAACTAAGTTTGATTTGTTAGATGCTCCAAATGATAGGATACTTGTCTTAAACCCAATCCATTTTAATGAATTAGCAGCAGCCGACCTTACTTATATGAAACAAATTTTTAATGGAGGTCTTTTGTTTGGCTTTAAGTTATTCATATTTAATAAAACAGCCCTATACGATGCAACGACTTTTAAGAAAAAAGCAGCAAGTGCCACTACTGGGTTATTGTCATCGCTCGCATTCATTGGCTCAGAGGTCATGAGAGCACAAGGTACTTATGATATGTTTGAAAGACTGAATGATCCCGAACAAAAAGGTGATATAATTAACTTCCAAATGCGCGGACATGCTTTGCCAATGAGGAATAAATATTTAGGTTCTATTATTTCAATAGATCATCCATAATGGAACATGAAATTTATCAAAATGCCTGGCTCCAATACGGAGCCTTAGGCTTGTTCCTGTCAATCCTGATATTCATCGCTTATCAGTTCTATAAGCATTTGATGGGTGATTTGAATATCAATAAAGTAAGAATCGAGGTTCTTGAAAAAAGGGTTGCTGAAATTCAGGATAAGAATATTGATAGTGTCATTTCGATAAACAAGTCCTTTGTTTCATTATGTGAGGAACTTTGCGAATTGACAAGACAGTCTAATGAAATGAAACAATCACTTATAACTTTAATTAAGAAATAAAATGTTACCAAACGTAAAAATAGATGTAAGCCTTAATAATCTTGGTGGCGTTGTACCATTGGATGACGGAACTGCGGGAGTAGTTGGATTTGTGCCAAGCCTTACAGGTTTAACAAACGTTCAATATGATAAGCCATTTGCCATTTATTCTGTTAAAGAAGCTGAGGCAAAAGGCATCACAAAAATATGGAGTGAGGCTCAAAAAGTTACCGGACAGCCAACCATTGATGCAAATCACCTATGGCATGACATTGACATGTTTTTCAAAGCCTCTGGCGATGGATCTGAATTGTGGGTAATGCTGAGAGAGTGGGCTGAAATGGAAGCTGTTTACGAATCAGAGTTATTTTCCGACAAAACGGTATTGGATAAACTCATTGATGCATCAAATGGACGAATAAGAATCCTATTCATCTCATATATGGGTGATGTATTCACAAATGCAGATTATGATGAGGAACTGGCACTTTCAAATCTGATGCAAGCACTTGCAGAAAGTTTTGCCTTGGAAATGAAACCATTTATTTGGGTAGTACCCTTCAGGCAATTTGAGATCGCAAATAAATTTTCATCATTGCCCGGTCTTCGCGCATTAGAGAATTATCGGGTTGCTTATGTATTGCCCCAACTATTATCATCCGTTTCAGCTAATAATCAATCATTAGCTCCTTATATCTCAGGATTGTTGGCACAGTTGCCCGTGCAAAGAAATTTAGGACGTTATAAAAATGGTTCTATACTATATACCAAAGCACAGTTAGACTATGGTTATGCAGGAAGTGCTGGTTATACTATTTCGGAAGATGCAATACATGATAAAGGATTTATCATATGCAGGCAATACGTTGGGAAATTACCAGTGTTTTTATCTGATGATCCAGTGGCCGCTCCATTATCGCTTGATTTGAATTCAATAAGCCGGGTTCGTGTGATAGATAAGGCTATGCTTGTAGCATATAATAGCTACATTGAGGAAACCAATGATGAAGTCCTTATCAAAGAAGGAAAGTTAGATACCGGTTCAGCAAAATACTTGCAAGCGAAAGTTGAAGATGCTATCAATGTATTAATGACTTCGAATACAAACATATCATCTGTAAGATGTACTATTGATCCAACTCAGGATATTATCACAACTGGCAAGTTGAATATTGACTTATTCATTGTGCCCGTTGGTCAACTGAAACAAATTCATGTTCAGTTAGGATTTTCAAAATAATAAACTTTGAATAATGTTTAATTCGAGAGAATATAGTTTTGCCGACATCAGCGTAGTAATGCTTGGAAGACCAATCACTGGTCTTCGAGGCGTTAAGTATAAAGCAACTCAGGAAAAAGAAATTGTTCATGGTGCCGGGAATAAACCCTTAAGTATTGCAAAAGGTAAAAAAACCTTTGAAGGCTCATTGACATTGCTTCAAAGTGAACTTGAAGCTTTGCTTGTAGCTGCAGGAACTGGAAAAGATGTTATGGATCTGAACAATATTGATGTGATCGTAACTTATGAACCCAATGATGGGTTACCCTTCATAACTGATATTCTCAAGAATGTTCAGTTTAAAGAGTTTGAAAAAGGAATGAAAGTAAACGATATGTTTACAGAAATTGATATTCCTTTCTTTTGCCTTGACATTCAATATGGAGTATAATGAGTATAGAAGAACAATTGAAAGCCAAATATGGTGAGATTTTCGAAATGAAACTCCCCCTTGATGACAAAAAACCAACGGATGAAACCAAAGAATATGCAATTGCATACTTTAAAAAACCCGATCGGAAAGTATTGATTGCTTCGGCTGCTCATGAACGTGTATCTCCATTGAAATCGAAAGAAACGATTCTTGTTAATTGCTTTGTAGGTGGCGACAAAAGAGTAATTGAGGATGATGATTTATTTCTGGCGGCTTGTATTGCCATTGATGATATTGTCGATATCCGATATGGTGAGCTTAAAAAAAAATAGAAGATAATCAAAGAATTGATACTGAAAATGCACTTTTTCAGATGAATTCCCTCATCAGGGTTTATAATCACATAAACCCTGATTCACTTACTGATGATGAATTTTTTTCTGCATTTGCAGAAATCGAATGGGCACTCAAAAACGGACATCCACGATAATGCCAACATTTCAATATAGACAGTCGGAGTTTGAAAAACTTTATCAAAGGTTTTTTTATGTCGCCCCACCTTTTCCACGTGGCAATATCGATTTAACAACTTCCATTGTCAATACCTCTCTTAGAAAAAGCAACTTATCAAAAATATCGAAATATTCAAAAGCTGTGGTATTCGATCCATTATATGTGAATGGAGTCGAGTTACCTAATTGTGTGTTTACGATTGATTATAAAAATAACATTGTTTATACACCACTTACAGGCTTTAATGGCTCAGTTAAACAATTGATGGGAAATGATGATTACCGGATCAATGTACGTGGAATTTGCATCAATGAAACGGAAAATGTATATCCTGAGGATCAGATTAAGCAGTTAAAGAGTATTGCTTCATTTGGGAAATCAATGGAGGTAGTCAATTCAATATTGGGTATGTTGGATATTCACAAAGTTGTATTGGAATCGTTAAGATTCATTCAAAAAGAAGGTCAGCAAAATGCATTGGGATATGAGCTGCAAATGGTATCTGATTTCGATTACATTGCTAATATTAATGATAATATCTTGGAGTATTCTGGGGCTACATCTTAAGTAAGATTTTAATGATTTTATAAATGCTATAAATAACAAGAAAAACAGATGCAATATACAATAAAACCATCAGAATAAATATAATCATAGATCAGAGTATAAAATAATTAAATAATGGCAAGACTACACTTGGATATAGTTTTAAACGATTTGCTTTCATCAAAATTATCTAAAATAAAGAATAAATTTGATGGATTTAAAAATCCTATTAAAGTTAATGTAGAAAAAGGCTCAATAGCTTGGTTCGAATCTAAAATTGATGAGCTAAGATCGAAGCTGAAAATGTCTGTTGATGTTAAAGTAAGCAAATCAATTTATAAAGAGTTAAAGGATATTGAAATTCAAAAAAATAGTTTAGAAAAAAATATTGGAATTAAAGCTAAAAATGAAGGAAGCGGATCTGGTGGTATAGTAAAATGGGGATTAGGCTTAGGTATTGGTAGCATGGTAGGAGGTTTTTTAAAAGATGGTATAGGTGATGTTGCTAATGTAACTGGAAAATACGAAGCATTAGGTGCAACTTTGAAAAATACATTTCAAAGTAATACAAAATCTCAGGAAGCAATGTCGGATATAATGAAATTTGCTTCTGATACACCATTTCAGGTAGATGGCCTTACTGATTCATTCATAAAGTTGTCTAACAGAGGCTTTGTCCCAACCATGAAGGAAATGACATCAATGGGTGATTTGGCTGCCAATCAGGGTAAATCTTTCGACCAATTAGCTGAAGCTATTTTAGATGCATCAACTGGAGAGTTTGAAAGACTCAAAGAATTTGGGATCAAAGGAAGCATTCAAGGAAATAAAGCTATATTCAATTCAAAAGCTGGGACAAAAACAATTGATAAAAACGATTCAAAAGCAATTTATGACTATATAGCATCGCTTGGAGAGGCAAAGGGTGTTCAAGGTAGTATGGCTGCTGTAAGTAAAACTACAACCGGGGCTATTTCAAATCTAAAGGATGCATACGATCAATTGAAGTTTTCAATTGGTTCATCAACTGGGGGTGTAATAAAAGATGCTATAACGGGTTTCTCTGGAATTGTAGGTAAACTTAAAGATTGGATAGGAATCCCTTTAAGTCAAAAACTTTCAGCGGAGAAAGGTGAAATAAATGGACTTGTGGCTGTAATCGAAGATCAGACTAATAGTTATGATGTTAGAAACAATGCGTTAAATCAATTACAAGCAACATATCCGGAATATTTTGGAAACATGACGCTTGAGAATACTAAGCTTGAAGATTTAAAGGCAACGCTCGATAAGGTCAATGAGAGCTATGAAAAAAGGATTGATCTGGCTGCATCAAAAGAGCGACAAAATGTAAATCAGGAAGAATTAAATAAACTAATTACAGAACAATCCAAGCTTGAATCTTTCAAAAACAATTTAGAAGCTTATCGTAAAGGAGATAAGTCAGGTCTGGAGGCTATAAAGAAAAATGCATCATGGATACAAAAAATTAGAATCTGGGGATCAAAAACATTTGGTGAAGGTTTAAATGCATCCTACGAAGATATACTTGGACTAAGTGATTATAATAAAGAAGCAACGAACAAAGAGGTTACTCAACTCAAAGGAAAATTAAATACAAGTAGTCGTGAAGTTCAGGTCAAAGGTTTCAATGCATATCTTGATGAAATGATTAATTATGATGAGAGCAAACTGCAAGGTACTCAGAAATCAAAATTTACAGACTTACGAAATAATTTTGAAACAAGATTATTAAGAGGGAATGAATCACTTACTAAAAACAACCCATTCATCGATGAAAATTTCAATAGCGATCAATGGAATTATGTGAGTGATGCGAAATCTAAATTGGATGAATTCTTTGCATCCTTAAAAAAAGGAAGTTCTGGAAATAACTTTTCGTCCAGCGCATCAAATAAAATGAAAGATTCAGGAATCA
>Ga0316607_1000797_pt1 | contig 10331 bp, 8 predicted proteins | sample MIS2016062E_MG_FD_207674 | JGI IMG/M metagenome (GOLD analysis project Ga0316607, IMG submission 207674) | Microbial mat bacterial communities from Middle Island sinkhole, Lake Huron, Michigan, United States - MIS.2016.062E | ecosystem: Environmental > Aquatic > Freshwater > Lake > Sediment... | reverse complement strand
TAATACACAAGAATATATTCAGGAAATGAAGTCCAAAAAAATAGCTCAAATAAAGAAAATGATGAAAAAATACGAAATCGAAACAATCTCTATATCAACAGTTTAAAAAAAGAGTTAGATAGAATTTCACGAATGAACACGAATTTGCTTAACTCATAAATCACACGAATTCTTATATAATTCGTGTGATTAAATTTCAAAATAATTTAATTAGTGATCCTAATTATACTCATTTTCCAATAAAAAAGCGAGATAGAAAACTTCTAGCTCGCTTTTCCATAAGACATTATTTTAAAATTATCCTATCTTTTTCATTGCCGTCATCGATTCTCTTAACTCTGCTCCTACTTCTTCTATAAGATGTTCGCGAATTTCTCTATTTACTGCTATAAGAATGGCATTGTCCACTCCATTTGAAGTCGAAAAAGGTTTGCCAATAATATTGGTTTCCACTTTTTTCATAAAATCTGCCAATAATGGTTTGCAAGCGTGATCGAATAAATAACAACCGTATTCAGCAGTATCCGAAATTACACGGTTCATTTCGAATAATTTTTTTCTAGCTACTGTATTAGCAATCAAAGGCAATTCGTGTAATGATTCATAGTAAGCCGATTCTTCTATAATTCCTGACTCAGTCATAGTTTCGAAAGCCAATTCAACTCCTGCTTTTACCATTGCAATCATTAAAACGCCGTTGTCAAAATATTCTTGTTCCGAAATATGAGCTGAAGTTGGAGCTGTTTTTTCAAAATTGGTTTCTCCCGTAGCAGCTCGCCAAGTCAATAAATTAGCATCATTATTATCCCAGTCAATCATCATATTTCTGGAAAATTCTCCAGACATAATATCGTCTTGGTGTTTTTGGAACAACGGACGCATAATATCTTTCAACTCTTCTGCCAATTCAAAAGCTTTGATTTTTGAAGGATTGTTCAGACGATCCATCATATTGGTAATTCCGCCGTGTTTCAAGGCTTCAGTAATGGTTTCCCAACCGTATTGAATTAATTTTGAAGCATAAGCAGGTTCGATTCCTTTTTCGACCATTTTGTCAAAACACAAGATAGAACCCGTTTGCAACATTCCACAAAGAATGGTTTGCTCTCCCATTAAATCCGATTTTACTTCGGCAACGAAAGAAGATTTTAAAACTCCAGCTCTATGTCCTCCAGTTGCTACTGCATAAGCTTTGGCTTGAGCCAAACCAAATCCATTTGGATCGTTTTCAGGGTGAACTGCGATTAAGGTTGGTACACCAAAACCTCTTTTGTATTCTTCACGAACCTCAGAACCTGGACATTTTGGAGCACACATAATTACCGTAATATCTTTACGAATTTGCATTCCTTCTTCCACAATGTTGAAACCGTGGGAATAAGCCAAAGTGGAACCTTTTTTCATCAAAGGCATAATGGCAGAAACTACTGCGGTGTGCTGCTTGTCTGGGGTAAGATTACAAACCAAATCGGCCGTTGGGATTAATTCTTCATAAGTTCCTACCTTGAAACCATTGTCAGAAGCGTTCATAAAAGAGGCTCTTTTTTGAGCAATTGCATCAGCTCGTAAAGTGTATGAAATGTCTAAACCAGAATCTCTCATATTCAAACCTTGGTTCAAACCTTGAGCACCGCAACCTACTATAACTACTTTTTTGCCTTTAAGTGCGTCTATTCCGTCTGCAAATTCGGACTGATCCATGAATTCGCAAACGCCTAATTGTTCTAATTGTAATCTGAGTGGTAATGAATTGAAATAATTTGCCATTTTTTTTGTGTTTAATAATTTAAAGGTTTGTGATTATAATTTAAAGTTTATCTAATTTCTATCAGTATCTTGTATTATTATTCCTTTGAGAGCTATATTGATTATTTTTGTCTAAAGGTTTAATGCTATTCCTTTCTTTTGAATTTCATAAGCAAAGGGGTTGTCTGAAGTAAAGTCCTTTTCATGGATAGGGTGTGGTTCAATTCGCAAATCTATATTTCGCCTTAATTTCATCAGTAGCATTTGGTTGGCATAAAAATCGTTTTGGTTTTCAAATATTATTGCAATGTCAATATCGCTATCTTCGGTAGGGTTGCCATTTGCATAAGAACCAAAGAGGAATGATTTTTTTAAGCCCCAGTCTTTTGGAATTTGATTGATGTATTGTTGAGCGGTTTTTATAATTGCTGGATGAGCCATAATCTCAAGGTTTTGATTCTTTCTATTCGTTCTGTTGTTAAATTTCTTCTTTTAAGAGTTTTTGCTTCCATTTATCTATAATTTCTGCACGGTTACCAAGGTCTGATTCTAAATCAAGTTCTTGAAGAACCTTGTCTCTTTCAACCAAATATAATTCAATAATTCCGTTAATTTTATTTACATTTCCAGCATTTATTTTTTTACTATTAATTTCTTTTTCAGATTTTTTAGCAAAATAATGTGATATATCATATTTTAATTGAAGATAGTCTAATAATTGTTGTGATTTATATTCTGATTTTATCCAAGATATGTCTCTCCTCATTCCTCCAAATGATTCAACGGTCGCTGTTCCAGTCCAAATATTCACTTTCTTTACAAATACACCAAATGTAAGTTCTAAATGAACTTTCTTTTCAGTACTCATGTCAGGTAACATTTTAAAATCAGTCCATTCTATTATGTCTATATGTCTTTTTGAAATAGTATCCCCTTCTTTGACTTTTTTCATTTCAGAAATAACTCTATCCCATTTTTCATCTTTTTTTCCTTGTCCAAAAGCTACGAAAACAGCTGAAAGTGCAGTTATTAACAATAAAATTCTATTTGTTTTTACAAAAATATTCATATTATTAATTTTAAATTTAAGATTAATTTTTTCTATGGATCGTTGATAAACACTACCCGTTATCATTAAACCAAACACTAAATAAAGAAAAACTGAAAACCGATTACTATTTTAGTTCTTCTAACAAACTCGTTACTTCCATTTTTTCCTTGGAAATTGATATTCTTCCCGAACGAGCAAACTGCATAATTCCAAAAGGTTTTAATTTGTTGTATAAATCATTTATTTCAGCACGTTTTCCTGATTTTGAAATTACAAAAAAGTCCCGTGAAACGGTTACAATTTCCGAATGACTTTCTTTTATGATGTTTTGAATTTGTCTTTCGTCGAATAATAATCTGGATTCTATTTTGAAGATGGCACTTTCAAGAAAGATGGTTTCCTCGTCTATATGATAAAAAGCTTTGATGACTTCGATTTGTTTTTCGATTTGACCTACAATGTTTTGCACCCATTTTTCGGTAGTTTTTACCACAATAATAAATCTCGAAACGTTTTCTATTTCCGATTCGGATACATTGAGACTCAATATATTGATGTGACGTTTCAAGAATATTCCTGAAATTCTGTTGAGTAAACCAACGTTGTTTTCTGAATAAACAGAAATGGTGAATATTTTATTTTCCATTATATTTTTTGTTTAAAGTTTTTTTTGTTTAAAGTTTCAGGTTGAGCAACTTGAAACCTTAAACTATAAACTATTTTATGATAATCTCATTTCCGAAACCGAGGCTCCTGTTGGAATCATTGGGAATACATTGTTTTCTTTTTCGACCATAACTTCAAGGAAATAGGAATCTTTTGAAGCCAACATTTCAGCAACAGCTGCATCTAATTCTTCTCTTTGAGTTACTTTTCTTGATTTGATGTGATAGCCTTCGGCAATTGCCACAAAATTTGGGTTTGTCATTACAGTCGAAGCATAACGGCTATCAAAAAACAGTTCTTGCCATTGGCGAACCATTCCAAGAAACTCATTGTTGAGTACCACAATTTTCACAGGCACTTTGGTTTGAAAAATAGTTCCCAATTCCTGAATAGTCATTTGAAAACCTCCATCGCCAATAATAGCCACCACTTCTCGGTCTGGCCTTCCCATTTTAGCACCAATTGCTGCTGGCAAACAAAATCCCATAGTTCCCAATCCTCCTGAAGTAATATTGCTTTTGGTTGAATTGAATTTGGCATAACGACAAGCAAACATTTGGTGTTGTCCAACATCAGTAACAATTATCGCATCTCCTTTTGAATATTTGTTAATCATTTCAATCGTTTCTCCCATCGAAATTCCGCCATTGGTTGGTTTCAACTCTTCGTTGATAACGGCATTGCATTCGATTTTATATTTTTCTTTGAATTTGTTGTGCCAAGCATCGTGCGTTTTGCTTTCGATTAATGGAATCAAGGCTTGCAAAGATTCTTTCACATCGGCCAAAACAGCTACAGTTGTTTTCACATTTTTATCGATTTCGGCTGGGTCAATTTCGAAGTGAATTACTTTGGCTTGTTTGGCATAAGTGGCTAAATTTCCAGTAACACGATCATCAAAACGCATTCCGAGAGCAATTAAAACATCGCATTCGTTGGTCAATAAATTGGGGCCATAATTGCCGTGCATTCCCAACATTCCTACATTCAAAGGATGATCTGTTGGCAGAGCCGAAAGTCCTAAAATCGTCCAAGCGGCTGGAATTCCCGATTTTTCAATAAGTTCTTTTAATTCCGCTTCGGCTTCTCCTAAAATAATTCCTTGACCAAAAATAATGTAGGGTTTTTTGGCATTATTGATTAATGCTGCAGCCTCCTTTACTTTCTCCAAGTTTAAAGTTGGTTTTGGAGTATAGCTTCTAATTCCAGTACATTTTTTGTAACTAAATTCCAATTGGTCAAATTGTGCATTTTTGGTAATGTCAATTAATACAGGACCTGGACGACCTGATTTAGCAATAAAAAAAGCTTTTGCCATTATTTCAGGAATTTCGGAAGCATCGGTAATTTGATAATTCCATTTGGTTACTGGAGTCGAAATCCCGATAATATCCGTTTCTTGAAAAGCATCGGAACCCAATAAATGTTTTCCAACCTGACCCGTTATACAAACCATTGGCGTAGAATCGATTTGGGCATCGGCAATTCCTGTAACCAAATTGGTTGCACCAGGTCCCGAAGTGGCAATAGCAACGCCTACTTTTCCTGTGGCTCTTGCATATCCTTGGGCTGCGTGGGTTGCACCTTGTTCGTGTCTTACTAAAACGTGGTGTAATTCGTCTTTAAATTTATATAATTCGTCATAAACAGGCATTATGGCACCACCGGGGTAGCCGTAAACCAAGTTTACTCCTTCTTCTAATAAGCATCTTATAACTGCTTCTGCTCCTGATATTTTCATAATTTTATTGTTTTTCCTCCCCCCGACCCCCTCCAAAGGAGGGGGAGCTGAAGCTTGTGAAGGGGAATTTTTTATTATTTATTTTTCCTTAACTCTGCCTTTTGCCATTTGGACTCCAAAGGAAAGGGAGCCGAAGCTTGTTCAGGTTTTTTTTTTATTTCTTGTTCATATTTAATATTCAACTCCCTCCCCTTCGGGGAGGGCTGGGGTGGGGATTACTTATCCGTAACACAACCCGTAGAAGCACTCGAAACTGATCTTGCATATTTCAATAAAACTCCTTTTGTCGCTTTCAAATCGGGCTGCACCCAATTGGCCAATCTTTCGGCATATTCTGCATCGGGGATTTTTAGGTTGATGGTGTTTTTTACAGCGTCAATGGTAATAATATCGCCATTTTCGATTAATGCAATTCCACCACCATCATAAGCTTCTGGTGTGATATGTCCTACTACAAAACCGTGTGAGCCTCCTGAAAATCGACCATCGGTAATCAAGGCTACTTTATCGCCTAAACCAGCACCCATAATGGCTGAAGTTGGTTTTAGCATTTCGGGCATTCCTGGGCCACCTTTTGGTCCGCAATATCTTATGACGACGACATCACCAGGTTTTATCATTCCTTTTTCAAGACCGGGAATAACCTCGAATTCGCTTTCGAAAACAACTGCAGTTCCTTCAAAATATTCTCCTTCTTTACCACTAATTTTTGCCACACAACCTTCAGAAGCTAAATTTCCGTATAATATTTGAATATTTCCTGTAGATTTTAATGCGTTTTTTATTTCAAAAACTACTTCTTGACCTTCGGCTAAATCGGGAACGGTTTCTAAATTTTCGGCTACTGTTTTTCCAGTAACAGTCAAACAATCTCCATGAATGTAGCCTTCTTTTAATAAATATTTCATTACAGCTGGAACACCTCCCACGGCGTGTAAATCTTCCATCATGAATTTTCCGCTTGGTTTCAAATCGGCTAAAACAGGGGTTTTGTCGCTTATGGCTTGAAAATCATCTAAAGTAATTTCGATGTCAACAGAATGAGCCATAGCAATTAAGTGCATTACCGCATTGGTTGAACCACCCAAAACGGCAACAATGGTAATGGCGTTTTCAAAAGCCTTGCGAGTCATAATGTCTTTTGGCTTAATATCTTTTTCCAATAATATCCGGATGGCTTTTCCTGCATCTTCACATTCTTTTAATTTATCTTGACTAACCGCTGGATTTGATGAACTGTATGGTAAGCTCATTCCTAATGCTTCAATCGCAGAAGCCATTGTGTTTGCGGTGTACATTCCACCACAAGCACCTGGGCCCGGACAAGAATTTTTGATCACTCCTTTGAAATCTTCATCGGAAATAGCATTTTTGAATTTTTTCCCCAAGGCTTCAAAAGCTGAAACAATATTAAGGTGTTCGCCTTTCCATCTTCCTGAATTAATTGTACCACCGTAAACCATCAATGCTGGTCGATTGACTCTTCCCATAGCAATTAAGGCTCCGGGCATATTTTTATCACAACCCGGAATGGCAATTAAACCATCATACCATTGTGCTCCCATAACCGTTTCGATAGAATCGGCAATGACATCGCGAGAAACTAAGGAGAAACGCATACCTTCAGTTCCGTTTGAAATCCCGTCGCTCACTCCTATGGTGTTGAAAATCAATCCCACTAAATCGGCATCCCAAACCCCTTTTTTTACATCTTTTGCTAGGTCGTTCAGGTGCATATTACAAGTATTGCCTTCATAACCCATACTTACAATTCCCACTTGAGCTTTATTCAAATCTTCTTCGGTCAAACCGATTCCGTACAACATCGCTTGTGCTGCAGGTTGTGTCATATCTTGAGTTATTGTTTTACTATATTTATTTAATTCCATTGTATGTTTTATTTTTTTAGATTCTAATTAAATCACTTTCAATATTACAAGCTTCGATAATTTGATGAATATCGGTATCTAAAACTTCTTTTTTGATGTCGGCAAATTTCAAAAATTCTTCATATACAATGTCCAATTGAACTTTTGTCAATTCATAACCCACTTTTTTGGCTCGGTAAGCTAGTGCAGCCCTCCCACTTCTGGCAGTAAGAATAATTGAAGATTCATTGACTCCAACTTCAAGAGGATCCATTATTTCGTAGGTTTCCCTATTTTTAATCACACCATCTTGATGAATTCCCGAACTGTGTGAAAATGCGTTGGCTCCCACAATGGCTTTGTTGGGTTGCACAATCATTCCCATACTTTCAGAAACCAATCGGCTCATTTCGTTCAATTGTCGGGTGTTGATGTTTGTATCTAAATTCAAGTAGGGATGTTGTTTTAAAATCATTACAACTTCTTCGAGGGCTGTGTTTCCTGCTCTCTCCCCTATTCCATTGATGGTACATTCTATTTGTCTTGCCCCATTGATGACACCAGCAATTGAATTAGCGGTAGCCATTCCCAAATCATTATGACAATGACAAGATAGCGTTACATTTTCGATGCCTTTTACGTTTTCTTTGAGGTATTTTATTTTTGCACCATATTCTTCGGGCAAACAATAGCCTGTTGTGTCTGGAATATTCAATACGGTTGCACCTGATTTTATGACTTCTTCACAGACTCGAGCCAAGAACTCATTTTCGGTTCTACCAGCATCTTCGGCATAGAATTCAACATCCTCAACGAAGGATTTTGCATAAGAAACTGCATATTTTGCTCTGGCAATAATGTCTTCTCTAGTGGTATTTAATTTGTGAACAATATGAGAATTGGATGTTCCAATTCCAGTATGAATACGGGGTCTTTTGGCATATTTCAATGCTGCCGCAGCCACATCAATATCGTTTTTGATAGCACGTGTAAGCCCGCAAACGGTGGCATTTTGAATAATTTTACTTATTTCTGAAACGGATAAAAAATCACCTGGACTAGATACAGGAAAACCAGCTTCAATGACATCAACTCCCATTTCGTCGAGCCGCTTGGCAATTTCTAATTTTTGTGCAGTATCTAATTTACATCCTGGGACCTGTTCACCGTCCCTTAAGGTGGTATCAAAAATTTGGACTTTCTCTCTGTTCATTTTAAATTATTTAACGTAATTTCACATCTTTGAACAAAAATAGATTTCATTCTTTTATAATAAAATTCATTTTTGTCAATTATACTGTTTATAAGGGATGTAAAAACTTTCTAAAACACTTAAAAACAATACGTTACTATACTATATTTTACAATGGCTAACCATCAAAAAGATTCCTTATTTGTTTTAATTAAATCACTTTCAAAGTCCGAAAAAAGACAATTTAAGATTTTCGCCAGTCGGCTCGAAACGAGTTCAAACACAAAATTCATCGAATTATTCAATATTTTGGACAAATCTGAAAGTTATGACGAGAAAATTATTTTGAAAAGTGGCATTATCAAAAAAGCCCAATTATCGAACCTAAAATCTTATTTATACAAACAAATATTAGTGAGTATTCGATTGAATATTCCCAGTCAAAACATTCGGTATCAATTAAGAGAACAAATCGATTTTGCTGCCATTTTATACAATAAAGGTTTGTACAAGCAAAGTTTGAAAATTTTGGACAAAACCAAGCAAGTAGCACTAGAAAACGACGAAAAATATATGGCTTATGAAATTGTCGAATTTGAGAAATTGATTGAATCGCAATACATAACTCGAAGTATTCAAGGTCGCGCCGATGAACTGGTTATTCAAGCCAAAGAATTGAATTATAAAAATACAATTTCGAGTAAATTATCGAATTTGTCCTTGCAATTGTATGGTATAATGCTCAAAACGGGCTATGTAAAAAGTGATGAGGAGTACCAATATATTGACGATTATTTCAAGAAACACATCTCTAAATTCGATGAGAAAAAATTTGGTTTTAGGGAACGCTATTGGTATTTCAATGCCAATTTGTGGCGTAGTTTTTTGGTTCAAGACTTCTTAGCTTGCTATAAATTTTCGCACAAATGGGTTACGCTTTTTTATGACAATAGGAATATGATTTTTCTTAATCCAGTATTTTTCTTGAAAGGGAATCATTATCTTTTGGAATCACTATTTATGCTGAAATACAAGACCAATTTCAAGAAATATTTAGAACTTTTGGAAGAAACCATCAACGATCCACAGTTTCCTGTTAATGATAATATTACCTCTTTGTCTTTCTTGTATTTGTACAACAACAAGTTGAATTATCATATTTTGGAAGGAACTTTTGCCGAAGCAGAATACTTGATTCCGGAGGTTTTAAACAAAATAAATTTGCACAATGAGCATCTTGACGAGCATCACGAAATGTTGTTTTATTACAAAATTGCCTGTATTTATTTTGGTAACGAAAAATACAATGAATGTGTGTTTTATCTCGAAAAAATTATCAACAACAAAAACCTGTACGTTCGAGAAGATTTGGCGTGTTTTGCCCGATTGTTGTGCTTGATTGCTCATTACGAATCAGGAAAAGATTTCAACTTAGAAAATCAATTGGTGAGTACCTATAAATTTCTCATAAAGATGAACGATTTGCACGAAGTACAAAAAGAAATCATTCGGTTTTTGAAAAAATTAAGCACCATTTATCCAAGTGACATCAAAAAAGAATTCATCAAAGTAAAAGAGCGTTTTATTGAATTAGAAAAAAACACTTACGAGAAAAGAGCGTTCCTCTATTTGGACATCATTTCTTGGCTCGAAAGTAAAATCGAAAACCGAAAAATTGGGGATATTATCAAAGAAAAAGCGAAGTTGAGTAATCGATAAAATATAATTTAACAATTCCAATACTACTAGTAATCAGAGTTTAATATCAAATTTGGTCAAATCAATCCTCTCTTTTGCAACAATATTTTGGGCAATTGTATTTGAGATATTTTCAAAACGAATCACATAATAAATCGCTTCTAGATTAACAATGCCATTCTATCATAAAGGATTCGTTTTATAAAAACTTTGGACTTTCATTTTTTTTTAAATTGGTATTAAAGGCAACCTCTAAAAACTAATTTTTTTAAAATTAACGCGAAAAAACTTGTTTAAATAATTATAAATCAGTATATTGCGTTCATTATGAAAGCATTTAAAAGATACAGAGATTACGGTTTTTTTGAT
>Ga0316607_1000795_pt1 | contig 10356 bp, 7 predicted proteins | sample MIS2016062E_MG_FD_207674 | JGI IMG/M metagenome (GOLD analysis project Ga0316607, IMG submission 207674) | Microbial mat bacterial communities from Middle Island sinkhole, Lake Huron, Michigan, United States - MIS.2016.062E | ecosystem: Environmental > Aquatic > Freshwater > Lake > Sediment... | reverse complement strand
ATTCTGTGTTTTATTGAAGCTACTTAACTTCAGCCGATCGCCGAGTGTTAGGCGATTCGTAGTAAACTCCAGAACCTGTATCGGAAACAAAATGACAATCCCAGTAAGAGCGAATAAAGCTCTTCCAAATTGGATCGGTTGACTTGCGATAATAATCGCCCAACACTGGTTTAATTGCTTCTGTTGCTTCTTTCAAGTGATAGTGGGGGATGGTCGAGTAAATGTGGTGGACTACATGAGTACCGATGTCGTGATGGATGGAGTTGATGAAGCCGTAGTCCCGATCGATCGTCGATAACGCACCTTTCAAGAAATACCAGTCATCTCCGCGATACCAAGGAATATCCGCCTCAGTGTGGTGCAGGAATGTTACCAAATCCAGCCACATCACGAACACTACATAGGGAACTAAGTAGAACTTGAGTAAAAACAGCCAGCCAAACTGATAGGTTAGGGCACCTAAAAATCCTACCATCACTACTAAGGATGCTGTGCTGGTTAATACGTCCCATTTTTCCGAAGGACGGAAAATCGGGCTACCGGGCATAAAGTGAGAACCTACCCGATCGGGCGATCGACGAAACAGATAAATTGGATAGGCAAATAACATCAAATAGAAGCGTCCCAGCTTTTCATACCAGGGCATTTGATTGTACTTGCTTTCCGATACCGGATACCAGCTTTCGTCAGTGTCTAAGTTGCCTGTATTGGCGTGGTGGGTTCTGTGACTGATCCGCCAACCGTGGAAGGGGACGAGAATTGGAGCGTGGGAAAGGTGTCCGATCAGGTTGTTGAGCCATTTGCTCTTGGAGAAACAACCATGTCCGCAGTCGTGGCCGACTACAAACAATGCCCAAAACATGGTTCCCTGCATTAACCAGAATATCGGATAAAACAACCAGGAATCAAGAGTGTAGGCGATCGCATACAAACCTGCGATGATTCCGAGATCCAAAAACAAGTAAGCAAAGGATTTCCAGGCTGAGGGTTCAAAACAGTGGGCTGGAATGGCTGCCTTGATATCACCAAGAGTAAAAGGTAACTCTGTTGTACGAGAGGACGAGCTTCGATCGCTCGGCTGATTGAGAACTGTATTTGATTGCACGAAGTTTCCGATTTGAAGCTGACTTGAGAAACCGCATTTCGTTACTTATCAGTCGCTAGGGGCTCTGGGGAGCCATAATTTATACTCAGTAAGGGTTTCTAAAGTTATTTAGTTCGCTTGAATAGCCCGTGGGCGATCCTCCAGCCCAGTGGCTTGGGGAATGCTGGTATGGGGAAAATTTGTGCGATCGACCCTGTTATCTGAAAAAATCTCCTGTGTCCGTTGGAAGTGCGAAATGCGACTTCGATCTGAGAGTGAGGTTTTGGAAGCTTTGCTTCCAGCCTGCCAATGGCAAAGCTAATTTAATTTAACATTTCTACACACAGTCTGGCAACGAGTTATGGCAGAAGGGCATGGGGTACCTGTGCTGAGCGTAGCCGAAGTATTGGGCATCGGGCATCGGGCATTGGTAGCAATTAACAAATGACTAATGACTAATGACTACTGACTACTGACTAATGACTTCTTCTAAGTTGCAGCTTTTTCTAATATTAGCTTGGCTCGTTTCACGAGTTCTGGCACTTCGATCGGATAATCTCCGGTAAAACACGCAGAACAGAAACTTTTCGGATCTTCATTAGTCGCCATCAGCATTCCTTCCCAACTCAGGAAAGCCAAAGAATCAACCTCAATTTGGGCGGCGATTTCTGCGACAGACTTGGTAGCAGCAATCAACTGATCTTGATTGTCGGTGTCGATTCCGTAGAAACATGGATGAGTCACCGGTGGCGAGGAAATTCTCATGTGTACTGCGGTGGCACCTGCATCCCGCAAGGCTTTGACAATTTTACGGCTGGTAGTGCCGCGGACGATCGAATCATCAATAATAATGACGCGCTTCCCTTCCAACACATCTCTGAGAGGGTTGAGTTTCATGCGGATTCCTGACTCCCGCATTGCCTGAGTCGGCTGAATAAAAGTGCGTCCGACGTAGCGATTTTTAATCAATCCTTCGGCGTAAGGAATGCCGGAAGCTTGAGAAAAGCCGATCGCCGCCGGGATTCCAGAATCGGGAACGCCAATGACTATATCAGCATCAACCGGAGATTCTGCGGCCAATAAACGCCCGATTCGTAGTCGGTAGCTGTACAAACTTTCACCTTCCATCATGCTATCTGGTCGAGCAAAATAGATCATTTCAAAGATGCAAAGTTTGCGCTTTTGTTGCTGACTCCAGTGGAAGGAAGCCATACCAGCCTCTGTAATCCAAACTAATTCTCCCGGTTCCACATCTCGCAAAAATTCAGCACCGATAATATCCAAGCCGCAAGTTTCCGATGCCAAAACATACCGTACCGGATTAGTGCCGAGAGTGCCAATTACCAGGGGGCGGACTCCGTGGGGGTCGCGGACTCCCATGACGCCTTTGGGGGTGGCGATCGTCAAACTAAAGGCTCCTTGGCAGATCGCAAAGGCACTGATGGCTGCTTCTAACCAGTCTTTGCCTTTGTCTACCTCGTAGCCGATCGCCACTGCGATCGCCTCTGAATCCGTCGTACTCACAAACTCGCACTTCCGAGACAACAATTTTTCCCGCAATTCTTGGGTATTGACAAGATTCCCGTTATGTGCTAATGCCAGACTTCCCAAGCGAGTTTCGACGACCACAGGTTGAGCGTTGATCGCCCGCGACGAGCCGGTGGTAGAGTAGCGAGTGTGACCTACGGCTAAGTTACCGGGTAAGTGACCTAAACTGGATTCATTGAAGACTTGGGAAACCAGTCCCATGTCTTTGTGCAGGTATACTTGGTCACCATCAAAGGTGGCAATGCCTGCGGATTCCTGACCTCGGTGCTGCAAGGCATACAGACCAAAATAGGTCAATTTGGCGACATCTTCGCCGGGAGCGTAGATACCGAAAACGCCGCAAGCTTCCTCGGGCTTGTCGGGTTTGTGAGAATGCTCGTCAGCCTCGACAGAATGGTTGGGAATCATAGATGGGTGGGCTCCTAATGGACGGTGGGTTAGCGGGAAAGTTTCACCGGGAAATCTTGTTGGCGATCGCGTCGCATAACTTAACAATCCCTTAATCTTGCCACGGCTCGGAGATAAATTTCAAGTTGTTTGGCATTCTGGCTCTTGCTGTGGGGCGTTTAATCGCATTGTAGTATCGATCGCCCATATTTTTGATAGTAGCGTTGATTCAGGGCGGGCGATCCTGCAACGAGTGCTTCGCTAACGAGTCCAAAACCCGCAGAAGTAATTCGGGACTCGCAACTCGATGGATTTTGTGGGGCCAATAAGTCTTTTTCAAAGATTAGGATATCAAGGGTGATTCTCTACGAGATAGCTACGCTTCATGGGCTTTTTGAAATATTAGAATTTAATGGCGATAAACCCTTGACTTTTCTTGGGAATTGACATATTATATTATCATGGGAATCTGTGCGGCCATATAAACTCATTTTTGGGGTGGCGTTATGGGAATTGAGGAATTGCTGAAGTCCAAGCGAGACGATATTCTGAGAATTGCCACTCAGCATGGTGCGTTAAATGTGCGGGTTTTTGGTTCGGTTGCGAGGGGTGAAGCCACAGCAGATAGCGATGTGGATTTTTTAGTAGAATTGGAACCAGAACGCACATTGTTAGATTATATTGCCCTGATTCAAGCTGGGCAGGAATTGCTAGGATGTTCCGTTGATGTGGCAGAACCGGACAATTTGCATGAAGCGATTCGAGAACAAGTCTTACAAGAAGCTGTCCTGCTACAATTACTAGCATAACATATGGAAAATTTGCTGTTAACAGTCGTAATTATTTTGCAGCTCGTCCTCATCTTTCTAATTCTACAGCGCGAGTACCAGTTGTTCCCAGAAGGTTTGGGTATTCGGGGAGAATCTCAACTTTCAAAGGCTACAGCCCAGAAACAAAGTGCAAGTTCAAAAAATTTATGGGATAACCCACCGCCAGCATCAGAAGAACTCAAGTTAACTGTTGCTGAATTTAAGGATAACTATAACAGGAGTGAACCGTGGGATGGAGATTTTGCAGCCTGAAAAATTTTCCTACTCTACAAAGAGAAGAGTTTGACTGTGGAGATGAGGAAATTAATAATTATCTAAAAAATCTAGTGGAAACGGCTGATGAAGCTGGTTTTTCTAGAACTTTTTTGATGATTGTGGAACCTGGAGAGGCAAAAATTTGTGGATTTTATACTCTTAGTGCCTCAACAATTCCTGTGAAAGAATTGCCAGATGAATACAAGCAACCCCTCCCTTTCCCGATTCCTGCTATCTTGATAGGACAGTTTGCAATCAATAGGGTGTGGCAAGGACAAGGAATAAGTCGCCAACTTTTGGCAGATGCCTATCGTCGAATTTGCTTGCTATTTGAACAAGAAATTATTGGATTTCAGGCGATTAGAGTTGATACTAGAAACGAGGAGGCAAAAGCATTTTGGTTAAAACAGGGTTTTGTGCCTTTTAGAAAGACTCAGCGTTCTCTATTTCTGCCAGTTCGGACTATCCTGAGAGAATTGGAAATGTAGTTACGCAAGGTCTAGAAACCGGGTTTTTTCCACAATATTCAATTCCAAACCTCTAATCTCTCGAAAAACCCGGTTTCTTTAATCCCCGCGAAAACCAGAAACCGGGTTTTTTACCAATGTCATTCTGAGTGTTGCGAAGAATCTCAAACCTCTAATCTCTCGAAAAACCCGGTTTCTTGAATCCCCGCGCGTCAGCCCTATTCTGATTCACCCCCATTTTCCCAAAAAATTTTAAAGCGCGCTGACGCGCGCAAAAGGGTAAAGAGGAAAGAGGGAAAAGAGCAAAAGGGCAAAAGAGTAGAGAAGAGTCCACGCGGGGAAAACTAGGACAAGGAAGAAACCGACGCAACCGCAACGCGAAAACCCACGCTCCACCACCTGTAGACCGCCGAGTTGTAGAGACGAAGGGCACCACGGCAATAGACCGCAAGGTCGTGACCGGAGCCACCACGCAGCACCCGGTTATTATCTGTTCCAGTTTCCCAGGAACTTCCGTCAGTCGGTGCGCCGTTATAATTATAATGATATTTATCACTGCACCATTCCCAAACATTGCCATGCATATCGTATAAACCAAACGCATTAGGCGGAAAAATCCCCACATCTGTTGTTTGTTGACGATAAAGTCCCTTCGGTGCAGCACCGTAGGGATTATTGCCATCATAATTAACTAAATCTGGCGTAATTGTGTCACCAAAATAGAAAGGTGTTGTAGTTCCCGCGCGACAAGCATATTCCCATTCCGCTTCCGATGGTAAACGATAAGTCTTCCCTGTTTTTTGAGTTTGAGTAAGTTTGCGGCAGAATTCCACAGCCTCATCCCAGGTAACTTGTTCTACAGGACGTTTCGCACCTTTGAAATATGATGGGTTGTTTCCCATCACCGCTTGATATTGTTCATTCGTGACTTCATATTTACCTATAAAAAAAGGAGAGATATTCACATTATGCTGCGGCCCTTCATCGCTATCTCGTCCTGTTTCCGTACTGGGGGAACCCATCATGAAACTGCCACCAGGAATTGATATCAAGTCCAAGATTGCACCGCTACCTAAATTTTCACTAATAAATTGTGCTTGATGGCGTTGACGGTTAGTTATATTACCCCGTCCATTAACTGTCACCACTTCAAAGTCAAAAGTTGGTAAAGTCAGCGTGGGAGTTGATCTTGGCGCAAAAGTTGGTGTCGGCGCAAAAGTTGGTATTGACTGACGTTGAAAATCTTTGAGCACTTCCTCTGCTGATTGATAGCGCTGCTGGATATCTTTTGCTAACAACTTAGAAAGAATCAATGCCAATCCATTGTCTATGGGAATTTTCAAATGTTGCTGCCAATTTGCAGTCCAACTATAACCATGTTCCACCCACAAACTAAAAGGATATACCCCCGTCAGTAGATGAAAAGCCGTCGCCCCCAAACTAAATAAATCGCTGGCTGGATAAGCTTCACCTCCTTGCATTTGTTCAAGCGGTGCATAACCATCCGAACCAATTTGTGTTCCCAGTCTCGACATCACTGTTCCTGACAACTGTTTGGAAACTCCGAAATCAATGAGCATGAACAAATTATCGCTGCGACGGCGCATAATATTCTCAGGCTTGATATCGCGGTGAATGATTTTTTGTTCGTGAATAAACTTGAGAACAGGTAAGAGTTCGAGTAATAGTTGCTTAACTTGCTTTTCTTGCCAAATTCCCCGATTTTGGAAAAGCTTTAACAAATTATCACCATCGACAAACTGCTGTACGAGATACAAATAGTTGTCTTGTTCAAAATAGGCATCTAGTGATGGAATTTGGGGATGTTGTCCTAGCTGTTGCAGTTGTCGGGCTTCTTGCTGAAATAATTCTACTGCTTTGTTAATCGCCCAAGTTCCCTGGACATTTGGTGCTAATTGTTTAACGACACAGGGTAGATTTAGTTTATCAATATCTTCTGCTAAATAGGTTCTGCCGAAGCCACCTTGACCAAGAAATTTGATCATGCGGAAACGGCTTCGCAGGATTGGTACGAGTTTGACGCCACAAGTGATGCAATATGTATGCCCGTCGGGGTTTTCAGGCTTTTCGCAGTTGGGATTTATACAGCAAATCATTTATTTTATGAATGACACTGTTTATATTATATAGTGTGCAAGAACCCCCGACTTCTTTTTGTAGTTTTTGCAAGAACCATGAATTTGCTCAGAAGTCGGGTTCTAGGGTGTGTTTTTAAACCCGGAGATCCCCCCTAGCCCCCCTTAAGAAGGGGGGGACAAGAGTATTCAAATTCCCCGAAGGGGGGACAAGATTATTCAAATTCCCCGAAGGGGGGACAAGATTATTCAAATTCCCCGAAGGGGGGACAAGAGTATTCAAATTCCCTGAAGGGGGGACAAGATTATTCAAATTCCCCGAAGGGGGGACAAGATTATTCAAATTCCCCGAAGGGGGGACAAGATTATTCAAATTCCCCCTTCTTAAGGGGGATTTAGGGGGATCGAAACTTCCGGTTGTCAGACAGATACAATCCGACGCTCGATCGCATTATAGAATCGATCGCCCATATCAACCATCCCCACCTCAATCAACCCCAAATTATCCGCACTTAACACCCGCAAAGGCGAGTCAGCACCCCCAACTTGACCGATTTTCTGCCACATTTTAGCCAAATGTTCTTGCAGGTAAGATTCCCAAATCTCTTGATTTTTCGGTGCGATTGAAACTACAATGCAATTCCCCATTTCACCAAACAGAATTTCATCCCAGCGGCTGACATTTGCTGAATTGAAACTGAGATGAATTTCTGCACCCAGTTTACCAGAAATACAGGATTCCGCCAGGGCGATCGCAATTCCTCCCTCCGCAGAATCATGGGCCGAACAAACCCAACCTTGCCGAATTCCATCGCGACAAACCGCTTGCACTTTCCTTTCCAATTCAAAATTGATAGTTGGCGGTTTCCCCGCTACAATCCCGTGAATTGCCGCTAAATATTCCGAACCTCCGAGAGTAGCAAAAACAGGAATTTTTGAGTGTTCAGTTTTGAGTTCAGAATTGGTAGATTGAAAAAAGGTCAGTTCATCTTGAGATTTTTCTGCTTCCTTTCCATCCCCAATTCCTAACACATAAATTAAATCACCTTTCTTTTGCCAACCTTGACCACAAATCTTAGTCAAATCTGGAATTAACCCCACCATTCCGATTACCGGAGTTGGATAAATCGGTTGCGGATTACCATCAGAATCTATGGTTTCATTGTACAGAGAAACATTTCCCCCAGTCACAGGTGTTTTCAACTCCCGACAAGCTTCAGCAATCCCGCGACAAGCTGATGCTAACTGCCAATATCCGATCGGTTTTTCGGGACTGCCAAAATTCAGATTATCAGTAACTGCGATCGGTTCCGCACCCACACAACTTAAGTTTCTGGCTGCTTCGGCTACGACTGCTTTTGCACCTTCATAAGGATCGAGATAAACGTAGCGAGAATTGCAATCAACCGTGGCTGCAACTCCGGGAATAACCCCCCCCGGCCCCCCCTTGCTAAGGGGGGGAGAAAGTTCGGGAGTTTCTCTACCTTGTGCCTTCTTAAATAAGGGAATAGCCTCTGCTTCCTCCTGTAGCCCCGAAGCTTGAGTGCGTTCTTCTCCCTCTTGAAGCCCCCCCTTACCAAGGGGGGGTTCCTCTTGAAGCCCCCCCTTACCAAGGGGGGGTTGGGGGGGGTTTTCTTGACAGGGTTCCAGTGGCCGCAATCGAACAACCGCTGCATCAGCACCTCCCGGCAAAACAACTGTATTATTTTGCACTTGATGGTCATATTGACGATAAACCCAGCGTTTAGAAGCGATAGTCGGAGTATCTAAAAGTTGCAGCAAAATCTGATTCCAACTTTGCAAATTTCCATCAATTTCGATGCCTTCAACTGTGGATTCTGGGAGCGAATCCGCCTTCCATTCCCAAGCTTTCCTAGCATATTCTGGCGGTTCTGTCAACAGTTCTCGGTGATAAATTGGCGTATTATCTGCTAAAGCCGTGGCGGTAATTTCGGCTGCAATTTCGCCTTTAAAGAGAATTCGGACGATCGGCTCTTCAATCACTGTGCCCGCGACTACCGCCTGCAATCCCCAGCGATGAAAAATATCAATTAATTCCTGTTCCCGTCCTTTCTCTGCCACAAATAACATCCGTTCCTGCGATTCTGAAAGCAGGTATTCGTAGGGAATCATGCCGCTTTCTCGCACAGGAACTTTGTCTAAATCAAACTCAATTCCGACTCCACCTTTGGCCGCCATTTCTGATGTCGAACAGGTGATTCCGGCTGCACCCATGTCTTGCGCTGCGACGACTGCACCCGTTTTGAATGCTTCTAAACAAGCTTCAATTAAGGACTTTTCTAAGAACGGATCTCCTACTTGCACCGCAGGGCGATCGTCCATTGATTTTTCGGTCAATTCTGCACTGGCAAAACTTGCGCCGCCCATGCCATCTCGGCCGGTGGTAGAACCGACGTAAAGCACGGGATTTCCGATTCCTGAAGCGCCGGATTTAACGATTTCTTTAGTTTCCATTAAACCCAAGGCCATGACGTTAACTAATGGGTTGTCGGAATAGGCGGGATCGAAGTAAACTTCGCCGCCAACTGTGGGGACTCCAATGCAATTACCATAATGGGAAATTCCCGATACTACTCCTTTGAATAATCTCTTAGTTTTCGCATCGTCTAGGTTGCCGAAACGCAGGGAATTCAAAAGTGCAATGGGGCGTGCTCCCATTGTGAAGATATCGCGGAGAATTCCACCGACTCCAGTTGCTGCACCTTGAAAAGGTTCGACTGCTGATGGGTGATTGTGGGATTCAATTTTGAAGGCTAATTGCAATCCGTTTCCTAAATCTATAACGCCGGCATTTTCTCCGGGCCCGACGAGGATGCGATCGCCCTCTGTGGGAAACTGTTTTAATAGTGGCCGCGAATTCTTGTAACAGCAGTGTTCGCTCCACATGACGCCAAACATTCCCAATTCTGCTTTGTTGGGATGGCGGTTGAGACGTTGTACAATGTCTTCGTATTCTTGAGGCTTAATCCCTTCGGAGGCGATTTCTTCAGGGGAAAATGGGGATTCGGAGATGGGAGACATGGAAATTCGGGATAAACCACAGGCTTTATTTTAAATGCCTTTGGTTTGTTAATCTTAGGGGTTACGCACTATAACAAAATTATGTCATCCTGAGTCCTGAGCGTAGCGAAAAGGAACACGAAGGATCTCTATTAGGGCCTAGATGCTTCACTATCCTTCGCTACGCTAAGGGTTCAGCATGACAGTTGACGGAAAAAGTCCTTAATCTAAAATCGCTATGACTGAATCTCGAAATCTCAATTTTTCTAACCAAGACTTGCGAAATCACTCTTTTAAAGGGCTGGATTTGTCAGGGGCGAATTTCAGCGGTTCCGACATTCGAGGCTGCAATTTCACCGGGGCGATTTTGACGGGGGCAAATTTTCAGGGTGCTCGCATGGGAGAAAGCCGGAGACGGGTGAGAACTTTGATTGCTAGGGCTGGGGTGACTGCGGTGACGGTGACGATGGCTGGGGCTTTGATGGGATTGATTCGGGGTGCGGATGCGGGTGCGGCGGCGGTGGCGGCGGTGGCTGCTACCGCGATTGCTGCGACTAGGGCTGACGCGGGAATTGTGGCTGGGGCTGTGGCTGGGGCTGCTGCTGCGATCGGCTCTAGCGGGATCATAACATTTTTTGGGGGAGATACCATTAGGGGAATTGTGTTAG
>Ga0316607_1000794_pt1 | contig 10360 bp, 8 predicted proteins | sample MIS2016062E_MG_FD_207674 | JGI IMG/M metagenome (GOLD analysis project Ga0316607, IMG submission 207674) | Microbial mat bacterial communities from Middle Island sinkhole, Lake Huron, Michigan, United States - MIS.2016.062E | ecosystem: Environmental > Aquatic > Freshwater > Lake > Sediment... | reverse complement strand
TTTGAAACTCACTAATTATGAACCAAGATATCTACCAAGCCACAGGCAAAATTCCCTTAGAAAATGGAAAAGAATTGCTTTACAAACCCTCCGAAGGGCTAAAAGAAGCCGTTAATTTGGCTTTATTACTCAAAAAACGTCCTCTTTTGCTCATGGGCGAACCGGGAGTTGGAAAAACGATGCTTGCCAAAGCCATTGCTTGCGAATGGTACGGAAAAGATTTTGAAAAGCACCTTTTCCAATGGAATATCAAATCGTCTTCTAAGGCACAGGACGGGCTTTATCGTTATGATGCCCTACGCCGTTTGGCGGATTCGCAAATTCTCAAAGAAGCTGACCGAGCCAAACTCGACAATATGGAAATAGGCAAAAAAGGAAGTTATATTCAACATGGTATTTTGTCCGAAGCCATACAAAAATCTGTCAAAGGACAAAAAAGCATCATTTTGATTGATGAGATAGACAAAGCCGATATAGATTTTCCGAATGACCTTTTGCATGAGTTGGAAAACTACGAATTTACCATTCCCGAAACAGGCGAAGTAGTCAAAAAGCCCGAAAATTTTGAATATCCGCTTGTCATTATCACCAGTAATCAAGAAAAAGAACTGCCTGCCGCTTTTTTGAGGCGTTGCATTTATTTTTACATAGATTTCCCTAATGGAGCAGACCTCAATAAAATTATGGCGGCTCATTTTGCGAGTGCTTCCGAAGAAGAATTGAAAAAAGTTGTCAAAATATTTTTAGAAATTCACAAAAAACAAACTTGGGGAACAGATAAAAAACTAAGTACCAGTGAGATAGTTGATTGGTACGAGGTCATCGACAATTTGGCAAAGGAAAATCCGCAAAATTTGGATTTGCAGAAAGCCAAAGATTGGTTAAGTCAAGAAAATCCCAACTTGCAAGAAATTCCTTTTTATCAAGTGCTTTTTAAGAGTGTCGAAAGCCGAAAACTTTTTGCCAAATGAAACATCTTTTGCCTTTATATTCATTTTTTAACAGCCTCAAAAAACACGATTTTTATTTGGGAATAGACGAATACAAAGCTCTTATAGAGGTTTTGGAACAGGACAAAGACAATATTTATTTTCAAAATCCTACTAAAATGTTGGGCTTGTGTCGTTTGCTTTGGTTCAAACCCAACCAAAATGCTTTTTTATTCGAAAGGCTTTTTGAACAATCTTTTGAGTATCTGAAAGAAGAATTGGCAGAAGAAAAAAGGCAATATGACATTTCTGAAACAACCGAAAAAACTGATTTAGAAAAAGATACAGAAGCCAAAACTGAAGAAGATATTGACGATAACTCACAAAATCCAACAGACCTGACTCCACCACCAACAGACGAAGTAAAGCCTGAAAATAAACCTTTGGAGGGAAAAGAACCCAATGAAGACTTCTCGACCACGAAAAACGATAGCGAACAGCCTTTATACCTCAATTTTGTAGAAGGGCAAAGCCAAGAAAATGGTTTGGGCGGACAACAAGACTACAAAAAGCATTTTGAGTTTGTAAAAAACTATGTGGCAGTTTCTAATTGCCAACTAACTCAACAATGGCGTTTTTTGAAGAAAAAAGGCATTGAAACCTATCAAAAACAAGAAATAGACATCAAAAAAACAGTAGAAAAAACGGCTCAAAACGGCTATTTATTTACGCCTGTTTTTCAGACAAAAGTCAAAAATTCGTTTCGTTTGCTCACTTTTATAGACCACAGAGGCTCTATGATTGCTTTTCGGCACTTGGCGGAAACGCTTGCTAATTCGGCAAGGAAGGCAGCAGGCACACAAAACCAAATCTATTATTTTAGGAATGTTCCGCAGCGTTATTTGGCAGGCGAAGAAAAAAATGAAATATACGTTTATAAAGAAAAAGGCAATACTTTTCCGATAAGCCTCAAAAAAATCTTAGCACAACAACAATTTGATGCCATTTTGATTATTTCAGATGCAGGCACAGCCAAAGGGAATTTTAATATAGACCGCATAGAAGCGACCGAGTATTTTTTAAGAGAACTCTATGCCCATAGCTTGAAAGTTGCTTGGCTAAACCCAATGCCACAAGACCGTTGGGACGGTTCGGCAGCTTATATTATTTGCGAATTGGTGGATATGTTCGAGGCTAATCACGAAGGACTAAGACAAGCCATTTCTATTTTCAGAGGCAAAAAAAAAGTACAATCGGCTATTTTATCTTTATAAAATTTATAGTAAATTTACGGCAATCTTATTATTTGTGCCGTAAATTTATGATAAAAAAAGAAGTGATGCTTCAACTTTTTGAGCAAAATAATGGTGTACTAAGTTCTCAACAATTAGTTAGTAATGGTATTTATTACTACAATATCCAACAATTTTTGGATAGTGGGTTAATTATAAAAATTAAACAAGGGCTTTATCGCCTCAATAGTGGAGTGTATGATGAAAGAACAGAGATAATGCAAATTGTACCAAAAGGCGTTTTTTGTTTGCTTTCAGCTGCTTTTTTCTATGAACTTAGCACTTTTATTCCTTCACAATACCAAATAGCCATTCCAAGAAAATCAAAAATTGTATTGCCAAGCTATCCGCCTATTCAACTTTTTTATTGGAAGGAGTATAGTTTAGGTCAAAGTCTTATTCAAGTACAAGAAGCAACTATACGAATTTATGCTATCGAAAAGACCATTTGCGATATTTTTAGATACAGAGAAACAATAGGGACTGATACGACCAAAGAAATTTTGAAAAATTATTTGGCAAAAAAAGACCGTAATCTTGCTTTGTTAAGTGAGTACGCAAAAGAGATGAAAATTTATTCAAAACTTTTTCCTTATTTAGAAATACTTTTATGAAAAATAGCATAGCTTCCATACAATCCAAACTCAAACAAATTGCTCAACAAGAACAAAAAACATATCAATTAATCTTGATACGTTATTTTCACGAAAGGCTATTGTATAGAATTTATTTGTCTGATTATAGAGATAATTTTTACTTAAAAGGTGGAACGTTGCTCTATGCTTTGGAACGTCAAAGTAGCCGTCCTACACTTGATATTGATATGCTTGCGTATCGTATCAATAATAATGCACAAACTTTTGAACATATATTCAAAAAAATAGGGCAGTTGCAGTATGCTGATGATGGGGTTGAATTTGATACAGAAAGTTTACGTATTTCTGAAATCACAGAAGAAAAAAAATATGTCGGTATCAGAGTAAAAATAGAAGCAAAATTGGGAAATATTAAACAAAATTTACAAGTAGATATTGGTTTTGGGGACGTAATTTTTCCTAAACCTATTGAAATGGATTATCCTACTCTTTTAGATATGGATTCGCCTTATATCAAAGCCTATTCGATAGAAAGTGTAATAGCAGAAAAATTTGAGGCGATGATTTCCTTAGCAGAAATGAATAGTCGAATGAAAGATTTTTATGATATTTTTAGGCTTTTACAAAGGCAAAATATACAAAAAACAGTTTTGCAAGAAGCTATCAAAAGGACTTTTGAGAATAGACAAACGGTTTGTAGCCCTAAGCACCCTATTTTTGAAATAGATTTTGCTCAAAAACCAGAAAGAAAAAAGCAATGGCAAGCATTTTTGAAAAAGTCTAATTTGGATACTGAATTAGATTTTGAGTTTGTAATGCAAAATATTCAATCTCATTTAGAAACATTGTATCTGTATGTAGCCCAAAAATAGACTGACATGAAAAAACTTGATAATTTTCTGAAGCGTTTACCCGAATCTTATCGTGATGCCAATTTGGTATTTGCCTATTATGCGGCTTTTCCTGCGGTTTTTAGCCCCGATATGCTGCATCAGATTTGGCTTTTCTTTCAGGACTATGAGCAAAATAATGAAATCAAAAAGTTGCCTATTGTCGTTATTTCTGACCTTTTGCAAGCCTCTTTTTGTCAAGAAGTAGCCTTCGAACTCTTTGAGATGGACGAAGAAGTAGCCGCTTATTTGCGTTCCGAAATGCCCAAAATTTGCCAAGAAAAACAACTCAAATTGCTTTATACGCCCAAAGATTTGGCATCTATGACCTTAGAGTATGCCCAACAATATTACAAAAACTCTACAAGAGAACATCTTTACGATTTTTACTATTGGAAATCCTTGTATCTTATCAATCCGCAGCAAGCCAATCAAGAGATAAAAAATATTCTGAAAAACCCGCCACAAGACCAACGCACAGCTCGAATTTATTGGCAACTGGCGGAACTGCAAGCCCAAAAGAGAGGCATTTTGGGAGAGGACATCAATAAACTGCCTACTTTTTCTTATCAGCAACTTATCGATAGTATCCATATTGAAGATAAGGATTTAGCCCAAAGCATTGCCGAAAAATTGGCTTTGGAAAGCGAAATAAACCCACAAGAGGACATAAAAGACACCACAGAAATAATTGAGATTTTAAATAACCTAAATGTTGGACTACAAGAAAGACCTTTATACAAGGTAGAATCCTTTTTAAATTGTTATGCTGTTTCAGAAAATAATAACGTAGTAGGTTTAAATATTTATGGACATAAAATAGATTCATTATCCTTTTTGAAAAATCTACCTCATTTGGAAATATTGTGCTTGGATAATACCCAAATTGCGGATATTTCGCCAATCGAGAATCTTACGAAATTAAAAATTCTAAATTTCAATAAAAATCAAATTGTAGATATTTCTCCCCTAAAAACATTGGTAAATCTCCAAAGAATTGATTTGGGCGAAAATCAAATTACGGATATTTCACCATTAGAAAACCTTGTTAATCTACATACACTAAGACTAACTCATAATCAAATAAGAGACATTTCTCCACTACAAACGCTTAAAAAACTTGTCAAAGTAAAACTTAATGGTAATTCTGTTCATAACCACGAAAAGATATTTGGTATAGAAAGTTTGGAAGAACTTGATTTGGGAACTACTCAATTAGAAAGTATTTTGATTGAAAAAGAACTGCCTAATCTTCGAGTTTTATATTTGGGGTTTAATCAAATTAATTTTTTTCCTAATCATATACTAAAACTACTACCTAATATTACGTTTTTAGAATTGAAGTCTAACCCGATTGAAAACCTACCCAAAGAAGTTTTTGATTTTGATTTGAATTGTTTGGAAGGGGTAAGGGAGTATTTACAACAAAAAGCCACCGAGAAACCCATTATTTTTTTGGCTTTTGCCAATGATAGAGTCGATTATGCTTGGTATTTGCGAAATCTTAACTTTGAGTTGCAAGAAGTTCGAAAAACTTTGCAAATTGCCGAAAAAAACGGATATTGCGAATTGGTAGAGCATAGCAATACCAGTATTGATTCTATTTTGGACGTTTTTAGAGAAAATCAAATAGCAGTTTTTCATTTTGGCGGATATAGCTCATCAGAGGAATTCATATTTAGTAATTCTCACATAAAAAATGAAATCCTCATTGATTTTTTATATACATATCCTATAAAACTTGTATTTCTCAATGCAGAAAACTCTGCTCCAATTGCTGAAAAACTTTTAGAAAAAGGCATTTCGGCAATCGGTATAAATGGGAGAGTACAGGATGAGGTTGCCGCACAATTTGCCTCTATTTTTTATGAAAATTTGGTACAAGGGAAAACCTTAGAACAAGCCTTTTCGGAAACAAAAAACGCTTTACCATCCATACAAGAAGAAGATGAAACATACAACAATTATCAACTTTTTGCAACCGAAGAAGGAAAAAATTGGAGATTAGTACACCTTTCTGAACACGAACAAAAAATAAAAGCCTTAGAAGAAAAAAAAGCTATAGAATATCAAAGATTAATTGATTTGCAGAAGCAACTTATCGAAAATAAAGCGAAAATAACACAATATTTAAAGCCACTATTTGTTTTACAAAACACATCTTTTACACAAAAAATAAAAGGTTTTTTGGGAATAGACAAAAGCTATTGGAAAGCCCTCGAAAACTATGACAAAGCCCTTACCGCAAAGGATATCGAAAAGCAGCTCAAAAACTATTTTGTACCAGAAAACTATACATGGTCGCTTGGGAACAATCAAAATGTGTTGCTTGAAATCGCCAAGTTTAACAATATAACAAGCGACAAAATTAAATCATTGGACTTACAAACTATCCTTAAAAAGCATTTTTTGGGACATAATCAAAAACATTTGTTTGTTTTGGGTGAATCAGGAGTAGGCAAAACTACTTTCTTACAAAAAACTTTTGTGGACTATGCCCAAACCAATCCGCCCTACGATTTGGCTTTTGTCTATGCCTCCGAGCATACCCTTGCCCAAATCGAAAGTATCCAAAATCCCCAAAATACCATTCTTTTTATTGATGCCTTAGACGAAGATAGGGCTTTTAGGCAAGATACAGAGGCTCAAAAAAAGGCTTTCCAAGAGCTTTTTAGAGAAAAACAGTTTTTCCAAATTATTTTTTCGTGCCGTACCCAATTTTTTGAGAACCAAAAACAAGAATTTATCCATATCCTTAGCGACACCAACCACAGAGCCGTTGCTTTTCGTCTGGAACTCAAAGGCTTTACGGACATACAAGTAAGGGAATTTTCTTTTAAAAACTTTCCCAACAAACACGCCAAAATAATGAAATTAGTGAAAAATGACATCAAAAAAGACGAAGTAAAAGATATTTTTAAAAACCCTTTTTTGTTGAATCATATTGAAAATATTATAGACCAAATACAAGGCAACGAAATAGAATTTGAGTTATATACATTGCTTATTGACTATTGGGTAAAAGAAGAAGCTACGCTTGCCCAAAAAGACGCTGATACGTATAAACAAGTCATTGCGGCTTTTTCGGAAGATTTAGCCCTACATCTCTACCAAAATAAAAACCAACGTTTGGACAAAACCGAACTCTACCAAAAAGCCGAAACATGGAACTTGGGCAAAGTAGAAGCCCGTACCAATTCTTTTCTCAAACGCAGCCAAGACAATATTTATGCTTTTGCTCACCAAAGTATTTATGAATATTTTTTGGCGGTTTTGTGGTACAAACAAAAAATAGATAGTTTTAAGGATTTTCCTGAACTTGCCCAGCTTTTTTGTACCCAAAAACGCTACTTAGATGCCAAAAAAAACCGAAAATATGAATATGAAAAAAAAGCCTTCGAAAATGGCTATTTTATAGAAAACCAAGATTTGGAAGGGGTTTTGGAAGTGATGTTTAGGGACAAAACTATTTTAGCGGAACACCAAAATTATAAGGTCTTGATATTCAACAACTGCCAACTCCAAAGCCTTGTTTTTGCTACTTCTTTACGAAAAATTGAACAATTATCACTCTTAAACAATCAAATCCAAGATATTTTACCTTTAAAAGATTTGATAAATTTACAAGGCTTAGAACTTCAAAAAAATAGGATAGAAAATATTGAGGTTTTGGAAAATTTAAAAAACTTACAAGTTCTGTTTTTATACGACAACCCAATAAACGATTCGGACATCAAAAAACTACAAGAGGCTTTGCCTAAATGCCGTATTATTTTTACAAAAGCCCAAGCCCAAGAATTTTATGATGAACAAGCAGAAAATTGAACTGAGGCGACAAAAAAATTTTTCAGAGAAAGCCATGATTTGTTGTAGCCTTCGTTGAGGCTAACAAAAAAAACTCAAAGTCCACAAAAACAAGTTGTAGTAAAGCCAAATCATTTTGGACAAGTAAAAAGCAATCGCTTGGAAAAAAATATCAAAATTTGGAAGGAAAAACCTCCAAAAAATCTTATTTGTCTATTTTGAGAACTTATACAAAAACTTTTCGGGACTTTTAGAACATTTTTTTTATTGTGTCAATAATGGTCATTATTGATACAAATAAAAAAAAACTGCTCAAAAGCTCCGAAAATATTTTACCCTTCCAAAACGGAACTTTTCAAGCGATTGGCTTCTAAAAGCGGAACTTCTTACGGAAATTTCTTGGCGATTAAACGCTTTTTTTTTGCGGTAATTTTTTTGTATTAAAACAACTTGGCTACTCATTATTTTTGAAAAATATTTGGTACAAAAAAAACTTTTACAATTTTTCCACCAACCAATTTTCTACTTTTTTAGCTTCTGATGAAAAATTAATTCCGACCAAATAAATTTCTTTTCCTTGATGCTCATAAGGCAAATAATAGCTTTTTTCGTGAATTTGGGCAAGGGCTTTTTCTGCCGATTCGTCCAATTTGAACTCAAAAATATAGACCCGATTTTCGTAAAAAAGTACGGCATCTAATCTGCCCGCCGCCTGATTGACTTCAGCATCAATATAAAAACTTGCCAATTTGAGGCAAGTATAAAGAATGGAATGATAATAGGCTTCTTTATTGGCTATAAAAATTTGGCTCGGAATTGCCGAAAACAAACTATTGACACTTTGAATAAGCAAATCAAGTTTGTGTTTTTCAACCGACTGGATAATGGCATCGTAAAGACTTACTTTTTCGATATTTTTGGCATAATCCGCCAATAAATATTGCAGCATCGAGTTTTCGACTTCTTGATTGGGATAAACTAAGGTATATAATTCGGTGCGGGAAATGTTTTGAATCGTCAAATAGCCTGTTTGAAAAAGCAAAGTAATGGGTTCTAAATTTTCCAAATTGTAATTATCAAAAGCTGCCGAACTGACTTGCAAATTTTCCAAATTAAAACGAAAATCGGGACGCAATAATTTGATTAAAAAAGTAGGCGTTCCCGTTTCGAACCAATAATTGCGAAAAGCATTACTGGTAAAAAAACGCAAAATAGAAAAAGGATTATAGACTCGTTCTTGTCCGTTCCATGAATAACCATTATACCATTTTTTGATTTTTTCTTTCATTTCTGACATACTAATTTTATTCTGTTGAGCAGCAAGTTCCAAATGGGCATCAAAATACGTATAAAGCTCCTCGCTGGTGTAACCACAAATGTTATTGTAAATCGGTTCAAAAGTTAAATCGGTCAAATTATTCAAATCGGAAAAAATAGAAACCTTCGAAAAACGGCTAATTCCTGTCAAAAAAAAGAAACGAATATGCTCCGAACTGCCTTTAATAATGGAATAAAAAGTTTTGAGTATATCTCTTTGGGCAGATGCTTTTTGTTTGTCCTCCAAATATTCAGTTATTGGTTTGTCGTATTCGTCTATCAAAATAACGACTTGTTTGCCCGTTTTTTCATGTAATTTTTCGATTAATTCCCTAAATTGCCAGCCTAAACTCTCCTCAACTAAACTAATAGCATACAAATCACTATTTTTTTTTAATTCTCTTTTGATGGCATTTTCTAAACCCAAACTTTTAAAATCTATTTGGCTAAAATCCATAAAAATAACAGCATATTCCTGCCAATCGATTTTATCGTAAATATAAAGTCCTTCGAATAAGTGTTTTTTGCCCAAAAAAATTTCTTTGAGCATACTCAAAAACAAAGATTTTCCGAAACGACGAGGGCGAGAAAGAAAACAAAAAGGATTTGATGCCATCAAATGATAGGCATATTCAGTTTTGTCGACATAGAGAAGATTGTTTTGGCGTATTTTCAAAAAACTTTGTTCGCCTGTGGGTAATACTTGCATTTTTCTCTCCTTTTTTTGGTAAAGATAGGATTAAAATAGCTTTTTTTTTTTAAAACGGAAAATTTTGAATCTTAGCCAAAGGCTCTTTTTGTCTGTAAATGATAGGCTGTTGTGATAATTTTTTTAGATGTTGTGATAATGTCAATTATGTTAAATAAGAGAGTCCACACCCAAGCCAAAAAAAAAAGCGTGTAACGCCTTTTTTACCCCTAAAACATCTTTTTTTTTTCCAAAAAATACAGCTTATTCCTTTTATTGTAAAAAAAATAGCACAAAAACACGTTTTACACCCTTTTTTACCCCCAAAAACAGGCTTTTTTCATAGCATTTTTCTTAGCCCATACCCAAATGGTATTTTTTCCATTTTTACCCCCAAAAATGGCTTGTATAAGCCGTACAAGCCACTTTTCTAAAAAATAGGAAAGGATAGGAAGTTTTTTGATTTCGGTGCGAAAAATAGACAAAAACGCTGTTTCACGCTTATACAAGCCACTTTTTAAAAATATAAAAAGAGTAGGCATTTACTCACAAAGGGAATAGGAATAGCTTGTTTTTAGATATTTGTCTTGCTCCCAACGAATCCACGAATAGGGTTTTTATACCTGCAAAAGAGGACATAAAAATCTTTCTCTGTTTTATTTTTCCCCTAAAAAGTAGATTTTTCGCTTTATAAATAGTAGTTATTTTAGGCGTTTTTGCAAAAGGCTAAAATAAAACGTTTGAAATTTCGCTAATTTCAAGGTTTTTTTGCGATTTACTGCAAATGGTTTTTTTTTTTTGTAAAAATACAAATACCGAAATTTGTAGAAAAAAAATACTCCCT
>Ga0316607_1000790_pt1 | contig 10373 bp, 14 predicted proteins | sample MIS2016062E_MG_FD_207674 | JGI IMG/M metagenome (GOLD analysis project Ga0316607, IMG submission 207674) | Microbial mat bacterial communities from Middle Island sinkhole, Lake Huron, Michigan, United States - MIS.2016.062E | ecosystem: Environmental > Aquatic > Freshwater > Lake > Sediment... | reverse complement strand
ACAGTGCTATCCATGCGGCTTTTGCCACCAACAGTCCCCAGCATCAAAGTGCCGGTATTAATGCCAATGCCAATTTGAATCGGGATGTACCCGACAGTTTGACGGTGTTGGTTGTATTTATTCAGGATCTGCAGCATCGCAATCCCAGCTTTTACTGCATCATCTGCACAGTCGCTAAACAGAGCCATAATTGCATCGCCAATGTATTTGTCAATAAACCCATTATTGCTAGTAATGGCAGGCTCCATCCGCGAAAGGTAAGCATTGATAAAATTAAAAGTTTCTTGCGGTGTCATAGTTTCTGAGAGAGTCGTGAAGTCACGGATATCCGCAAACAACACCGACATTTCTTTCTGTACCTGATCGCCTAAATTGACATCAATAATACTTTCGTATCCCAGTAAATTTAGAAATTGATGGGGAACAAATCGCCCGTAGGCATCAGTCAAGTCTTCTTCTGCCACCAGGGACTTTTCCAATTTTTGATTCAGTTCATGGAGTTCATTAATAAAGTTATGGCGGTCGGTTTCGGCTTGTTTGCGTTTCGTGATATCTTGAAAAACCGCGATCGCAAAAGCAACTTTGCCCTCTTCGTCAAAAATTGGCATTCCCGAACCCTCGATCGGGACTTTCTGATCTAGTTGGTGAATTTCTATATCCTCAGCCGTCGAAGTTTCGCCCTTCAAAGCTCGGACGATCGGCAAATTCTCGCTAGGATAAATAGTATCAGTTCCCGCCACATAAAGTTGATAAACTTCTGACAAATTCTCAACGGCATTTAACGGCACAACCCCTTGACCGAGTAACTGCTGTCCAGCGTGATTGACGTAGTAAGGTTGGCCGAGAGCATCGATCACAGCCACCCCGAGCGGAATAGCTTCGAGAAACTGAACCAGCTTGATTTCGCCCTCCCGCACCGCCTCCAATGCCCGATAGCGTAACTCGCTGGTAAGATTGTCAGAATGTTCAGCAGTAGTTTCCAGCAAAATTTCCAGATCCGCTTTTTCCTCCTTCAAGTCTTCCACTTGCTGGCGCAATCTTTCTATCTCCAAAAGTAGCTGTTCTCTCGATGGTTGTTCTTCTAACATGACCCTAGAACTTGCGCCTTTACAAACAGACAATTGCATAATATTCTCAACCCAAAAGGCGGTTGCAGTTCCTATACTAATTCCAAAATTAAAGCAGGCATTGCTGCAAATTCTTCAAAGATTTAGCTTGCAAAGCGATAGATTGAGAGCCTTGAACCGCCATTTGCACCCTAGCTTTTTTTCGCACCTCAATGATGAACTTTGACATCATACTGATGCCCGAACTGTTCAAAAATTCTAACTGCTGCAAATTCAGAGTAATTTTCCCCGCTTCCACATCGACTACATCGCCTCGCAACTGGGCGATTGGCTGGTATTCTTCAGGCCCGCTCAGTCCCCGTGAGCCTGAAAAACTCACCGTTGCTGTCTCTCGATCGTAGCAGATGTGGTATTGTTCTGTCTGAATTTCCATTTCGGCGAAAAAGTTCCTTAAATATGATCGATCGCCAGATCAGCTTATACTGTTAGTTGCACCATTGTTGTCACCGCAATGACTTCCGGGTCTTTTTGCACAGTCTCGAACTTCCAGCCCATCTTAGCGCTATAGTCATTGAGCATAGTCAGCAAGCCCAAGCCAGAATCGGTTGAGCTTTCATCAGCAGCATTTTTTTCCAACTTCTCAATGTACATCTCGCTGGGGTCAGAAACCAGCAACTTCTGAATGTACCTCTGAAACTTGCCAACTGTGAGCGGGGAAATGCTGTTAGCAACCGAGAAGATCAGTCCGTCCTTCTTCAATTGCAGTTTAATATTGATCGGGTACTGCGAATTTTCATCATTAAACTTCATCGCATTCTCCAATAACTCATTAGCAATATAGCTAACCGCACTTTTAATCTCGGCTTGTCTTGTCAGTGACGAGGAGTCGTCTTGATTCCCCGGAAAAAAAGTCGTCAAGTAATCCGCGAGGAAATCAGCCGACAAACCGTTGTTTCGCCACCGCTGCTTGAGGGGAATCGAACTAGGAGAAAATCCAACGATCAAGTATTCCTGGCTATTTTTTCGCTCGATGAAATCTCCAAATATCTCAATCATGTTATGGTTAGTTTTTCGGTGTTAGTTGTTAGTTGTTATTCGTTATTTGTTGGTTCTAATGCCCCATGCCCCATGCCCCATGCCCCATTAGCTATTTTTGTTTGAGTACCAGCAATGTGATATCATCCAAAACCTTTTGTTCGCCAATGTGCGATCGCACGTCGTCAATTACAGCGTACCTGATTTCTGATGCTGTGCGCTGCCAATTGATTTGTATTACCTCAATTAACCGCTCTAAACCGTAAAGCACTTGATCTATATTTTCAGCTTCCGTAATCCCGTCAGTGTACAGCACTACCACATCTCCTGTATATAACTACACCGTTTCAGCAACAAATTCAGCAATATCTGCATCCAGCCCGATCGGGAAACCCAAATCGATCGTATCAAACCGCTCTACAGAACCGTTATACCGCACTACAATCATTTCTTCGTGCTGGCCGCTCAACTTCAGCATTCCTTCCTGATAGTCCAACAAAGCAAGACTAGCATTCTTGTCAGATTTCATGCGTTGCAAATTATCGTAAATTGCCCGGTTTATAGCGCTTAAAAATCTCACTGGATCAGGTTCATTGTAAGCAAGCAAAGTCCGCACCGCCGTTTGAAGCATAATCATTAAAACGCCACTTTCTCATCCGTGTCCCGTGACATCGCCGATGCCAATTTTCACTCTACCATCTTGCTGGAGTACATCGTAATAATCGCCTCCCACTTCATCAGCAGCTTCCATAAATCCTGCAATATCTAAGCCGATCACTTCCTGAAGTTCTCGGTCTTTCGGCAACAGCATTTGCTGAATTTTACGAGTAACATCTAATTCGGCGCTCATCCGCACATTAAGGTAATTTTATGGTTGAGATTCCCACTTGCCATTTTTTTTGAAGCTTCATCAAGTACCAATACAGTTTCCATAACAGCCTGGTAAAAAGATACAAATACATAAGTCACTGCTAAACTTATTAACAAGACAATAGAAATTATGCGTTTTTTCTCAAGAAGATTATTAATGCGTTTTTGAAGTAACCAGTCTAATTAATTGATACTTTTGTCCCATAATTCAAAACTCGAATCCAGAAGTTGCTCCCTAGCATCAATATAGGCATAAGGTTCAATTAATACAGATGGATAGTTTAGTTTATCTAGTGTCCTAGCTAGCTGATTCGCAAAAAAGTTAAAGCTTTTTAAATCCTCGCTTAATTTGCCCCGCAGGTTCCCTTGATTATTTTTAAATGCAACATCCATATTAGCTAAAGCATCATTAAGTTCTCTTTGACTGAGAGAGCAATAAATTGTGTTCTGTCATGTGTAGCATTGGAACGCAGCTTAATCTTTTCAGAAAGGAGCCTGATGTCTGACAAAATTCTTGGGATTTCTGGGAGCTTCAGTAAAGTAGCATCCATCAAATAATAGGTATCCAAATCTGAGTCTAATATTAGATTATAAGTATCCCCAACATGAGCGCTCAATTTATTAATATCTGCTCCTCAACCTAGATATAAAACGTAAGTTTCTCAACTCGTGTTGCCCAAATTTTGAGAAATTTTATTAAAATATTCAGGAGCATTTAATATGTTTCCGAGGCTGTTATCAGTATTTGCGACGTTTTGAAATTTTGAGTCGATCTTAGCTTCTAACTCTGCCCTCATCTCTGGCTGGCTTAAATTTGTGTTTAAAGACCGATCGTCTAACAGTTGAAGTTTCGGTATGTGTTGTCTCAACTGTCGCAGGGGGCGCAGGTATTGATTGCCGTAAATTTCCTTTTGGGCAAAATTCACCTGGCTGTTAATCTCGGAAATCAGCAGGTATATAACCAATGTTAACGGCATGGCAAACAGAAAGCCAATCAGGGTAAATTTCTGGGGATAGTTCAGCCGATTCATTACATGGATTCCCAAGGATTTTCTTTTCATATTTGACACACTTCATAAATATTTTAATAAAAAAGTAGCGAAAGCTACTGATTTTTTTGGATGCTTTCTCAGCAAGTCGGTTTTTACGCAAAATAAGAGGTTTCGGAGCGATAAATATACTTGTAGGACTTACGCAAACAACCTGGTTTCTGAGAAAATTCGTGCATCTCTGCGACAGATATTGACGTAGAAACCGGGTTTTTGACCCCCAGTGCGTCCAGGACTAACTTGTTTCCTGAAACACTAATCCAGACAGGGAATCAGACAATGCTTACATCGCTGCACCCGTAATGTCAGTTCTTGACAAAGGAACCAAAACTAACATTAGCAGTGTCTAAATAAGTATCAGTAGTTTAGCAGGCGATCGCGCATTGTGAAGTGAGATGGAGGGCTGATTATGAAACGAATTTCCGAAAATAACTCTCAAAACAGTCAAAAGCGAACCCAAAAGCAGCCAAATCCTTTAATCTTGGCTTTGGTACTGACAGGAATTCTGGTATTGGAAATGTATCCGACGCTAATAGACACCGCAGCAGCCAACGCGGGCGTCCTCAAACATTCCCTCGCCCAGGAAAGCCAAGAATTGCTAACCGTAAACCAATTTCCCGGCGCGCTGGTACTTGAAAAAATCAGCTATTCCAGATTTGGACTCAACAGTTTAAATTCCGAACCGGGAAATTTGGCTCAAAGCACGGGCAAAAATTCCCCCAACGAATTACCCCCTGCTGTAGAAGCAGCGCTTTTCGATGAATTTTCACGGCTAACAGGCATTCCATCAGCACGGTTGAAAGTGACTGAATCGAGCCGGCAAAGTTGGCCGAATACTTGTTTGGGACTTGCTTCATCCGATGAATTGTGCGGTCAAATGATTGTGGAAGGTTGGCGGGTTGTGGTTTCTGATGGCCGCCACACTTGGGTTTATCGCACTGATGCTAGGGGAAAGGTGTTCCGTTTGGAAAAGAAAGATTGAATTTGCTTGTGATCTCGTTTACGGTTGTTTCGGAATTATTTAACCGCAGAGACCGCAGAGACCGCAGAGGAAGAGAAGAGAGAGATGAATACAGGACGATACCACGGATTTGATATGACTCTCAGGGGAACAGGCAAGATGCCTGTTCTACACAAATTTTATTGACTTTGTTTGTGGGGCGGGCTTCTAGCCTGTCTTTTCTGCCGCCTGTCTTTCGATGATGCCGCCGCCGAGGAGTATATCCCCGTCATACCAAACAGCGGCTTGTCCGGGGGTGATGCTCAACTGTGGTTCGTCAAAAATTAACTTAACTCTTGTACCGCTGGCATTTTCTGCTTCTTGGGATGATTCTAGAGGAATTACTGTCGCGGGGACTGGGTGCGATCGATATCGAATCTGCACGCCCGCTCGAATTGGAGCCGTTGGCTGTGCTACAGAAACCCAATTCACTTTCTGGACATGACATTCTGAATTTGCGGCTAAAAGTCGATCGCCCACAATTACCCGATTCCGGGCAGCATCGAGTTCAATCACATACAGGGGTTCAGGTGCTGCAATGCCGAGCCCCTTCCGTTGGCCTATGGTGTAGTGGTGTACGCCGTCATGCTGTCCTAGCACCCGCCCGTCCTTGTCAACAATCTCACCCTTTTGGGGAGCAATGTACTTATCCAGAAAAGACCGCATCGAACCGTTACTTTCCACCAAGCACAAATCCTGACTTTCCGGCTTTTCAGCAGTTGTCAAGCCAAACTCCGCCGCTATTCTGCGAGTTTCTGTCTTAGTAATTTCACCTAGAGGAAACTCCGTACCAGCCAGTAAATCTTGTGTTAAATCGTACAAGAAATAAGACTGGTCTTTCTCCGGGTCTACAGCCCGCCGCAACTGCGTGCGACCTGTTTGGGTATCGTAAGTAACGCGAGCGTAGTGACCCGTAGCAATCTGATCAATTCCCAGTTCTTCGCGAGCATACTTGAGCATCGGGCCGAATTTCACGGTTTTATTGCACTGCGAACAAGGTAAAGGCGTAATTCCTGCACTGTAGCCACCCACCAAATAATCTACAATACTTGCTTGAAAGACATCGCGGCTGTCAACGATGTGGTGGGGAACGCCCAACTGTTCGCAAATTTTAGCTGCATCGACCATGCCTTCAGAGCAGCACTGACCTTTGCCTTTCATCAGCCACAGGGTTAAGCCCACCACTTCATATCCCTGATGGTGTAAAATTGCGGCTGCTGCGGAACTATCGACCCCGCCGGAGAGGCCTACAACAATCTTGTTCATGATTCGGAGAGAAATTGCTATTTTACTGGTACTTTGTTCGATCGAGCTAATTTAGTATAGTACAAAAATACTACAAATTGGGTCTGCTGCTGTTAGCTGAAATTTTAACACTACTGTGAATCGTAATGACTATTGAAAAGTTTGTTGTCACCGCCGACCAAATGCGGCAAATAGAAACGAGAATATTTGCCGCTGGAATGCCCGTATCAGCTTTAATGGAAAAAGTAGCGGGACTGCTTGCCAGACGCATTCAGGCGCTTCTGAAGGCTGAAGGAAGTTCGGCAACGGATTGTATAACGGATTTAACGGATTTAACGGATAGAAGGAAAAGGGGAGAAGGGAAAAAGATTGTTAATTTGCAGCCAGTTATCGGCCTATTAGTTGGACCTGGACATAACGGGGGCGACGCTTTAGTTGTTGCCCGCGAATTGCACTTTCAAGGATTCAAAGTAGTTGTCTACTGCCCCTTTTCTCAACTCAAAGAACTCACAGGAAATCACGCTCAGTATGTACGTTCTTTAAATATTCCATTTTTTGACCAAATCGAACCGCTGAAAAACTGCGATTTGTTCATAGATGGTTTATTTGGCTTTGGCTTAGAACGAGAAATTGCTAATCCCATCGCCGACGCTATTGAGCAAATAAATAAGTTAAATAAACCTGTTTTTAGTATTGATATTCCCTCGGGAATTCATACTGATACTGGAGAGGTTCTGGGAACGGCAATCAGAGCTACTCATACATTATGTTTGGGTTTGTGGAAAAGGGCATTTCTGCAAGACAGAGCATTAGAATATATTGGCAGCTCTGAGTTAATTGATTTTGATATTCCTGTCGCAGATATTCAAGCGATCTTGGGCGAATTGCCCGCAGTACAACGCATTACCAAACAATCTGCGATCGAGCATTTGCCGCCCCGATCGCCAATTTGTCACAAATACACCAACGGTCATTTACTAATTATCGCAGGTTCAGGCCGGTACACCGGAGCCGCCATTTTGTCAGCACTGGGAGCAAGAGCAAGCGGCGTTGGAATGCTGTCAATTGCTGTCCCAGAATCCATTAAACCGATGTTGAGCAGTCGGTTACCAGAGGCGTTAGTTATAGGATGTCCAGAAACGCGCAGCGGTGCAATTAGTGAATTACCAGTAGGAATTGATCTGAGTACCTATGATGCGATCGCGGTAGGGCCTGGTCTGACATTGGAGGCGGCCATTGCTGTAGAATCTGTACTGGAGAGCGATCGACCTCTCGTGCTAGATGCCGACGGTTTAAATATCCTGGCTCAACTTGGCACACTCCCCATTTTGTCGGAACGCTCAGCCCTTACAATTATTACGCCTCACCCAGGGGAATTCAAGCGTTTATTTCCCGAATTAGCTGACAAAATGGGCGATCGAATTTACGCAACTCAAGCCGCAGCCCAGCTTAGCGGTGCAGTCGTATTGTTGAAAGGAGCCAGAGTTTGCATTTGTTGTCACGCCCAGGGCGATCGTACCATCACTTACCTCAATCCCGAAAGCACCCCAGCCCTCGCTAGAGGCGGCAGTGGCGACGTTCTCACAGGCTTATTAGGTGGTTTGATCGCAACAGCGATCGCCCGCAAATCCCCCCCACAATTAGTGATACCCACAGCAGTTTGGTGGCACGCTCAAGCCGGAATCATGGCAGCTAAAGAACGCACAGAGTTAGGAGTAGATGCCTTTACTTTGACAGAGTATTTAATTCCAGCTTTGCGAGAATTTGCTGAGTCGATCAGACTCTACTTGTAGGGTGCTTAGGGGCGCACCTTACTACGACAGATAGATGTCAAGTAGAGTATTTCTACTTAACTCAAATGAGTGACACTCAAATGTGGTAGCACATAAAAGTGTCACTATAAAAAGCGACTGTGCAACCACAAAACCTATTAGTTATACCTGAAATATCAAATGCAAAAACTCGAATACAGAGAGGATTTCGATCATGTATACAGAAGAAACAACCCCAAACGAAGCTATGGATCTCGTCGCCGATACTAATTCTCAGTCAAATATAGCAGTTGCTGAAGCGTCTGGATTGAACAAACCCATTTTACGGCGCGGTTCCACCGGTCCAACTGTCAAGGAACTACAACAGCTTCTGTGTCATTGGAAATATCATTATTGTAGCCCGTTCGATGGTATTTTCGGTGTCGTTGTTGAGTTCGCAGTCAAACGCTATCAACACCGCGTCTTTTTAGCTGAAGATGGGGTTGTGGATTCTATAACCTGGCAAGCACTATACTCTGGTGCACCTGTGAATATGCCGATTCTGAAGATTGGTAGTTCAGGTAATGCTGTCAAACTTGTTCAGAATGTCTTGAAATTGAATAATAATTGCTCTGGAGGTGTGGTTGATGGAAGCTTCGGGTCAATCACAGAAGCAGCAGTGAAAAAATTCCAAACGGCTCAGGGTTTACCAGCCGATGGAATTGTTGAGTACACAACTTGGCACGCTCTGAGCAAGTTACCGCATTAATAACACTTAAAATCGCCCTCGGTAGGGACATAGCATTGCTATGTCCTATTTCGCTTTGATGGGAATGCGATCGACGGGAAGGGCGATCGCAAATTCTGTTCCCCTTCCCGGCGATTAAAAACATTAGATCGACGTGATCACAGGCTTGTTGGGGGGATCCTTAGCAACAGCGATCGCCCGCAAATCCCCGCATAATTAGTGGTACCCACAACAGTTTAATGGCACAAGCCGGAATCATGGCTGCTCAAGAACACACGGAGTTAGGAGTAGATGCCTTTACTTTGACAGAGTATTTAATTCCAGCTTGGCAAGAATTTGATCCTGTATTTAAGCAGATTTACTTAACTTAAATGAGTGACAATTAAATGAGTGACAGTCAAATGAGTGACACTCAAATGTGGTAGCACATAAAAGTGTCACTATAAAAAGCGACTGTGCAACCACAAAACCTATTAGTTATACCTGAAATATCAAATGCAAACACTCGAATACAGAGAGGATTTCGATCATGTATACAGAAGAACAAACCCCAAACAATCAAGCTATGGATCTCGTCGCCGATACTAATTCTCAGTCAAATATAGCATTTGCTGAAGCGTCTGGACTGAACAAACCCACTTTACGGCGCGGTTCCACTGGTCCAACTGTCAAGGAACTACAACAGCTTCTGTCTCATTGGAAATATTATTTCGGTCTGATTGATGGTATTTTCGGTGTCGTTGTTGAAAAAGCCGTCAAAGGCTATCAACACCGCGTCTTTTTAGTTGAAGATGGGGTCGTAGGTGATCGAACCTGGCAAGCACTATACTCTGGTGCACCTGATAAGCCGACTGTCAAGATTGGTAGTTCAGGTGAGGATGTCAAAATTGTTCAGAATGTCTTGAAATTGAATGGATTCTATAAGGGTTCGGTTGACGGATACTTCGGGTCAATCACAGAAGCAGCAGTGAAAAAATTCCAAACGGCTAAGGGTTTACTAGCCGATGGAATTGTCGGGTCGAAAACTTGGTACGCTCTGAGCAAGTTACCGCATTAATAACGCTTAAAATCGCGCTCGGTAGGTAGGGACATAGCAATGCTATGTCCTATTTCGCTTTGATGGGAATGCGATCGACGGGAAGGGCGATCGCAAATTCTGTTCCCCTTCCCGGCGATCAAAAACATTAGATCGATCGGTACTTTTGCACAAGTCCTAAATTAACCTTTGATGAACTGTTCTAATTTGTGAGCCATCTTCTCTACAATTCCCACCGAAGTAGGTGCGGTGGATGCTTGAGCTTCAATACGCTTGACAGCATCCTCTGGAAGGTTCAGCAACTGCACTAATTTTTGATAAGCTGCGGCTTCCTCAGTATTAATTTTTGGTTCGTCGGGAGTGCGAGCACTAGATGAAATTACCTCATAGCCGAGTTGCAGCACTAATTCCCGTTCTTCTGGAGTTTCTAGTTGCTCAATTAATTCGTCAAGGGGAATATTTTGCATGATATAGTCGCGCAGTTCTTGTTGCAGATATTCCTGTTCGATATCTGTGGCAAACAAACGGCAAAAGCGATCGAGCATTAAATTAACTTCTTCTGTCGCCAGTTC
>Ga0316607_1000788_pt1 | contig 10410 bp, 8 predicted proteins | sample MIS2016062E_MG_FD_207674 | JGI IMG/M metagenome (GOLD analysis project Ga0316607, IMG submission 207674) | Microbial mat bacterial communities from Middle Island sinkhole, Lake Huron, Michigan, United States - MIS.2016.062E | ecosystem: Environmental > Aquatic > Freshwater > Lake > Sediment... | reverse complement strand
ATTTTAGTAGCATAATTAATACGTAGTAAATACGTATTTTAAAGTCAATAAAAAAAGTCATAATATTGATTATTATGACTTTAAGATTTTTTTAATACTTACAATTATTTCTGTGATAATCCGTGTTGATTGGTGATTTAAGAAAAACGATACAGGTAAATTCCCATGTTTTGAACAAAGAAATTTCTTTTCTGGATTGCAAATTTGTAGTGGATCAAAATATGGCTCGATTGTTTGAATTATATAAGAATGAATACCTGATTATCTCTAAAAAGATTGATAGTTTGGATGTTCCTTACAGACAAATGTTAGCAGAAAAAGAAAAGGGATTTAATCATGAAAATTATGATAAATACTATAAAATTGAACGAATGCTCAGTAATTTAAAAAGCCGGATTGATGAAGTCAAACGAAATTTGAAATATATCCAACAAGGTTCAGCGAGTTCCATTCGCACACTTTTGCAACCCGATTCAACTTCTTTTTTTGTTGTTCACAGAAACACAACAGACAAGGATGCCCGAATTCTTCTTTCAAAAATTACGATTAAAAACAAGAAAAGTTTGACTACTTCATGGACAACTCAATTAGACAATGTTTTTTTCGATCCAAGTGCCGCAAAAGAAACCGATGCATTCAAAACAGTTTTTTCAAAAGGTGATCCAGAGTTTGATTTTCAGTTTTTTGATTTCGTTGATAATAAATTAATTGTGATTTATATGTTGCATGCATTTGCGCTCGACATAAATACAGGTAAAAAACTATGGACTTTTGCTTTTTAGTCTTTTGCTTTTTAAAAATAAGTCAAATAGGATAAATATGCTAAGTGTGCAAATTTATTTTTATATTTTGAAAGTTTTGCTTAATTTGCGCTATAATTTACTAAACAAATAATCAATTAAATTGTAAAATTATGAAAAAATGTAAAGTTTCTTTTTTTTTGATGATGATTGTTCTCATCGTCCTCATTTCTTGTGGAAGTGGTGGTAAAACAGATGAAAAATCAAAAGATTCCTTGGCTATCCAAAATGCATCTGCAGAAAATTGGAACGATTTGACCACCGAAGAATCAATTTCACTTTCCGGAATTATTAATGGCGAATGGGTTGATGAAAAAAATGCTCTTCATGTAAAAATAAACCTGGATATAGAGCCGGATAATGCAGTTCCTGATTATAGAACCGCCACCTGGATTGAAACAGATGAAACTGATGCGCAAACAAAAAGTACCTTTTGCGTATCTGACAAATGTGGTGAAAAAATAGAGATACAAGATGTTAGTCATAGAGGAAGTTTATTATCTATTTATACCGGCTCTTCGGTAAAATGTTACACATATAAAATTGAAGCTTTGAATAGCGATAAAATCACTACTTTTAAGCTTACCCTTACTTCAAAAGATGACGGTAAAACACAGCGAATTTTAACTCGTATTCAACAAAATTAGCTTTGGCTAAAAGTAAGACATATTTATTAATTAATTTGCCCATTATGAATATCATATACAAATCAACCTCGAACATTTTTGATTTTTACACTTTTCATTTTTTTTCGTTAGTGTTGGATATTCATTGTCTTGTAAAGGAAAGAGTTCAAAGCAACTATTTTTGACAAATTTTGATTTATGTACTAAAAAAAAATAAATTGTACCATATTTCATAAGCATTTGAAAACAAACAAATAGCTGGGAATGGTCGTCTTAAAAGGCGACCTCTTTTCATTTATCCATATAGTTGAAGCCATTTTTATATTTGCATCCCTATCCTTTTTGTGATTGATATTTCATTTTTTATAATGTATGATTTAGTTGGGCTAGAGTGATTTTTTTACGATTTCTGTTTCATAAAACAATTAAAATTCTGAATATTGCAAAGAAAATAAGTTCTAATAATTGTCCTGAATCAGGGAAGAATAATTCAGTTAAAATGCAGAAAATGAGATTTTTATTATTGATTTGTTTAACAATATTCTGGAGCAGAATTCAGGCTCAATCTACGCGATTGATTTCCTGGACAGAAGATGAAGTTGGATTGCCCTGCATTGAATATAAAGGAAAATTACCGTATGAACATCTTGATAATCTGAAAAATAAAATGCCTTTTCCTGAAGATCCCTGGTTTATTCTTGGCAATAATCGCCTGACATGTTTCCAGCATGCCAGTGGTGTATATCAATTGATTAATTGTGAAAGGGCTTGGGGAAAATCCAATAATGCAGACCAATACCTATATGGCGAAACTTCATCAGAATTGACAGTAGGAGATAAGAGCTATAATCTTATTGGTCTTAAGTCACTTGCGGCTGATACCAATACGCAAAAAGTTTTTGGATGCGGATTTGCTCGTTTTTTTTATAAGCCCGAAAAGGACATTACAATCGTTCGAACCGTTGATATTCTTCCTTCTTTGGATGCAAAAAATGCAATTCCTGCTTTGCTTATTACACTAAGAATTAAAAATAAAAGTTCTGTCCCCAAAAAGATTATTTTCTCCGAAGCAGTCATGAGTCGGTATAAAATGCTTGGAGAATCAGAAGATAAGGATTTGACATATTTGAATCATGTTTTTAAGGATGAATCTACACAAATTGTGAAATGTGAGGTTACTTATACCTCCGAAGACCCGATTATGATTGAGGCTAAAAATATTCCTTCCCGCTATGATGGTTTTCCGCAGGTTCTTTACATGAAAGCTTTGGATGTAACAAGCAATGATTTAAAAGTTTTATTGAATAATAAACGCATCAACAATCATCAAGACTTGATTTCTGTTTCTTATGAAACTTGGCTGATGCCCAGAGAAAACAAAGTATTAAGAATTATTGTAGGTTTATCCTCAGATGCAAGTTTTTCTTCTATTCAGGAGGATTGTTCCAGATTGACTGATTCTGCAAAATTATCTGAACCACAAAAAAATCCATGTTTGGGTTCCGAATCATTTTTCAGAAAACAATGGAAAACGAAATTACCTTCATTTGAAAATGAAAATGACTACAGACTAAAACAAGAGTTAAAATATCATGCTTATGTTTTGGAATCGATGGCTAAATACAAATCCTATTACAATGAATCGTTTGTTCCCCAAGGTACGAATTATGACTACGAATGGGGAAATTCAGGTAGTGTAAGAGATCATTTACAACATGCTCTCGCACTGTGTTATATAGACCCGGAGCTTGCAAAATCAGCCATTCGCTTATGTCTGCAAAAAGTTGAAATGCAAGGAGGTATTCGTTACACAGAAATTGGAAACTCTGTAGCCACAAATTTACTTTGGAATACAAGTGATCAGCAATTGTATCTTTACTACACAATTGCTGAATATTTGAGGATAACAAAAGACTATAGTTTTCTTCTTGAAAAAACACCTTATTATCCCCTTGAAAGTAAAATGGAAGCTACTGTGCTCGAAAAGTTGCAGCGTACATTTATTTATTTTAGAGATCTGGTTTCTATAGGGCCGCACGGATTAACCAAAATATTGAATTCGGATTGGAATGATCAAATATTTCATGTGTATCCTGTGAATGGATTTTACTGGAGCTCAGAATCTCACTTAAATTCTGCTATGTCGCTTGCTGTTCTTTATAAACTGATTCAACAGTTGGAAAATTCACTCCTGCTTGAAGATTTTTCTAAGCACAAAACTTATATTCAGAATCTTTGCAGCAGTATGCGAATTTACAGACAAAAACAAAAAGTTGCATTTATGAATGATTTGGGAGATCGTAATTTTGTGCGCAGAGCCTATTTGGGAGATTCCATAATTCTTGGAGATAAAGATATTTATCTGGAACCTCAGGCATATACTTTGCTGATTCCTGATTTTCCGAACGACAAGAAAAAGCTTATTTTTAGTCAGGTTGAAAATCGCCTGATTCATGCAGAAAAAATCGGCGCACGTCAAATGGAAATACCCGTAAATAACAAAGAATATAAATCGGGTCAAAGAGAAAATGCCGGATTTTGGTATTCTCTTAATGGCGCACTCATTGCGGGGGTAAATACTTTTGACAAAACAAAGGCAAAGGAATTATTAATGAAAATGACTTTGGCTAATCAAGAGAAAAATTTTCCTGATTATTGGCCTGGTTTATGGTCATCGGGCGACTGTATTAATTCTTCTTTGGCGAAAGATTTGGAGGGTGCTCCAGGCGATGGAGTTTGGTACAATTTTCCTGTATTTTGTGCGCACATTCATGCTTGGATTTTATATAATTACTTTTTAATTAATGAACGTTAATTTTTTAAAATAATAAGAATGAAAAATATTAAAACAACAAAAGCTTATTCATACCAAAGGGATTTTCCTGAAGAGAAGTATCTTTCCGCTTATCATGAATTCGATGAGCTTGGGAATGAAACATTTTACACCACATACACTCCCGAGGGTTTAGAAACAAAAGTTAGGACGATATTTAATGACAAAGGTCAAAAACTAGAAGAAATCATATATTTGGATGAAGAAAATATTGCAGAACAATCTCATTTCACTTACAACGAAGCAGGACAAATTTCTGGGATAAAAATTGCGTACGCAGACGGTTCTGAAACTACAAAAAGCTATCAACGAAATACTGATGAAATCATTATCACTTCCATAGACGATGAAGATAGCATAGAAAATATCGAAACCCTTAAGCTAAGGAATGAGCAATTAATTCTTGAAAAACTCATTGTTGACGGAGATGGTGCTTTTGTAGAAAAATTTGTCAATATATTTGATGAAAACGACCGAATGATACAACATACAGAATATTCTGATTTTGAACATGTAAGTATTGTTCGGAAAATGGAATTCGATGCAGCAGGAAATGTTTTGAAACAAGTAAGCCGAAATGCTGATGGAAAGCTACACGATATTATAAAATATAAATACAATGAGAACAATAAAATCATTGAGCAAAACATTCGGGATGTTTACATTATAAAATATACATACAATATTGAAGAGAAAACAATTTTGGAAGAAAACTTTTCGGGTAACGGTATGCTGGAAAGTTACCGAATTACTCGTTTTGATGCTGAAAATAGGCTGAAGCAAGAAGAAAAGCCTTACTCTTTTACGGATTATGAATACACATTCTTTGATTAATTTTTATGTCGCACTATAAATAATTTGAAACATGGCATTCAATTTAAAAAACAGGAGTTTCTTGAAACTGTTGGATTACCAACCTCAAGAAATAAAACATTTGCTCGATTTGGCATTTGAGTTGAAAAAAGCTAAATATGCCGGAACCGAAAAGGCAAAATTAGTGGGCAAAAATATAGCCCTTATATTTGAAAAATCTTCGACACGTACACGCTGTGCTTTCGAGGTTGCTGCTTATGATCAAGGCGCACATGTTACCTATTTAGGGCCTACCGGAAGTCAAATAGGTGCAAAAGAATCGATTAAAGATACCGCACGAGTTTTAGGTAGACTCTATGATGCCATAGAATATCGAGGTTTTGGACAGGAAATTGTTGAGCAGTTGGCAAAGTATTCCGGTGTTCCTGTATATAACGGTTTAACGGATGAATTTCATCCTACCCAAATTTTAGCCGATTTCATGACCATGTTGGAACATAGCGATAAACCATTAAATAAAATATCCTATTGCTACATGGGCGATGCTCGTTTTAATATGGGAAATTCATTGTTGGTTGGTGGTGCTAAAATGGGCATGGATGTTAGAATTGCTTCTCCCAAAGCTTATCAACCATCCGCCGAACTTCAGGCAAAATGTTTTGAAATTGCAAAAGAAACTGGAGCAAAGATTACGATAACTGAGAATGTGCAAGAAGCTGTTGAAAATGCTGATTTCTTATATACCGATGTTTGGGTTTCTATGGGCGAACCTGCAAGCGTTTGGGAGGAGCGAATTAAAGCTTTGATGCCGTACCAGGTGAACGCTAACGCAATGAAAATGACCAACAACCCCAATGCTAAATTCATGCATTGTTTGCCTGCATATCATAATAGAGAAACAACTATAGGAGAAGAAATATTTCAAAAATTTGGCATAGAAGGTATGGAGGTTACCGAGGAAGTATTTGAATCAAAGGCATCTATTGTGTGGGATGAAGCAGAGAACAGAATGCACACGATTAAGGCTGTTATGGTTGCAACATTAGTTTAATTGCAGTTAAAGGACTGAAGAGGAAAAGCGAAATGCATTGGATTTTGTAGCTGTGCTTACCGACCAGGACGGCTACACCAAAAATCTATATATATATTCATCTCAGGTAGCAAAATATTTTGATAAAATGCTTACCTTTGCATAAATATAAAATGTGAATATTATGCTTGCACCATTAGATAATGAAACTATTTTCAAAAAAGTATTTACAGATAAAGAAGTATTTCAGCAATTTGTAAAAGACCTTTTTGAAATCGATATAGTTGTTAGTAAAATTGAAACAGAAAAGCGATTTGTTCCACCGATTGCAAATATCGATATAAAATTAGATATTTATGCAGAAACCGATGATCACAGATTTATTATAGAAATTCAGAAAATAGATTATGATTATAATTTCAATAGATTTCTTAATTATTTCGTTACTTTGCTTATAGAACAGCAAAAGCGTGGCGAAAAATACGAAATACCACAAACGGTTTTAGGAGTTGTTGTAATAACCCGCCCATATAAAATCAATCAATTAACGGGAGAACCGATTCATGCCAATGTAATGTCCATTGACTTTAACCCAAGAGATTTAGAAGATGAAATTATCAAGTTATGGAATCACAAGCTATTGTTTTTAAACCCCAATCCTAAATATCAAAACAAAAATACGCCAGGTAATTATCAAGATTGGTTAAATTTGTTCCGGGTTTCGATAGAAAAAGATATCAATATTATACTAAATCTCAATAATAAAGGCATTGTAAAAGCAAGCAAATTAGCTGAGATTGAAAATTTAGACTCAGCCACAATTTACGAAATGCAGAAAGCCGAAGCCAAAAAAGCGATGTTATCCATCATAGAAAATGAAGGAAAAAAGGAAGGAAAAATTGAAGGAAAAATTGAAGGAAAAGTAGAAGGAAAAATTGAAGGAAAAGAAGAGCGGAGTGATGAAATTGCAATAGAAATGATAAAAGACGGTGAATCTAATGAAAGAATAAAAAAATATACCGGATTATCTGATGAAAAGATTAATAATCTTAAAGATAAACTGAAAACTAATGAAAAGTGCTAATCGTATAGACGACTAGTAACCTGTGCTGCCCCTCTCTGGGCTTGCTTTAAGCTATGACTTTTTAATTTTTTATTGCAATAATCAATGGATAAATATATTTTTTCGGAAGATTTTGTTTGGGGTGCGGCTACCTCAAGCTATCAGATTGAAGGAGCCTGGAACGAAGGAGGCAAAGGATTGAATATCTGGGATGAATTTTCGCACACGCCCGGTAAAATTAAGAACAATGAAACTGGCGATGTGGCTTGTGATCACTTCCATAAATTCAAGGAAGATGTTTTGCTCATGAAGCAATTGGGTTTGAAGGCTTATCGTTTTTCTATTTCTTGGGCACGAATAATACCTAAGGGAAATGGGAATATCAATGAGCAAGGAATAAAATTCTATTCGGATTTGATTGACTCACTACTTGAAGCAGGAATAGCTCCTTGGGTTACGCTTTACCATTGGGATTTACCGCTAACTTTGCAATTAGAAAAAGATGGTTGGCTGAACAAAGATCTTGCTTTAGATTTCAAAAATTATGCGTCTGTTTGTTTTGAGCATTTTGGCAATAGAGTTAAAAATTGGATCACCTTCAATGAACCATGGGTAACTGCCATTTTAGGCTATGCAAATGGTGTTATGGCACCTGGACGTAAATCAAAAAGCGAACCTTATATTGTTGCTCATAATCAGTTAGTTGCTCATGCAATGGCTGTAGAAGAATACAGAAAAAATTTTCAGCCAAGCCAAAAAGGAAAAATTGGAATTTCAAATAATTGCGATTGGCGTGAACCGAATTCTCAAAATATTGAGGATCTTGAGGCTGCAGAGCGTGCGCTGGAATTTTTTCTTGGTTGGTTTGCTGATCCTGTTTATTTTGGCGATTATCCTGAAGTGATGAAAACTCGTTTGGGTGATCGCCTGCCTAAATTCACCGAGGTAGAGAAGAAATTACTGAAAGGGTCGAGCGATTTTTTTGGTCTGAATCATTATACAACCATGTACGCTGCTAATTTTAATCCTGAAACATCGGCACCACAAGATGTTTACGGAAATGGTGGTATAAGTGAAGATCAGGATGTAGAACTGTTTGTAGATAAGAAGTGGGGACGCACATCCATGGGATGGGCCATTGTACCCTGGGGGTGCAGAAAATTGCTGGAATGGATAGATCAGAGATACAATCATCCACCTATTTATATCACCGAAAATGGCATGTCGGAGAATGAAGAACTCATCAATGGTAAGGTCGATGACCCTGAGCGTATTCTTTTCTATCAGGAATATCTTAAGGAATGTAAAATTGCCATTGAGCATGGTGTTGATTTAAAAGGTTATTTTGCTTGGTCGCTTTTTGATAATTTTGAGTGGGCATTGGGTTATGAAAAGCGTTTTGGGTTAATTTATATTGATTTTGAAACATTGAATAGAATACCAAAAGAATCAGCTTTTTGGTACAAGAAAGTAATCGAAAATAATGGATTTTAATAATGTGCGGAAGGTATGTACTTGTTCAAAAAGTTAAGGTAATTGAGAAACGCTTTAATGTGAAAGCAAGTGATTCTCTCGAATATTCTCCCAGCTACAATATTGGCATAGGCCAAAAAGGTTTGGTGATTCCGAGTGATAATCCCCGTGAGCTGGAAACCATGGTTTTTGGATTAACACCATTTTGGTCAGAAAAGAAGACATATTTTTTTAATGCACGTGCGGAAGGTGACCACAATAAAGAAGACAATCCGGAATATCGGGGTGCCAAAGGGATTATCAATAAACCGGCATTTCGTAAACCTATCCGTTCGCAAAGATGCTTGGTTATTGCCGACTGCTTTATCGAAGGCCCTAAAGACATTGGGCTGGATGAGCCATACCTTGTATATTTAAAAAACGAAAGACCATTTGCATTTGCTGGAATTTGGGATGAATGGGAAGAAAAAGCAACAGGAATAAAGATTAAATCGTTTGCGATTATCACTGTACCCGCCAATGGTGTTTTGCAAAAGATAAATCACCCACGCTGCCCTGTTATTTTAAAACGTGGCGATGAATCCAAATGGGTAAACGAAAAAACAGCTCTCAGCGATATAACTTCCATGCTCAAAACATCAGATACGGATCTGATGAATGCCTTCAGAATATCGAGTGATATAAAGGATATTTCAAAAAACAATCGGGAACTTCTTAATCCTGTTGGAGAGCGATTATTTGCGGAAAACCTTATGACAATTCAACAAGATTTAGAGCTTCATGGAATGGGGCATTACAAGCCTAAAAAGAGGAATGTGTGATGGATTAAGCTATCGTTTCTCTTTATTTTTTGTTGAAAAAAATTACACTATGTGGATACTTTATGTTGACTTTAACATATTAATATCAATTTTTTTTGATCAGGCAATGGTTTGATTATTGTCGATAATTTCTTATTGAAAAAAATTAAATAATATAGACCAAATGGTTTTACAAACACCTAAATTATAAGGAAATAGCAAAATTATTCATTGTTCATTATTCGTTATTCATTGTTCATTGTTCATTGTTCATTGTTCATTGTTCATTATTCTTAATTCTTTACTTATAGCACAATAAGTTTAAAATTTATCGTTATGAAAAAGCTCTATTTCGTTATTTTTTTAAACACTTACAACCTCTTTTTTTGGACAAAACATCATTTTCCTTCATCATTCAACGGGTAATAGTGTATATTCAGAACTCCTGTCCCCACGTAATCTGTTAACCTACCTGTTTACAAACTAATCGTAGAACTCCTGGATCTGTATTTAGCAATCAATTGATTATCAAAATCTATTCGTAAACAATTGTGTTGCTTTTTTTTCGTAATGATCTTAAATCGAATTGAAAAGAATTTTTATTCTAACTTTTTTCTTGATAAAAAAGTTACAAAAAATCAAGAATATAATAACGGCATGGGTTTTTCAGAAATTGCCCAAAATAACTGACAGATTGCTTAGTACCTTTATGAAGCCATTGAAATTTAATAATATACCGTTGTATTATGTAAACACATGATGCATAGATCCTAAAATCAGGAAAAAGTTAATAACCATGTTAAATTTTACAAGAAATATTGAATGCAGAAAAAATGTCATTTTGGCTTTTTGAAATTTCACTTAAAATTGGTTGGTTGTTTCCAAGTTGATTTATTTTGACTTTTTTTATTTCTGCCAATAACTCTTTTATCGTATATTTTTTGAACAGTTTTTTTTCTTTCATCGTTTGAG
>Ga0316607_1000787_pt1 | contig 10414 bp, 11 predicted proteins | sample MIS2016062E_MG_FD_207674 | JGI IMG/M metagenome (GOLD analysis project Ga0316607, IMG submission 207674) | Microbial mat bacterial communities from Middle Island sinkhole, Lake Huron, Michigan, United States - MIS.2016.062E | ecosystem: Environmental > Aquatic > Freshwater > Lake > Sediment... | reverse complement strand
CTAGGTGTCTATGACGCAGTGGCACCACTCCGATTCCATCCCGAACTCGGTTGTTAAATGCTGCGGTGGCGAAGATATTTGGCGGGTCACTGCCTGAGAAAATAGCTCGATGCCTGGGATTTTATTTAACACAAATAAAGCCTCTTTCTGAGATTCAGAAAGGGGCTTTGTTGTTTTTGCAGTTAGTTTGTTTAAATTCAAGATGTCAGGGTTTAAGAAACAGTTTAAGAAACCTGGTTTCGCCGAAGTTACCTGGTTTCTGGGGTCAAGTAATAGCTGGTAAAAGTATAGTCATTTATTACAGTGCCGTGGGAGGCATGAAGTCCCTCCCCTTTCGCTTTCACTTCGAGCGGATTAACCCGCCTCGGCTGAACTACGCAGCTCTCTATCCCATCGCTAAACGCATTTGGGATTGCTTTTCTCAAAATATTGTAAGACCAGTTAACATCGGCGTTAATCAATCGACCCTTCTGACTATATGATACTACCATTGTCTATTGATGCTTACAATCTTAATGAAGTTTTACAATACCAGAAACTCGATCGGCTCTCTAGCCCACATTTAAGTGACTATTGACAGGAAGAACTTTGAGGTTTAGGTCTGATATTGACAGGGTTACTGTTTTTTAAAGCAGGATTGGCAAACCTCCCCATAAATAGAATAGTCCCAGATTGTCGTTCGCGGATGAGAAATAAAAAGGGGCGATCGGCTCGAAACTCGATCTGACGAGGCAGTGGTGATGGACATCCCATTTCCCCTGTACATTCTATCACCGCTGTTGCGGCGGCGGCTTTTGAGCCTTTCTCGTCAACTTCTACAAAAGCTTTGTGAATTACATCGGATACAAACAAATTCTCTTTGTTGCTGATCCCAGAAAAATCGGCGACTCCTGGTTGATGGCTGAAAGCATCTGCCATTCCCATTTTAGAGAGTACGTCTTTTAAATTGAAGCTTTGCTCGAAGGTGAATTTGGGTAGATCGACCAGGACTTTACGCTGAGAGAAGGACAGCCATTTTTGCAGATTGTCTGCTGTCAGAGCGCCTTCTAATTTCGGCAAACCATCTGGATTTGCTGGTAAAAGAATTACCAGGGACAGCTTATTACCTTGATAGGGCATTTCTAGCACTTGCAAATTCTCAAACTCAGCATAGCCAAAGTTATCGGATTGAAACATCAGGTTCACCTGCTGTTTCTCACCTGATGCTAGGGTAAAGGGTTGGTTTTTTGTTTCTGCTGAGTCAAATTGAGTCACCCAATTTCCTTTAAAGTAAATGGCATTGGTTAAGACTAGCCTGGTACAAGAATCCAAATCATCAGGGGAAAGTAAATCTTTGATTTGATTTTGGGTTTGCTTCGCTACCCAAGCATTAATTTTGCCACTGGCTTCGTCTGCATTGGCGAAATTCAATGATTCAATAGGAGCTCCATAGAAATCTTGAGTTGTTTTGACAAAGGGTGGTAGCAAGGGAAAATCCTTTTGCGCCCAAAGTCGATTGGCGATCGATAACTGATAGCCTCGAGCGTCAGTTAACTGATAAGTCAATTGGGCAAACGCGGGGTGAAGGGAAGCGGGCGGGAGATTAAAGCTGAAAACCCGATCGATTTGAGTGGCTGTTTTCCCTTTAGCACCCGCTGCTGTCATGGCGATCGCTGTTGAAATGCTGTAGGGTGAGAAAAACAGATTGTCAGGTTGAGTGCGCAGTTGGCTGTAAAGGTTCAGGGCAAATTTGGTGTTGCCTTCGAATAGGGTAGCCATATCCCTACTGGCTACCTGTTGATTCCTATTGAATCCAAAAAAGAGCAGGGCTATTAATAATAAACCAAAAGTAATGAATGAAGGAACACGCCAGAAGGATAATTTCAGTTGAGGGGACAGTTGATTTTTCCGATCGTCGGGGTCGAATTTTTGTTCTGTCATGGGAGAAGCCCCAATAAGTATTTTTGCTGGTACTTCCTTATTAGCTTGAAGGGGGGGTTTAAGAGCGGAAATATCAACTTTTTTTAATCTTTCATTATGAATCTCAGATAGGGGCTTTGTTGTTTGGGAAAATTACACAGACTCGGCTTAGTCCAGAATTCAAAGTTTAATTTAATCAGTCCTTACGCACTCAATGGCGGTGTTGTAAGGGTTTGAGTTTCTTCGCAGTCTGAGCTATGCGTTGGATCAGAATGACCGAATTACGTTGCAATGCGTCCAGGACTGTTAATGTCAGTTTGAGTTCTGATATAAGTTGCTATACCTGTTAAACTAATTCCGATCGCCCTCAACACGAGTGGATTCAATGTGGGACAAAATTGCCGCACGCATTGCGGAAGTAACGGGAGACAAATTTGCGATCGACAATCGCCGTTCTGTCAGCGGGGGCTGCATCAATCAAGGATATTATATCAGCAGCAGTTCCCGCGCTTACTTCGCGAAAATCAATCAAGCTTCCCAAGTCGCGATGTTTGAAGCTGAGGCGCTGGGTTTGCAGCAAATGGGGGAAACCCAGACGATTCGAGTACCTGAGCCGATTTGTTGGGGAACTGAGGGGAATTCAGCTTATATTGTGCTGGAATGGCTGGATTTGGGAGGGCGCGGGGGCGATTCCCTTCGGGATAGCTTCGCTTCACGAGCTTGGGAAGAAATGGGGCGTAAACTCGCTGCAATGCACAAATACACCCCCCCCAGCCCCCCCTTGCTAAGGGGGGGAGAAGAGGCTAATTCTGGCTTGTTGAGGGGATGTTTTGGTTGGGATAGGAACAATACGATCGGCTCAACTGTGCAAATTAATAATTGGACGGCAAATTGGGCAGAATTTTGGGCAGAACATCGGATTGGTTATCAGTTAAAATTGGCTAAGCGTCGGGGTGGTCATTTTCCGCAAGGGGAACGTTTATTAAAGGTAATTCCTGAGTTGTTAGCAGGTTACGAACCGCAACCTTCGCTAGTTCACGGGGATTTGTGGGGGGGGAATGCGGGGGTGACATCTGCGGGGGAACCGGTGATTTTTGACCCTGCCGCATATTTTGGAGATAGAGAAGTTGATATCGCGATGACGGAGTTATTTGGCGGGTTTCCAGCGGAGTTTTATCGGGGATATAATCAGGTTTGGCCGTTGGATGGAGGCTATGAACAACGCAAAACTCTTTATAATCTATATCACATTTTGAATCATTTTAATTTGTTTGGCGGGAGTTACGAGTTCCAGGCGAATCAGATGATTAATCGCATCTTGAATTAGACAGGACTTACGCACTCTAGACGGTGTTGCAAGGGCTTGAGATTCTTCGTTTCACTCAGAATGACAAACAAAATTACGTTCCAATGCGTGAGTCCTATAAGATTCTTTTTAACCGCCGATGAAGGCAGATAAACTGGGATGTGAGGTTTATCTGCGACGGTGGCGACTTTATTTCTGCTTAGCAGTTGCTTTTTTCTTGGCTTCTTTTTCTGCTTTTTTAGCGGCTTTTTCTGCTTCAAGTTTGGCTAACTTTGCCAGCTCTTTTTCCTCAGCTATTTTATCCAGATAGTAGTGGTAATCTCCCAAATAAGGGCGAAATTCTCCATCCCGAATCTCGACAATTTTGTTAGCGACTTGGGTGATGAAATAGCGATCGTGCGAAACAATCATTACAGTACCGTCATAATTCTTGATGGCTTCTTCCATCATCTCTTTCGCCGGAATGTCGAGGTGATTTGTCGGTTCGTCCAAAATCAGCAAATTCACGGGAGTCAACAGCATTTTTGCTAAAGCTAAGCGGGCTTTTTCTCCGCCGCTTAAAGCGCCGACTTGTTTGTATACTGTTTCGCCGGTGAACAGAAAACGCCCCAACAAAGTCCGAACTTCTTCATTTTTCCAGTCGGGAACTTCGTCGTGAATCGTTTCCATCACGGTTTTATTCAAATCTAAGGCTTCGGCTTGATTCTGTTCAAAGTAACCGGGGATGACGTTATGACCTCCGAATTTTACCGTACCTTCGGTTGGCGTTTCCAAACCCATAATCAGGCGCAGCAGGGTGGATTTTCCTGCACCGTTGGGGCCGAGGAATGCGATACGTTCGCCCCTTTCAACTAATAAGTCGGCGCCCAAAAATAGGATTTTTTCGCCGTAGCTGTGCACCAAGTCTTCAATTATTGCTACTTCGCGGCCACTGCGGGGTGCGGGGGGAAAGCGAAAATGCAAAGTTTTTAATCCGCCGGTGGGCGCTTCGATGCGTTCGATTTTATCTAGTTGTTTCTCGCGGCTTTTGGCTTGGGTGCTGCGCGTGGCGCTGGCGCGGAATTTTTCAACGAATGCTTGCTGTTTTTCGAGTTCTTTTTGTTGGTTTTCGTAGGCGCTGAGTTGGGCTTCTCTGGCTTCGGCTTTTTGCAGTAAATATGAGGAATAGTTGCCGAGGTAGGTGCTGGAAACTCCGCGTTCGGTTTCGACTATTTGGGTGCAGAGGCGATCGAGAAATTCTCGGTCATGGGATACGATTACCATTGGGGTTGTTAACCCTTTGAGGTATACTTCTAGCCATTCGATGGTTTCTAAATCGAGGTGGTTGGTAGGTTCGTCTAGTAGCAGGAGATCGGGTTTTTGGAGGAGAATTTTGCCCAAACTCATCCGCATTTGCCAGCCGCCGCTGAAGGCGCTGACTAGCCGATCGCCATCTTCGGATTCAAATCCAATTTCTGGTAGAATCTTCTCGATTTGGGCTTCTAAACCGTAGCCGTTTAAGCCTTCAAATTGTCTTTGTAGGCGATCCATTTTGTGGATCAGTTCGTCGAGATTTTCTGGGGTGGAGGCTTCCAAGTCTCGATGGACTTGCATTAAGGATTCGTGTATTTCGTTGGCTTCGCTGAAGGCGCGCCAAAATTCTTCTTTGACGGTGCGTGTCGGATCTACTTCAAATTCTTGGGAGAGGTAGGCGATGTGGAGGCTGGCGGGGCGAATCACTTCGCCTGCGGTGGGTTCGATTTCGCCGGCGATGATTTTGAGTTGGGTGGATTTGCCGGCACCGTTGACGCCGACTAAGCCGATGCGATCGCCTGGTTTGACTTCCCAGGTGACATCTTTGAGTACGACGCCTGTGGGGTAAATTTTACTGATGTGTTCGAGTCGCAGCATTGTTGTGGGGCTGGGGAAGGGGGGTTTAGCGGCGGATCGGATGCCGGCGCTGAGGTCGAGTTAATCTTAACAAATTTTAAATATTTTTAGCGTATTGCTGGATTTTGATTTGGTGGGAGTTACGAATTGGAATGTAATGTTGTCATTCTGAGCGAAGCGAAGAATCTCAAGCCCTGGGAAAAGCGTCGAGAATTGGTAAGTCCCATTGGTGGGAGTTACAGGAAGAAACCCGGTTTCTGCCCTCGAAGAGGAATTATTCATTTCTCTCTTCTCTTTCTCTGCGTCCTCTGCGCCCTCTGTGGTTAAATAATTCAGACGATTTGGTAAATTAGGATTTGGGTGGGCGATCCTCTTCTGCAAGCTTCGCTAACGCACTGTTTCTGTGTGGCGGGCTTGACTACAAACCCGCTAGTCTTAATGAATGGGATGGGAGGTAAAATAATGACCATTGAGCAAGCTGTATTAGAAAATTTACGGGAATTGCAGCCAGAGCAACAGCAAGAAGTCCTAAACTTCGTCCAGTTTCTCAGGCAAAAGTCTACTCTGAAACAACCTCGGCGTAGTTTGTACGGGTTGTGGAGCGATTTGAGTATTGAAATTACAGCGGCCGATATTGCGGAAGTCCGTGAAGAAATGTGGGGTGATTTTCCGAAGGAATGTCCTTTATGAGCGCAGTTTTGATAGATACCCATGCAATTGTTTGGTATTTCTTGAAGTCGGGGAACTTATCTGCTACTGCTTTGGCAGCAATCGAGCAGGCTGAGTCGGTTTATGTGGCTTCGATTTCAGTTGTATAAATCATTTACTTGAACGAAAAAGGAAAGTTGCCAGCAGTGGCTTTAGAGCGGTTAATTCAAGCCTTAGCCGATATTAATACTGGATGGTTGGTAGTGCCGCTATCTCTAGAAATTGCTCAAGCAATTGCCCAAATTCCACGAAATGTTGTGCCAGATATGCCCGATCGCATTATTACGGCTACTGCTTTTTATTTGAATCTGCCATTGGTTAGCTGTGATTCTAAGATTCAGGCAGCGAACATTCAGACGATTTGGTAAATGATGATGTGGCACTCTACCTAGAAAAGCAGTTAGCACAGTTATTAACTGAACTGAATGAGTTAAGGGAGGGTGAGGATTTATGAGTCAATACAGTATGATTGTTCAATGGTCTGATGAAGATCGACTTTTCCTAGTCACGATTCCAGAGTTTGCCGATCGCGTGGTGATGCCTTGCACTCACGGCAAAACTCGCTCAGAAGCGATTCATAAGGGCGAAGAAGTGATAGAAATGTATGTGGAAGCTTGGGAAGCGGAAGGTGAATCTATCCCTGAGCCCCGGACGCTTCAAATTGGTTGTTGAATGCTATTTTATATCAATTCCGGCTGCACCGGAATGATATAGAGGACAAGGCAGTGCTGTGTCCCTACAATTGATCGTGGTAGGGACACGGCAGTGCCGTGTCCTCCGTTTATATCATTCCGATGCTAACGGAATTGATATTACTTGTCATCATGCACCGGAGACTTAACGATCGCACTTTCTACTTCTTCTAATGCTTGCAGACTCCCGACTTCCCAAGCGTGAGCGATCGCATTGGGGATGATTTGGGCGATCGGGATTTCAGGAAAATTAGGACTGGTTTGGGATTCTAAATACTTTCCGTTTCTGAGCAGATAGATTTTCAATCTGCCGCTGTCATAAACCCAAAGTTCAGGAACTCCAATTGCTTCGTAAGCATCGAGAGTTGTTTGAGAAGTGACATCAGTCTCAATTGCTAAATCGGGAGGAGGATCTTCCGGTTGAAGTCGGCGGCGGCCGATCATTTGTTGATAATTTTGAATATAAAAGCAAGCATCCGGTTCTACCCCTGCTGTACCTTCCCGTTTGAATGTGGTGGAACCAAAAGGTTGATATCGGATACCTGTCAGCTTGAGCAATGTTTTGACAATATCAGAGATGAGCTCTCTGGGAATTTCATGTTCGGGTAAGGGAAGCATAATTTCTAAAATACCATTGCTGTAGGCAACTCTCGATTTTCGATGTTCCCCCAATTCCTGTAAAATTGTCTCAAATTCTTGCCAGTTGACATTTGGGATAGTGACTGTACTACCGGGAGCTAGCTTTATCTGGCTGATGGGTTTGACAATGGGCACCAGAGCTGTCATACACACTCCTGTTAGATGTTTGTCCAGTTTACTAATTTTAACCCCAAAAGTGCGAGGTTTGCTGGGGTGAGGGGCTATTCCCTACGGGATAGCTATGCTGACGGGGGTTTTGTGTTTGTTGAGAAGTGATGAAAGGGCGATCGCACTTCAAAAACCTTTAAAGCAGGCGATCGGAGGTGCGATCGCATTTGGATCATTGATTTTATAGACCCATATCTCTTGGCCAAGAGCATGACGCACTAATCAGTAATCGCTCTAATTAAAACCTCCTTCAGGGAGATTCCCTCCTTCTCTATCTCATCAATTGTAATTGTATTTACAATATCGAACCTAGCTCCAGCGCTTTGTAGGTCATCATCTAGAGTCTTAAGATAATTGGTTGCTTCAGCATCAGTTCCAATTTGGATAAATGAGATTGCTAATTCCTCATCTCTATCAATTCGTTGGCTGGCCTCAATAATTGTTTTAATAACTGCTTGGGGGTTGTCGGGCTGACCGTCTGTTACCACAAGAATAGTTTCACCACCCAATTTTGCTTGCCCCTTTTCCTTGCGTCGAAAATAGCTTTGCAGGGCATCTTGCAAAACTTCTGCCATGTGAGTTCTTCCTGAAGGATCATTCTCCATAAATACTTGCTCAACTTTGCTAGCCGTCACATTGTCATGCCGCCTAAACTGAGACGAAAAAGTATAAATAGTAATGCCATCTGGAGCAAATCCTTCACACTTACTAGCCAAAGCAAAAGTAGTCTCTTGCATTACATCCCAACGGCTTCTGCCACCTTCACAATCTTTCTTTGCCATACTGCCACTCTTATCAATGATTAGCGTGTAGTCACGATTTTCTAGATCGATTTTCACAATAGATTCCACCTTTTTAATTTACAAAGCATGAGAAAATAACTTTTAAAACCATCCAAATAATTTGCCAAGATTATCTATGATATTCGCACTATTTCTGATTATGTTAGCTGTTTGGCTATCAATTTTCTCTTTCTTCTCAAGCCAGATAATTGCCACCTCAACCAAAGCCATGATTGCAGACTCAGCGTATTGTTGCCTTGCTAGATTAAGATTTTGATTGTTATTGTCAGTTTTAGCGAGTTGCCCCTTGAGGTAGTCGTCAAAATCCACGTTTTTACTCCTAGTAATCAAAACCATGTTGTTTTTGTTTTTTGGACATTCAACCAACGACGAAATTCAAACAGAGTATTTTTAGTTTTTGGGTCATATACCAATAAGTTGCAAAGGTTCTCTGTTTGGTCAAAAGGAATTTGGTCTAGTGCATCACTGGCAATAAGCTTCTGAAACTGGATTGTTGCTTCATGTCCAAGTTTGTTAAGAATAACTAACATTAACTTATTCAAATTATACCTAAATACTGCCGAACACGGGATAACCTGGTAGTTATCATAAAGTCGCTCGAAAATCTTTTGGTATTGAGGATATTGCTGCTGATAGCTTTTAAACTTCTCAGCATTCATATATCCTTTATAATAAATTAACTTTAAATCTCGATCGCATTGGAAGCCATCTTCCTGAATAGAAAAATTGCAATCATTGTAAGTTTTGGAAACAATTAGGCTACCATAAGGCTCAATAAACGTCTTTTGATAGTAGAGAGCTTTTTGTTCCAGAGTGCTGTTGGTTTCTGGTGAAGGCAAAAACTTCACAATATTTCCGATTTTTGCTGCAATCCAAGAAGGTGGATGTAGAACATCTGCTTTAGTCAGTATAAAAGTCAGTTTGCTCATCAGGACTGCCTTCTGCTCTTGAGTGTATCCCTCCATTATTTTTTTGAGTGACTGCAAATCAAAAACAACTGAGCGATTGTCAGCATGAATTGCCCATAAGATTACATCAGAAGACTGAAGATGCTCTCTGTACTTTTGCAAATACTCTTCGTCTGCTTCGTCTGACTCTCCGATACCAGGAAGGTCATAAAAAAATAGGGTGTTTTTCTGCTTGGTCTCAATCGGAATCTCTTCGATATCTTTGGTACATGGTTTGACAGGATCAGTCTTCAGTTTAGTACCAAATAAAGCATTGATAAGAGAAGACTTGCCCACGCCAGTTTGACCCACAATCGAAACACGAAATTGACGCTCATTGACTCTTGTTCTTAGTTCATCTTGAACTAGCTTAAACTGATCTTCGGTCAAATTAGGCTCTTTTATTCCCATATCATGCTCCTCGCTAAATGGGGTTTACATTAATTTGGATTTTGCGTTTTTAACAGTGTAGCGACTAGGAGTTAATCTTGTCTGTGATAAAAAGTGACAAAAAGTGATAAAAAGTAAGGACTTTCCCCAAATTCCCCAAAAATCTCTTCTCTGGTAGATGCCGCTAGAGCTAAACTCTTCTAATCACCCCTCTCACAACCCAACTTCCTTGGCCTACGACAACACCTGCAAATATCTAGCAGAAAAATTCCCCGCCGCCTTCGTCCACTGGCTGCTACCAATTGACGAACCCACCGATGTTCAGGTACTCAAAACCGAACTAATTCAAGAACCCATCCGAGCCGATTCTCTCGTTTTCCTGCAAACCGATAACCAAATCCTACATCTGGAATTTGAAACCAGACCCTACTCCGACCCGCCGATCGCCTTCAGGATGCTAGACTACTACGTGAGGCTGAAACGGCAATACTCCTGTTCCATCAATCAAGTAGTAATCTTTTTGCAGCAAACAGCCTCAGAACAAGTTTTTGTATCGGAGTACACAGACGCGAACACCCGACACAGCTATAGAGTTATCCGCCTGTGGGAACAAGACCCCGCTTTACTGCTGTCCGTCCCCGGCTTACTCCCATTGGCGACACTATCCCAAACCAACTCGCCGCGAAATTTGTTAGAGCAAATAGCTACTCAGATTGCTACAATACAAGAACCTACCCAACAAGCAGATTTACTCGCTTGTACTCAAGTGCTCGCAGGTTTGAGATTTGAAAAAGACTTAATCAGACAACTATTTAGGAAAGAAACTATGCGCGGTTCTGTCATTTACCAAGAAATTCGCGAAGATGGCCTCCTTGAAGGAAGACAACTAGGCCTCCTTGAAGGAAGGAAAGATGAGGCGCTGTCGTTCCTCACTCGCCAGTTGACTCGACGCATCGGTCCGATCGCCCCTGAAACAACCGAGCAAATTCAGAC
>Ga0316607_1000786_pt1 | contig 10416 bp, 18 predicted proteins | sample MIS2016062E_MG_FD_207674 | JGI IMG/M metagenome (GOLD analysis project Ga0316607, IMG submission 207674) | Microbial mat bacterial communities from Middle Island sinkhole, Lake Huron, Michigan, United States - MIS.2016.062E | ecosystem: Environmental > Aquatic > Freshwater > Lake > Sediment... | reverse complement strand
TTAACAAAGTAAATCAAGCTGATAAAGATGATTAAATCATTCAGACATAAAGGGTTGGAAAAATTTTTCCGTAATGATGACAGAAGCGGAATAAATACGAACCATGCGCCCAAGCTTGCCCGTATCTCAGATCGTTTGGATGCTTCTGTAAAACCGCAGGATATGAATTTGCCCGGATACAAACTTCACGAACTCAGAGGAAAAGAAAAGGGAATGTGGTCAGTCTGGGTGAATGGAAATTGGCGGGTAACGTTCCGATTTGACGGAGCGGATGCAATCGTTGCGGATTATCTTGATTATCATTGACACAAAGGAATAATGCAAATGTTTGGCAGAAAACCCGTACATCCCGGAGAAGTGCTTCGGGAGGATGTGATCAAACCGTTGGATATGACGATTAAGGAAGCTGCGAGGCGATTGAAGGTCAGTCGGCAATCGCTTTCGGATTTGCTTCACTGCAAGGTTTCAATGACGCCTGAAATGGCAATTCGTATTGCCAGAGCTACAAAAACGACACCCGAAAGCTGGTTGAATATGCAGATAAAATTGGATATATGGACAGCCGGACAACTGCCCGATGAAATTGAGGAGTTTGATAAGATGGTGGCATAAATGAGAATCCCTGAATCCTGATTCGCTGATCATAGCAATCTGTTAATCCTGTGAATCTTGGTTCGGACAAAGTATAAGACGGAGAAAGAAGAGAAAATCGAATGAAAACTTACACAGCAATCATTGAAAAATGCCCTGATACGAACCTGTATGTTGGGTATATTCCCGGCTTTCCGGGCGCACATTCTCAGGGAGAAAGTCTTGATGAATTGAACAGAAATCTTCAGGAAGTTATTGAAATGATTCTTGAAGACGGTGATCCTGAATTGGAGTCCTTGTATATCGGAACCCAAGTGGTAATGGTGGCATAGTCATGGGAAATATCCCTATTCTCAAGCCGAGAGAAGTTATCGCACGTCTTGAAAGGCTCGGATTTACAGAAGTTCGTCAGCGGGGATCGCATAAGCAGTATTGTCATCCTGATGGGCGTTTCACAACTATGCCATATCATCAGAACAGAGATTTTTCTCCGATATTGCTTCGGAAGATAGCAAAAGATATCAATGTTACGATAGAAGAGTTTCTGAATGCCTGACGGATTCTCAGGTTGAAAGCAATCCTTATAGTCCTTACAAAATCCCTGAATCCTGATTCGCTGATCATGGCAATCGGTTAATCCTGTGAATCTTGGCTTGAACAACGACAAGAATAAATTGAGGAAAACCATGCAAACCGGAAAACTGACAATCGCACATAGCTTATACGCGCTTTATGAAACTTTGTCTGATGATATTCAACAGGCTTTTTTGCAGAAGCTCTTGCAGAAACAGCGTGATAAACTGGAAAATCTGGCTTTTTATCTTGCCTGCAAACAAGCTAAGGATGAAAATGAATTTTTAAGCGACTCAGACAGCCAAGATTTTATTAAGAGTCTGCCGCAATGAGAATTCAGATCAGCAAACGTTTTGCGAAAGATACCAAAAGAATTACCGATTCGAGAATTTTAGCTAAAATACGACGGGTTTTGGAGGATACTCAAACTATCGGAAAAATTTTGGAAATACCGGAGATTGAAGAAATGTCAGGATATCCGAATTTTTATCGCATCAAATTTGACTACCGCTACCGGATAGGTGTTTATTGTGATGATGATATTGTTCAATTTTTGAGAGTTGGCAGCAGAGAAGATTTTTATAAAAAGTTTCCTTAAAAATTCTCAGAATGAAAACAATCTTTTAATCCTTACAAAATCCCTGAATCCTGATTAGCTGATCATGCAATCTGTTAATGCTGTGAGGACATACTTTTGAATTTTCAGGACTTTAAAACCGATGGTTGTTTAAAAATATAACCTGACAGATCACGTTAAACAGGAAATGGCACGTCGTCAGATTTCGGAAGAAGATATTGCCGAAGTGATAGCTAATCCTGAGCAGACTGAAATGGTACGATCAGGGCTTGCTGTGTATCAATCCCGATTCAAAACAGGCAATCCGCCCAAAACATATCTGATCCGTGTATTTTTGGACATTGATCGTTATCCGCCGGATGTTGTAACCGTATATCGTACCAGTAAAGTTGAAAAATATTGGAGAACTGAAAAATGAAAGTCGTTTATGATCGTGAAACAGATACGCTGACGATTATTTTTGCCGATACCCCTGTTGCTGAAAGCGACGAAGAAAAACCGGGAATGATTCCGGATTATGATGATTCAGGCAATATCGTTGCATTGGAAATATCGGATGCTTCCTGTCGTATTGCTTTGCCTGACAGGGTTGAATATCAGCTTTTGCCTATTGCGGCATAAACAGCAGACCGATAATGCAAAATCCCTGAATCCTGATTCGCTGATCATGGCAATCGGTGATCTGATGTATAAGCCATTGTCAGCATTTGAAAGGAAAAAATACAAAAATGGGCGGGAAAAATCGTATATGCCCGGTTAAAAGAGCAGGCAGTCTTGATAACAGGCTCCGAAGGTGGATACATGATCCCCGGAAAATACTCGGTCCCTATATCAAAGAGGGAATGACCGTTATGGATCTCGGCTGCGGTCCGGGGTTTTTCTCTATTGACATCGCACAGATGGTCGGCAAATCAGGGCGGGTTATTGCTTCTGATTTACAGGAAGGAATGCTTCGGAAAATAAGAGATAAAATTCATGGAACGGAGATTGAGGAACGTATCACACTGCATCAGTGCCAAGAGAACTCAATAGGCGTGTCTGAGAAAGTTGATTTTGTTCTTGCGTTTTACATGGTTCACGAAGTTCCGGATCAGAGAAAATTCTTTGATGAGATAGTGTCTGTACTCAAACCGAAGGGGAAAATTCTCATTGCGGAGCCGCCGTTCCATGTCTCAAAAAATGCGTTTGAAGAAACTGTCAGAATTGCCCAAGACACCGGATTCACTCCTGTTGAACGTCCGAAAATATTTCTCAGCAAGGCAGTGATTTTGCAAAAAGATGACTGAAAGAGAGGCGGTTATGCAGTCAGAAGCCAATGGACACGCCGTTTTTTTCCATGACTTTATTGTTTCCGAAAAATTTCATCAAACAATTCTTCAGGCGTTGAAATCGCGGGGTTGCGTACCATTGCATCGTCAATCATCTGTCTGGCATCCGAATATTTATAACCTAACTGAGAGATCAGCACTTCCGATACCGGCTCGGAAAAATTTTTATCCGCCGAAACAGGCTTTTGCGCGGCACTTGGCAGAATGAATTTTTTCATCTTGCCGCATAATGTGGCAACAATCTTCTGAGCGGTTCTTTCCCCTATGCCTTTGAGTCGTCTGAGAGTATTGATGTCCTGAGATTCGATAGCTGCCGCAATTTCGCTGATGGGAAGCGTGATTGCTTTTACGGCTTTAAGCGGTCCCACATCTTCTACGGAAATAAACTGCTGAAAAAACTCTTTTTCAGATTCAAGATGAAAGCCGATCAGAACAGGCTTCGGCTGGCGTTCGGTTTGCTGATAGTAGATATAAAAAGAAATCTCATCTCCGATGGCAGTCTGGTTCAGTCCGTCCATCACAATGGCAGGCAGCAGAACTTCGTATCCTATCTGATTTGCAAGCAGCAGAATCCGATCTTCTTCTTTTTTCAGTAATTTGCCTTGAATATAGCCGATCATATCAGTGAAGAATACCGGAACAACCCGATCAATGCCAGCGCCATTGCATCCGAGGCATGAGAAGGCTTTATAGGAATGTCTGAGTTCAAAATATGGCGCACTGATTTTTCCAACTGGGCTTTGCCCGCATTCCCGTTTCCGGTGAGAATCTGTTTGGCTTCCCGAACCGATACCTCGCTGACTGCAACATCTGCCTGACATCCTGCCAATAAAATCACCCCGGTTACTTTCCCCAGCATAATGCCTGACTTCGGATATTTTTCAACAGAAAAAATATCTTCCACCAGCATCAGGTCAGGCTTTTCCTCTGTCAATACTGCCAGTAATTGAGAATAAATCTGATGCAGACGAGCGGGCAGTCCGGTATGTGCAGGCGTATGAATCGTTCCGAAAGAATACCCATCCACCTTCACCCCGCTTCCCATCACAAGTCCGATGCCTGTTTCAGCAAGTCCAGGATCAATACCGATAATTTTCGGCATCTTATCTGAGTTTTTGTTTTGCAGCGCGGGCTTCTTCGGAGTTCGGGTATTTCTGAACCAATTCCTGCAAAATCAGGCGTCCGTTGGCTTTATCGCCAAGTTCCATAAAAGATAAGCCCTGTTTCAGCAACGCAGCTTTGACTTTGTTGCCTTTGGGATATTTTTCAATAACGCTCTGATATTCCAGAATGGCTTTTTCATACCATTTCTGCCGGAAATAACTTTCGCCGACCCAGAACTGCGCGCTGTCTGCCCATTTGGATCTGGGATAGTTTTTCACCAATTTCTGAAATCCGTCTCTGGCTGCTTCAAAGTCTGATTTGTCAAAGGCTTCTTTTGCAAAGTTATAGAGTTCCTCATCCGAAAGAGAATTTCTATCCGGCTGAGTTCCGGCAGACGGCGCAGGACGGGTTATTGTCGGCGCCGGTCTTGTCCCCGAATCGGATTCAGGCGCGGTTGTCGGCGGACGAACATCCTGTTTTCTTTTCTCAGCTTCTTCCACCGCGTTGATTCTCTGCGTAAGAGCATAAGCGGTTTCATCAATTTTACCGCCGATCATCTGAATATCGCTGCTCATTTTATCAAGTCTGGCTTGAAGTCCTGCGGATTGGCTTTTAATTTCCATATCCTTTTCTTCCAGAACTCGTTCCACACGGGTTTTCATCTGATCTTTGTCTTTTTCAGAAGCCACTGTGCGCTGCTGAAGGTCCATATTCCGCTGTTCCAGAGCGATAATACGATCTCTCAGAATCAATACATCCTGCTGGGAAGCGCATCCGATGAGCGCAGCCAAAGCGGATAATACGAATAAAGTATAGAATTTCATGGCTGTTATATACCAGAATTTATGATGTGGAAGATTTAAAGCGAATATTGCCCGCAATATTACAGGCAATATTCGCAACACCCGATCCTGCAAACTTCAAAACAACAAAATTATTGCAGAACAAAATGAGCGCGTCTGTTTTTCGACCACGCTGCCTCGTTATGACCCGGATCCAAAGCACGCTCTTTGCCGAAGCTGACCGTATTCATCCGAGAGCCGGAAATACCGGAATTGATCAAAAACTTCTTTACGCTGTCTGCGCGTTTCTGTCCCAGCGCCATGTTGTACTCGCTGGTACCGCGTTCATCGCAATGTCCCTCAATCGTTACCGCTGCATTTGCATTGCTTCTCAGAAATTCTGTTTTGAACTTCAGGATTTCCTGAGCGCGGGCATCAAGTGCTGAACTGTCATAGGCAAAAGTGACATCTTCGTTAACGAATCTGTCTGCTGCCGCACCGCGCATTGTATCGCCGGTTCCGGTTCCGCCTATTCCGCTATCACTGCCTGTGCCTTTTTTATCTTTGCCGATAGTTCTGCCGGTATCCCCTCCGCCCTGAGTCAGAGCCGCATCACTTTTGACTGCTTTTTTGGAACATGCAGCCGTCATCAGCAAACCCGGAACAATCAGCACCAATGCCAATACCATCATCAACCTTCTTTTCATCTCTTCTCCTTTCAACCTCTAATAATTTATTAATTTAATTGCGGACGACTCTGGCAGACCATTTCGGACTTGTCTGTTCTCCGGGTAGAGAAACCAACCGCCGCTGATCTGTGCCATACGCCGTCATCACATAAATTCTGGTACTTCCTTCCCTGCTCGAAGCATACACAATCATGCTTCCGTCCGGCGCCCATGACGGATATTCGTTTCTGCCGGAATTATACGTCAATTGCGCTGAACCGCCGCCCCCGACTCCGATAACGCAGATATTCACCGAACCGCCGCCCATTGAAGAATACGCAATTTTATCACCTTTCGGCGACCAACTCGGCTGCGTATTGTATTTTCCCTCAAAGGTTATCCGATCTGCCCGTCCGGAATCCGTATCCCCGATATAAATCTGAGGGCTTCCGGCTCTGTCAGACACAAATGCAAACCGATGTCCGTCCGGTGAAAATGAGGGAGAAACATCAATTCCGGGACTGTTGGTTATCTTTTTAATAATTTTCCCCGCTCCGGTCAACAAATAAATTTCCTGACTGCCTCCGAGAGACAGCGTCGCCGCCAGCATAAACTTGCCCGGAACCCAGTCCGGCGTAATGTTCATGTTGCTTTCAGACGATATTGTTCCCCCGCCGCCGACCATGTTTCTGATAAAAATAACCGGCTTGCTCTTCGTGTATGAGGTATAGGCGATCCAATTTCCGTCAGGAGACAACGCCGGAGTCAGGCTGATACTTCGGTGATTTGTGATTTGCTGAGGATTTCCGCCATCAAAATCAGACATATAAATTTCTTTGAATCCGGTACCGGTTGACACAAAACAAATCTGGCTGTCAAAAATTCCCCAGTTGCCGGTCAGGGCAAAAATGATTTCGCTTGCAAACCGGCGAACCATCTTTTGTAAATCATTGACATGCCCCTTGTAGCGCTTTCCCACCAGCAGATTCCCTTTGAACGTATCATACGCCCGCAAATCCATCTGAAGGGTATCGCCCTGCATCTGTGTCTGCCCCGTAACCAGAATCTCCGCGCCTATCGCTGTCCAATTCCGATAATTTACCACCCCCGGATTGAAATTTTTCGGGTCTTCCAAAAATGAGACCCGATCCAACAGCTTGAAAAATCCGGTAAAATCAAGCGTACTGCCCAGTATATCCGCGCCCTTTTTTGCGATAGCGTCTTCTCCGGCAGCCGATGCGTTAAACACCGGAATTGCAATCGGAATCTTTCTCATATTCGGATTGCTGATATTGATATTTATCTCAGCCGAGCATACCATCGGCAGGAAGAACGTCAGAAACACTATAAAAAAAGAATTTACACGAGAGTTCATCATAAAAACTACCTTGTATTTACTCCTTTCGGTGTAAAGAATAATACTATCGTATCATCCGATAAGCCCCTGGGAAGCGGCGGCAGCGGATTGGATTTTCTCACCGCTTTATCAGCGGATTCATCCAGATACTTATTTCCCGATCTTTGTTTGAACCATACTTCTCTGATTTCACCGTTTGATGATATTTTGACCGCAACCACAGATTGCAGATTTTTCTGCAAACCTGCGAGAGATTCTGAAAATGCCCAGTTTTTTTCAATCAAAGACGCCACCTGCATGATATATGCGTCTGAAACATAATCACCGCGTCCCCCGCCTCCGCCAGTGCCGCCGGCAATGCCTATGGGAGAACCGCCTGTCGGCTCATCCTCATCCGACGAAGGCTCCGAATCCCTGACCGTGCTTTCAAGTTCTTTCAGCCTACCGACCTTCTTTTTAATCCTATCCAGCGCATTCTGCAAGTTTTTCTGTGCTTTTTTATCTATCCCCTCGGTTTTCTTAGGTTTTTCTATCGGCTTAACAATTTCTTTCGGTTTCGGTATTTCTTTGGGCTTCTCCGGCTCCGGTTTTTTCGGCGCAAGTGAAATATCCGCATCTTCCGGCTGCTCCCGAATCGGCTCAGGCTTCGACGTCTCTTTGGGTTTTTCCGTCTCCGGCGGAATCTGAGGCTTTTCCGGCTCCTTCACTACCGGTTCCGGCTTTTTGGGTTCCGGCGCGGGTTTCACCGCTTTCACCGGACTCAGTTTTTCTGCCTTCGGAGGCGGTCCCGGAATCAGATCAACGGACACCACAGGACCGAAAGACGGCTCAGAAATTCTTTTTGCGGAAAAAACATCCGGCAAAAAAATCATCGCCGCAATCATCAGTACATGACAAACGCCGGATACAACAAAAAAAAGAAATACCGCCGTCTGATTGCCCTGCCTGTCAGGAAACCAATACTCATCATCCTCGTACATATATAGTTCCTCAGCTATGCGCTTTCTGAGGTTTGCCTTTTTCTTTCTTGGTTTCTTCTGCCGGTTCCGTAATCATTCCGAGCTTTTCAACCCCGGCACCTCTGATTTCAGCCAGTATCTGCACGGCTGTTCCGTAAGAAACGCTTTTATCCGCCTTGAAATACACCGTCCGATCCGGACGGTTTTCCAGAATTTTGGACAATTTTATCTTCAATTCCTCTGTGGAAATGGCTGTTTCATTTATAAACACTTTACTGTCTTTGTCAACTGTAATCACCAGATGCTCAATGTTGTCTGTGGGAAGCTGCTTGGATGTCGCTTTAGGCAGAGACACATCTAATCCCTGCACCATCATCGGCGCGGACACCATAAAAATAATCAGCAGAACCAGCATCACATCCACAAACGGCGTTACGTTGATTTCCGACATCAACTGATCGCTATTCGTTCCCATTGCCATAATTATGCATTCCCCTTTGCTGCTATAATATCCCGCTCAATGATATTGAGAAAATCTGCTGAAAAACTTTGCAGTTCGGATTCGATATAGCGGATTTTCTGCATAAAATAGTTAAATGCGATAACCGCCGGAATTGCCACAGCCAATCCGGCAGCCGTTGCCACCAGAGCCTCGGAAATACCCGGTGCGACTGCGGCAAGACTTGCCGAGCCTTTGAGTCCGATGCTGTGAAACGATCCCATGATGCCCCACACAGTCCCGAACAACCCGATAAACGGCGTGGTATTGCCGGTAGTTGCCAAAAACGGAACCATCTGCGTCATCTGCGTGATTTCGGTATTGATCGCCCGGCGAAGCGCGCGTTTGACATTATCCATCCCGGCAAAGCCCGATGCCGCGCCTTCGGCAGCCTGCGTTGATTTTTTAAGCTCTATGTATGCCAGACTGAAGATTCTTGCAATAGGGCTGCCTTCAAGTTCTTTGGCTTCTTTGAAGGCTACGGACAGATCCCGGCTTTCCCAGAACACTTCCAGAAAAAAATCCGATTCCCTGTATGCCCGCCGGATATAAAAAAATTTGATCAGAATGATTGACCATGACGATACGGAAAAAAACAACAACACCAGCATAACCATCTGTACGGTCAGCGTGGCATTTATAATGATGTGGATAATATCAATATCACCGGAAAACATCAGACTTCCGATTCCCCCCTTATTCCGATTGCGCTTTTCGGCAAAATTCGCTATGAATATTTTTAACGTTTTACAATATACGAACTTACAGGCAGTGTCAAGAAATGTTTCTAATTTCATATCTTACGGAGAATTATGATGAAATCTGTTGCAAACCTGCTGTTTGAAGCCGGAATGCTGAAAAACCTTCCCCGATCCGGCTATCATTTTTTAGGCGCGGGAAAAGAATCTGTCGCCGAGCATTCGTTTATCACCACATTCATTGCTTATGTCATGTCTCAGACAGAAACGCAAGCAGATTCACAGAAGCTGATCACGATGTGCCTTGTCCATGATCTGCCCGAAGCCCGGATCGGCGATCTCAACTATGTGCATAAACGCTATGTAACGCCGGATGAAGCAGGCGCGGTGAAGGATATGACCGCAGAGATTCCTTTCGGAGCCTCGCTGACCGCGCTGATCGAAGAATTTAACGCGGGACAGACCCTTGAATCAAAATTGGCTCATGATGCGGATCAGATTGCGTTTATTCTTGATCTCAAAGCCTTATCGGATATTGGCTATACGCCGCCGCAGAAATGGATGCCGTCAATCTTAAAGCGTCTGAAAACCGAAATCGGCAAATCGCTTGCCCGGACGATTCTGGATACAGACAGCGACGGCTGGTGGCTCAAAAAACCCGTAAATTGACGGAAGATCGTTTTTTGATCATAATAAGAAAAAAACATTGCAAAAAATCGTAAAACAGGGGAAAACAGGATGACAGGATTTTCCTTGTACGATTTTATGTTGTTCTATCTTGTTTTTACGGCAGGTTAATGTACGCTTTATACCGATTTATAACTTCAGCGATTTTTCTGCCGGTTTCATTGATCGGGCAGTATGTCCGTGATGACCGGATGCGCCAGCGGTCTGGAATTTATTCCGAGTCACTGATACGCCATATTTCCGGCAGTCCCCGGATTTGGATTCATGCGGTATCTGTGGGAGAAGTCGGTGTGGCAGCATCTGTTATCCATGCTTTAAAAACAATGATGCCTGATTGCGCCATCGTTCTTTCCACCACGACGATGCAAGGTCAGAATTGCGCCCGGCTTAAGCTGGGCAGCATGGCAGTCTGTATATACGCGCCGCTTGATTTTCCGCAAGCTGTCCGCAAGGCGTTGTCTGCTATCCGCCCGGATATGATGATCTTTCTTGAAACTGAAATCTGGCCCAACTGGCTCACAGAATGCCGGGTTCGGGGAATCAGAACCGCTCTGATTAATGGCAGAATTTCTGTCCGATCTATCAGGAAATAT
>Ga0316607_1000785_pt1 | contig 10417 bp, 6 predicted proteins | sample MIS2016062E_MG_FD_207674 | JGI IMG/M metagenome (GOLD analysis project Ga0316607, IMG submission 207674) | Microbial mat bacterial communities from Middle Island sinkhole, Lake Huron, Michigan, United States - MIS.2016.062E | ecosystem: Environmental > Aquatic > Freshwater > Lake > Sediment... | reverse complement strand
ATGAGTGCAAACTGCATTGATGCCGTATTCGGACAGAGATAAGTCTTTTTCCACCACAATATAAGTGGGGTCGCCTTTGAGACCTTGGGCTAGAGTGCGATCGCCAGCGGGATGGGAAGCCAAATATGCGCTGACTACGATGTCGTTACCCAGAGCATCTTTAGCAGTCACTCCACCGCCAGCCGCCCCACTCGAAGGAGGAATAAAATAGTTGACAACTGGATAGAGTGCGCCCAGTGCCACACCTGTGACGGTACCGAACGTCAGCAAATTCATAAATTGGCGACGCCCCATATCGGGGACATCGGGATTTCCAGCAGAAGTTAGAGCCATGACCTGCCTTTGCGATTTTAAGTTACGTTTGTTTGCGAGCTGTAGCTGTGAGTCTGTTACGTGCAGACAACGGGAATGATTGCGGTTAATCTGCTTTCACTCTTGTTGAGGCAGCGATAATTCCTTTTAAGAATGCGCCTTCCAGCTTTTATTAGAGTATTATTACATTTTTTGAACTTTGTCTTTTATTGTTTAAGGAATTTACTGAGGAGAAACCATGACGGGCAAGGATTTACACCAGCTATTAATGGAAAAATGGGGAAAATCTTACGATATCAGATTGCGGCGGACGCGGGGCAAGATTTTTGTCCAGGTGATGTGGAAGTATTTGGAACAGGTGTCTTTTCCGATGACGGAGGCTGATTACTTCGAGCATTTGGACGCAGTGGCCAATTATCTCAACGCCTGGGGGAGCACCGAACAGGTGAGAGAGTATATCGCCACTACCCGCGATCGCCCCCGTTTGGGCAAAGCCGTCAGCGTCGCCCTAGATTTGGGCTCTAGAGCCTCGGAGTGGCTGCTTGACGAGTTTTGAATTAGTTATTAGTCAGCAGTCAGCAGTCATTAGTCATCAGCGATCGTGACAGCCGAGAGCAGTCACAGAATTGTAGTGCGATCGGGCCACGGCTCATCGCCACACCCCCTCTTGCTTTCCGTCAACTACCGAAGGCAAAATCAACCTCACCAATTTCTGTCATCAATTTCACATACAATGAGTTTCAGATATTCCGTGAAATTTAGGAGAATAGTGTAATGGGTGTTGCAGTTGGAATGGTTGAAGTCTTAGGACTTCCCTCAGCCGTAGAAGTTGCGGACTCAATGGTGAAAGCAGCCCGCGTTACTTTAGTTCGCTATGAGAAAATAACCCGCGCCTACTGGACAGTCATAGTTCGAGGAGATATTTCTGAAGTGCAAGCAGCCGTTGCTGCTGGAATTGAATCTGTTAAAAAGGTTGATGGCGGCAAGTTGCTATCCTATCACATCATTGCTCGTCCCCACGAGAATCTGGAGTACGTTTTGCCGATCGGTTACACTCCCGAAGTAGAACAGTTCCGAATGTAGTTAAGGTTTTAGCAAAACTTTGGTGTTGATTTTTAACATTGATCAATGTAGAGATGCGGGCGATCGCGTCTCTATATTTTTTAGGGCGAGTCGATCGATCTTATTCGCTGTTAGAACCCCGACTTCTTTAAGAAGTCGGGGTTCTGGGTGTTCTATTTTTTTAGGTTGGTCTAATTATCGCCCTAAAAGCTTGACCAAACCAACGCCGCCAAAGTAAAGAGCCACCACCGCACCTCCTAAAAGACTTTGAGTCAAAGGGTCAGTTGAAGGCGTTAAAACCGCTCCCAAAACCGCCGCTCCCAAGACTACATAGCGCCAACCAGACAACATTTGCTTAGAAGAAACTATGCCTAAAATGCCCAGCAAAACTTGGACGATCGGGATTTGAAATGCTAAGCCAGTGCTGAACATTAATAATAAAACAAATTCAAAGTATTTGTCGATGGACCATAATTGCTCTACAACATCGGCTCCGTAGGTAACAAAAAAGTTGAGCGCCGCCGGAATCAGAGCTATGTAAGAAAATACTAACCCGCCTAAAAATAGGAAACTCGAACCGAAAAAAACAGGACCGAGCAACCCGCGTTCTTTGCGAGTTAATCCAGGGAGAACAAATAGCGCTATTTGGTAAAAAATAAACGGACTGGCGAGGAGCAAACCGCTGTATCCGGCTACTTCGATAGAAACAAAGAAATACTCGCCGGGAGCTAGTTGCAGAAACTTGACGGGCCCGGCAGGTACTTCTAGCAATTTAACGATCGGTCTCACATATAAAAAGCAGCCGATTATAGCAATTACTACTGCAATTAGCGCATAGAAAATTCGCAGCCGCAATTCTTCTAAATGATCGAACAAAGACATCTCAACTTCGTCGGGGAGTTCGTCGAGAAATTCGTTTTCCAAGTTGCGGGAACCCATGAAACCGTCTGCGGGTGCAATTCTGGGTTCGAGGTTATTGTCGGAATTTTGTTCGGATGTCTCCAAGTCTGAGGGGGCTGTCATAAGGATTTTTTGATTTTATTTAGATTTTTGGTTTGGCAAAAGTTCGATCGGACTCCTGTCTGGTGCTGCACAAATCCAAGTCCGCAAGGCCAGGACTTTTGAGGATTATATTATACAGGACTTACGCATTTGGACGTAATTCTGTCATTCTGAGTGAAGCGAAGAATCTCAAAGCTTTGGAACAGCGTCTAGAGTGCGTAAGTCCTATTATACCCATTTTCAGTTACATAACGTAAAACGCGATCGGTGTTAGATCCCCCGAATTTATTCCTTCGCAGACTCAGGAATGGTCGCTTTCTTCAATCTACAATCTAAAATCTACAATCTACAATCGATCGCAATTTTACCGACAGCGCGCCCCGTTTCGCTGTAAGCATGGGCTGCTGCTACTTCTTGTAAGCTGTAAGTGCGATCGACAATCGGCTCAACTTTACCAGATTCTATCAATTCCCGCAAAATCCCTAAATCGCTGTTGTTAGCATTAGCCACAATTGATTTAGCTTTTTTACCAGGCACAAACCAGCTTAGAAACATCGGCACGAGGTTGTCGAAACTCGGCAAAGTCGAGATATAAACTCCCTCCGTTTCCAGCACATTTTCGCATTCAGCAAAAGTTTTTTTGCCGACAGCATCCAAGATTATATCATACTTTTCTGTCTGTTTAGTAAAGTCAACTTCAGCGTAATCTAAAACAAAATCTGCTCCCAAATTATTTACAAAATCCCTATTTTTGGCGCTGCAAACTCCCGTTACTAATGCGTTCATCGCTTTCGCAATTTGCACTGCAAAAATGCCCACTCCGCCGGAAGCACCGTTAATCAATACCTTTTTTCCGGCTTGAATTTCACCCAAATCCCGGAGTGCTTGCAAAGCAGTTAAACCGGCAATTGGCACTGTTGCTGCTTCTGTATGAGTAATGTTTTGAGGTTTAATAGCCGCAGCAGATTCCGGTACGGCGCAGTATTCGGCACAAGCGCCACCAGTCAGGGGATTTAAGAAGGTATAAACTTCATCTCCCGGTTGAAATTTGGTGACTTCCCTGCCGATTTCTTCCACAACTCCAGAGATGTCTGAACCGACAATCCGAGGAAAGTTAAATCCTGACAATAATTGTACGTGCCCTTGCCGGATTTTCCAGTCTACGGGATTGACGCTGCTAGCGCTAACTCGCACTAGCAATTGATCGGGTTTGATTGTTGGCTTGGACAATTCTCGGTACTGCAATACCTCGACGGAACCGTAGCGATCGAACACAACTGCTTTCATGGCGAATTTTTAGGTGTATTTCAAATAGAACGCTTAATCCTGTACAATGATCATATAGCAATTCTATTTCGTTTGTGAAAAAGATTTATTTTTTTTTACCGCAGAGGGCGCAGAGGGCGCAGAGAAAGAGAAAAGATAGAGATAGAGATGCTGATATTTTGCGCGATATTCCGATCGGCAAAATCCCTCGTCCTCCAGATATTGCTAATGTTATCGCTTTTTTTGCCTCTGGTTTGGCTCCCCACGCTACTGGGACAAAGCTCGATATTAATGGAGCCTCCTATGTGCCTTAAGACAATTACTATAAAATACCTCTAAAGACTCACACTCACACCTTCTAAAACCCACTAATTTCTCACTTTAGCAAGACGCTAAAACAACCATAAATGACTTATGTTTAGTTCAAATTATCGCCTGAGAGAAACTGACACAAATGCAGCATGGTGGAAATTAGCTAATGCTTGGGGCTGCTCGACACGCGACATTGTTAAAGGTTTGAATACCGCGTATCCCTTGGATTAACGACGGCTACTGCGCGGGAGATGTAGCGATTGAAAAGCACACTCTTTTTAAACTGCCCTATTTCGCGGTCGATCGCGTTTTATATTGGCAGCAACCCCGGTATAACAGCCAAGGCTGAATTAATCTTACAGGACTTACGCATTATAATGGTATTGCCAATATTTTGATGTCGAGTAAAAAATCCTATGGTTCCCTTGCGCGATGACAATCCCACCCGCATCACTCCCTATGTCACCTATGGACTGATTGCTGCAAATGTGTTAGTATTTTTGTACGAATGCACTTTGGGCGATCGCCAATTAACGCAATTCTTCTACTCTTGGGCCGTAGTTCCTTGTCAGCTAACTAATATCTGTCGAGTTTCCCTACCCGCTTCCCCATTTCCCGAATGGACAACGCTAATTTCCTCCCAATTCCTCCACGCAGGCTTTCTCCACGTCGCCGGAAATATGTTATTTCTCTGGATTTTTGGCAACAATGTAGAAGACCGTTTAGGACACATCAAGTTTATCATATTTTACCTTACTTGCGGCGTTTTAGCATCACTAACTCAGTGGTTTTTTGCCCCAGCATCTGCCATTCCTTCTCTGGGTGCTAGCGGCGCGATCGCAGGCGTTATGGGAGCTTATATTCTCCGATATCCCCAAGCCAAAGTTCTGACATTAATCCCCTTGGGAATCTTCATTACTACAGTCAGAATACCTGCTTTCTTCTTTCTAGGATTTTGGTTTGTACAGCAAGCATTTAACGGCCTCGCTTCCTTGAATGCCCCGGCAAATGTTGGCATGGAATCCGGGGGAGTTGCTTACTGGGCTCATGCTGGTGGCTTTGTTTTCGGTGCTATTCTCGGCCCTTTGTTGGGACTTTTTTCTGAAGATAATGAGATTTAATTTTTCACCGCAGATGAACGCCAATGAACGCAGATTAACTGCCAACTCTTACCTCCCACATTCCGCATCCTAACCTGTCACAAGCGGTTTTTTGGGAATTTTGAACCGATCGGAACCCATATTGATTATGAGCAAGCTCAAAGATTTTTCGATCGCCACTGCCAGAATGATGCCCGTTATTATCCTGGCAGATGTCAGTCTGTCTGCCAGAAGAAGCTTATAATGAAGCAATTGGAGTTATCCTCAAAAGTTAAATGACAAACCCCAAGCCAACTGACTACGCTGCTATTATCCGTGCTGCTGCTCAGGGCAGCGAACGAAAGCATCCTGAGTGGCTAAACCCTGGACAGCAGCTATGTTCTCCCCAGTACGGACAAGGTGAGGTTATTTCTTTGCTGGGTAACACACTCATAGTAAAGTTTCCCGGATACTCGATACCCGTTCAATACAAAAATTGGCAGCAAGCTGTTGAAAGGAGTGAAATCGCTTCTCTGGGCGCAACTGCAACACCAGAATCCTCATCCCAAGCTCAAGAAAACGGGGCAGGTGAAGTACAGCCTGCTAGCTTTTCTCAAGTAAGCGCAGCAGAAATTGCCACTATTCCTCAACCCAAATTTAGAGCGATCGCGCGTGAATTAGCTTCAAATCTTACCGCCGTTCGCATTACCCAACCCGCCTCTGGTTCCTTGTACGGCATCCCCAAAGACTTGCCCTCCGCCTTGCAAAACGCCCTTCGGAGATTGAAAATTAACGAACTATATTCGCATCAAGTTGAAGCTTTGACCTACCTGCGAAAGGGCAGCGATTTAAGTATTGTCACTCCGACAGCATCGGGCAAAACCCTGTGCTACAACCTCGCAATTCTCGAAGATTGTCTGAACCGCCCTCAAACTTCCGCGCTCTATATTTTTCCGCTAAAAGCTTTAGCTTTCGATCAGTTTCGCAAACTCCAACTTATTGTCGGAACATTTCCCCAAGGACAGCTTGTTAAAGTAGAACAAATGACAGGGGATACTCCCTACAACGAACGTTTGGGACTCTTTGTACCTCATCTCCCTAATATTTTAGCTGTCAGTCCCGATTTGCTGCATTATCAATTAGCAAAGATTCCGCGCGTGCAAGAATGGGAACGATGGCGAGAATTTTTGCGACGATTGCGGTGGGTAGTTATTGATGAAAGCCATTCCTATATAGGTGCGTTTGGAGCTCATTTTGCTAACCTAATGCGCCGTTTGCGTAGGGCTGTAGACAGCGTGGGAGGCAATAGCAGCCAGCTCCAATTTATTTGTTCTTCTGCTACGATTGGAAACCCCCAAGACATGGCAATGCGATTTAGCGGTAGAACGTCTCAACCCGACCAATTGCATTTAATTGAAAGCAGCGGAGCGGGGAGTGCTGGAAGAACTGTTCTGTGTTTAGCTCCCAGCGAGACAGCGAATTCCGATGCTTGCAAGATTGTTTTATCTTGGCTGCAACAAGGCTTAAGCGGAATTGTTTTTTGCAATACTAGAGGAGCCGTTAAGAAACTTGTAGATTTAATTCAAAAAGAAAGTACGCGACAGGGAAATAGTTATTTAGCGCGAAAAGTGACTGCTTTCTACGGCTCTTTAAAAACCGACCGCCGCCGAGACATCATCAGCCAACTGCAAACAGGAAAAATTCAAGTAATTATTTCCACATCAGCACTAGAAGCAGGTCTGGATTTACCGGAATTAGATTGCTGTTTGGTGAGGGGATATCCCGGTTCCATTATGTCTTTTCGCCAGCGAATGGGACGTGCCGGAAGAGTCAATCCGGGATTGGTAATTTTCTTGCCAGTTGCCCAAAATCCCCTAGACTACTACTACGGCAAGCATCCAGAGCAACTGCTATCGGGAGAAGTAGAAAGCGCCGCCTTTAATCCAAATTACCCTACCATTGTCAGCAAACACCTTGAATGCTGCTGCGTCGAAAGCGGTTTGCCTGCTGTTGAAGTAGAAAGTCGATTTGATGCTGTTGGAGATACGGTTGCTTCGGGACTGTTGGAGCAAAAGAAACTTTTCCTTTCCCCAAACAGTACGCTCCGAGGGCAAGGATATCCTCATAAAGGAGTCAATATTAGAGGCAGCGCTATAGATGCTATTGAATTAATTGATGAGAATACGGGAGAGTCCTTTGAAGAAATGTCGCGCGACACTGCCTATCGAGAAGTATTTCCCGGTGCTATTTACACCGCTTTTGACGAAGGCAACCGTTTAATTACTTATCGGTGTCAAAGCTTAAATATAGATCAGAAAAAAGCAATACTCCAGCCCTTTGAAGAAGACCCCAGCTTATTTACTGAACCCAATTTAGGCTTGCAAATCAAACTTTTAAAAGACCTAGAAGACCTAGAAGCTCCCCGCATTATCTATACCAGCTTACTAGAAGGAAGGCTGAGGTTAACTTTGGGATGGGGCGAGATTACATCACAAGTAACGGGCTACAAGCTTTGCAAAAAAGAATACCGACACACTTGTACTAATGCCAAATGCCGCAGCCACCAACAGCTCCTTGAAGGCAAAGTATGTAAGTCTTGCGGTCGGACTTTGAAATCGATCGAAATAAATAAACTTGTTGAAGCAATACCGTTCAATCCGCCCTATCAAATACGGTACCAAGCCCCAGTCGTTAAAGTCGAAGTAAATCCGGGTCTAATTGCAGCAATTACAGATGAAGTTAACCGCCAAAAAGCTAGTGCAAGAACCCAATATGGAAATGAAATTCCTCAAGAGTTAAAGGGTTTGTTTGAACGTCATCCAATTGCAGTTGCGCTGCACAGTATGGCCCATCAAATTCAACTAGCTGTTCCCCTAGTCGTCCTATCTTCTACTCGCGACGTTAATTGTGTAGAGCAAGATGATTCGGGTATCATCGCTTATTTTTTCGATACCACAGATGGAGGAAATGGAGCATCTGAAGAAATTGGGAAGAACCTACCGCTATTTGCTGCTAAAGCAATGTCTTTAGCCTTAACTTGCGAGTGCTCTGACGGGTGTCCTAAATGCTTGTTCCAGATAAGCTGTCCCCAGCAAAATGAGGGACTGCACAAAAAAGTCGGTCTGTTTCTGCTCGAAGCAATAGCTGCGGATTCTTCAACTAATACCAGTTCTCCAAAATGATGCAACAGTAGGTTGATTGTATGAGATCAACCCAAGGATGTAGATTGTAGCATTCTTTTTGGGAAATGGTATTAGTTTTATTTACAATAATCTGCGTTAATCTGCGGTTTCAAACCTCTGATCTTCCTAGATAAAAGTAAAGTCAAATGCCGACTGAACAGAAATGCCAGTTACACCATTTAACTTAGCCAAAATGCTAGAATCAGCGCCGTTGAGATTATTGCCATTGCCATCATAAATGATGTAAGTATTGCCGCCAGTATCATAGGAAAACAAGAAAGCAGTTCCTCCTAAAATATTAGATGAAACAGTGGTTTGCACCGGCAGTAAAACTTCGTTCGTGCTGGTAACATTCGGGAATCCGGGGGCAAAATTGAACTGATCGGCGATCGGCACTCCCAAACCTGCGAAATCAGTAATCACATCATATCCGCCCGCGGCGATCGCAGCATTGATTGCCGCCGAAGAAGCAGCGTCAAAGACCGGCCCTCCCTCCGCAGGACTGGTATAGCGGAATTGATTGCCGCCACCACCTCCAGTCATGGTATCAGCCCCAAAGCCCCCTATCAGCACGTCGTTATCCAAACCGCCGTTAATCGTATCGTTGCCACCTCTGCCCTCAACAGTATCGCTGCCGGCCAAACCGTTAAAATTATCTGCCAAAGAACCCCCAATTAGATTGTTTGGCCCGCTATCTGCCGGCAGAATTTGAACGGTGATAGTACCTCTGCCTGGAGTTGTTCCGATGCCATCACTGACACTGTAGCTGAAAGCAGTTGTACCCGCTACATTCCCAGAGATGAACTGCACCTGAGAGACGAGATTTACAGCTATGCCCAGTGTCGGTGTGCTGACGTTGATAATGTTGAGCGGCCCTTTTTGTTGTGGGTTTAAGTCGTTTGCCAGCGCGTCGATGAATGTCGGCAGCAAATTATTCGTACTCGTAAATATGATGCCGTCATCGACAGCAACCGGCCCAAGGATAGTCGGAGTAGTTACGGAAGTATTGAAAGAATTGATGTTAATTGCGACTGACGCTGCTGCTGTGCCGCCCTGATCGTCAGCGACGCTGTAGCTGAAAGATCCAGCTTGTCCAATGGCGTTAGTTGCAGGTTTAAATGTCAAGCCGAGTAAATCCTGAACGGTTAATTTTTGGTTCACGGCGATCGGGCTTGTACCGGTCACTACCAGACCGAAAGTAGGATTGGGAAGTCCTACAACCGCGATCGACAGCGCTTGGCCCTCCGGGTCACTAGGCGCTGAAATGCTCAGAGACAGAGGCAAATTCTGCAAACCCGTCAGCGTCTTGCCACTTTCGACGATCGGCGACTGGTTAGGAGTCGCAGATGGAAAAGCCGGCGGAGTTGGGCTCGGCAAAGTGGGAGTTGGGACGATCGAAGAACTCGTACTCGTACTCGTACTCGTACTCGGAGTCGGACTCGTAATCAGTGTCGGCAATGTTCCCGGCGTTGGTGTTGGTGTGGGAGTTGTTGTTGTTGGTGTGGGAGTTGTTGTTGTTGGCGTTGGAGTTGTCACCGCTGGCGTTGGAGTTGTCACCGCTGGCGTTGGAGTTGTCACCGCTGGCGTTGGAGTTGTCACCGCTGGCGTTGGAGTTGTCACCGCTGGCGTTGGAGTTGTTGTTGTGCTAGCAGGAGTTGTCCCCGTTGTGGTAGCAGGAGTTGTCCCCGTTGTGGTAGCAGGAGTTGTCCCCGTTGTGGTAGCAGGAGTTGTCCCCGTTGTGGAAGGAGTTGTCCCCGTTGTGGAAGGAGTTGTCCCCGTTGTGGAAGGAGTTGTCCCCGTTGTGGAAGGAGTTGTCCCTGTTGTGGAAGGAGTTGTCCCCGTTGTGGAAGGAGTTGTCCCCGTTGTGGTAGAAGGAGTTGTCCCCGTTGTGGTAGAAGGAGTTGTCCCCTGAATTATGAAGGGATTGCCGTCTACAGGCGGTATTTGAGCTGTCGTGAACTTAGATTCATCTAGCGCGTTAGTCCTAACATCAATTAAGACCGCCAAAAATTCACCAGTGCGCTTATCTTTAATAATTGTGTTGCTAGAATTCGATCCTTGACCCTGGAATATTTCTAAGTCTGTAAAGCTCAAACCTCCAGCTAGACCGATCGCATCTCCAGCCTTAAAATCCCTAATTAAATCAGCATCGCCGATTTGTGGCCCACCAGTAGTCAGAAACCCGCTGCCCGCCGGGGATGT
>Ga0316607_1000782_pt1 | contig 10450 bp, 7 predicted proteins | sample MIS2016062E_MG_FD_207674 | JGI IMG/M metagenome (GOLD analysis project Ga0316607, IMG submission 207674) | Microbial mat bacterial communities from Middle Island sinkhole, Lake Huron, Michigan, United States - MIS.2016.062E | ecosystem: Environmental > Aquatic > Freshwater > Lake > Sediment... | reverse complement strand
GACGCTTTGCAGAATCCGCACCGCCTTGAGGGTCAATAGTTCCGGGTCGCCGGGGCCAACACCGACGCCGTAGAGGGTGCCGGGGAGGGTCACGGCTTCACCCCGAAAGGCGGGTCCACGGAAGACACGGAACTCACGGAAGAAGAAAAGAAGGAAAAAAATGAAAAGATGAAAAAGGAAGAAAGGAAAGAAAGGAAAGAAAGGAAAGAAAGGAAAGAAAGTTTGATGCCGGTTTGGGTTCTGATCATGCCGGTTTCTCCAGTTTCATCAGCAATACCGGTAAGTAGGGGCGCATGACCCGCTGCCCGGCCAGCGGTTCGGCGCGGGCAATGCTCAGTTCCGTCCAGTAGGCTTCCCGGTCGCCAGCAAAGGTGTGCAGTGCGACCCGGCTATCCTCGGTTACGGCGCTGGCGACCAGCCGTCCACCCGGTTGCAGCCGATGCCAGACCGTTTCCAGCAGTTCGTGCAAATTGCCGCTGCTGCCGCCAATAAAGACCGTGTGCGGATCGGGCAGCGGTTCCAGCGCCGCCGGAGCGGTGCCGGGAATGATGTGCAGATTGCCGATCACCCCAAATCGGTCACGGTTGATCCCTAGATGCTCCAGCCGTTCCGGGTGGCATTCGACGGCATACACCATGCCCAGCGGATTCCACCGCGCCCATTCCACCGCTACGCCGCCGCAGCCAGCCCCTACGTCCCAGCCGATCTCGTCAGACCGGGGAGCGAGCAGCGACAGAATCATCAGCCGTACTTCACGCTTGCTTAACAGTCCCTTGCCCGGTTCTTCGCCGGTGCTGAACCGGTCGTCGGGGATGCCGGGAAACTCCGGCAGAACGCCGCCCCGCCCCCGCGTTTCCAGAATAACCACATTCAGCGGGGAAAATGCGACCGCCGCGTCCGCCAGGTCCGCCGCCTGAAACCGGCGAAACTGTTCTCCCGCCGTGCCCAAATCTTCGGCAACCCAGATCGTGGATTCGCCAAAGCCGGTTTCGACCAGCCGTTGGGCAATGGCTGGGGGTGAACTGTCACGATCCGTGAGCAGTGCGTAAAGCCGGTTGGCCTGCAATACCGCCCGCAAACCGGCCAGCGGCCGGCCGTGCAAACTGACACATTGCGCTTGATCCCACGGTCGCCCCAACCGGGCAAAGGCAGCTTGCAGACTGGAGACGTTGGGATGAAACACCAGATGTTCCGGCGGCAGCCAGCGCAACAGGGTCTGGCTGATCCCGTAAAACAGCGGATCGCCGGAAGCCAGCAGCACGATCCGCCGTCCGGCACCAGCGTGCAGCATTGCCCGCAGGCCGCTCATCGGACTGGGGTAAGGCACCTTTTCTGCGGTCAATTCCGGGAATGCGGCCAGATGCGCCGGAGAACCGATCAGCAACTCCACCGCGTCCAGCGCCGCCCGGGCGGCCGAACTCAGCATCCCGGCACTCATGCCCATCCCGACCACCTGGATCGGTGGGCCGGGCGAGGCACACGGCACCTTGCTCATCAGAACCGGACTCCGTGACTCATCCGCGCCAGAGCGTTCAGGGTCGCCGCCGCCAGACTGCTGCCGCCGCGCCGTCCGCGCAGGGTGATGCACGGGGTTTGGAACTCGCTTGCGGCGATGTCCCACAGCGCTTGTTTGGATTCGGCAGCGTTGATAAAGCCGACCGGCATTCCGATGATCAGCGCCGGGCGGGGTGCGCCCTCATCGAGCAGTTCCAGCAGCTTGAACAGCGCGGTGGGTGCGTTGCCGATGGCGACGATGTTGCCGACCATGTGCAGCGGCCATTCGGTCATCGCCGCCATTGCGCGGGTTTCGCCGGTCTGCCGGGCGCGATCCGCGACTTCGGGCGCATTCAGGAAGCAACGCACCTGGCCGCGCAAATAGCGCCGACTGATGCCGTGGCTGACCATTTCAATATCGCAAAGCACGTCCGCGCCTTGCGCCAGCGCCGCCAGACCCGCCGCGACTGCGCCGGGACTGAACTGGAGATCGTCAACAATGGCGGGATCGCCGGAGGTGTGAACCAGCCGCATCGCCACTTGTTGTTGATCGGTATCGAAGCCGGACAGATCGGTCAATTGGCGAATCTGCTCGAACGACTGGCGCTCAATGGCATCGGGATCGCGGAGATAATCAAAACGGGACATGGTGGCTCCAGACCGGGATGCGGGATTGACGATTGGAAAGCGGGTTAGTTTTTATACCGGTTTAACCCTTAACCCTGAATCAGCAGATTACGCAAATCAATAATCGCAGCATTGGCGCGGGAGATATACGAGGCCATGATCAGTGAATGATTCGCCATCATGCCAAAGCCGGTGCCATTCAGAATCATCGGACTCCAGATAAACGCCTGGGTATTCTCCAGTTCGCGGATGATTTGCTGCAGCGATACCAGCGCATTCTTGTTTTGCAGCACATCAGCAAAGTCCACTTCCAGCGCCTTGAGGGTGTGTAATAACGCCCAGGTGTAGCCCCGCGCCTCAAAAAACACATCATCAATTTTCAGCCACGGGGTCTTGATATCGACTTGACTCGGCGTGGGCGTGGACTGGTGGGCATTGGGATCACCGGCCAGATTGAGATTAAGGCGGGTTTGCCCGACGCTGGCCGCTAAGCGTTGCGCGAAACTGCCCAGGCGTTGTGCGACCACCGCCAGATAGACATTCAGATTGTCGGCACGAGTGAAAAATTGCCCATCATGGGCCTTTTCATCAGCCAGCCGCTCCAGATAGCGATAGAGGGAAGTGACTCCAGTGCGATATTCCGATTCCGAGGACGGCAGAATCCAGGACTTATTGTCGTAGTTCAGTTGCGAATCGGCGGATTGTAAATCCTTGTCTTCAACCGACTGGGTTTGTGAGCGGCTGAAGTCATTCCGCAATGTCCGGGTCAGATCACGCAGTTCTGTCAACGCCCCATATTCCCAATTAGGAATGTTATCCAGATAAACGCCGGGGGGAGTCAGATCATTGCTGAGATAACCGCCGGGTTTGTCCATCAGGGTTTCGGCAATGGTAATGGCGGTGGCGGTGGTCACATAACCCGGCACCAGTTTTTTCTGCTCGTTTTTGGCAATAGCCAAGGCACTGGCGCGGGGATCAAATTCGCCCGGCGAGCGTGACCAGATAAAGCCCAGCACGATCACCACGATGCAGTAAGTGACCAGAAACAGGCCCAGTGTCCACCATAAGCCTTTCTCTTTCCAGGTAGCTGGACTGTAGAGGGTAGCGACTTGGGTGACTTTGGCGGCCAGTTTGGGTTTGGCCGGGGCGGGAGAAGGTTGCGCGTCCATTAGTTTTCCTTAGCTTTGGTGGTCGATAGCAGGTTTTCGAGGATTCACAGTTGCTGGATGCGGGCCAGTTGTTCTTCCAGCTTGGCGACAGCGATTTGGAGTTCGGCGACCCGGGCGCGTTCCTTTTCGACCACTGCCGCCGGAGCGCGACCGACAAAATCAGCATTGCCTAGTTTGGCTGCGCCGTATTCCGCTTCTTTGCCCAGTTTGGCAATTTCCTTGGTCAGTCGGGCGCTTTCTGCCGCCTTGTCGATCAGCCCGGATAGGGGAATCAGCACGGTCATGGTTCCGGCCAGCGCGGTCGCCGCTTCCGGCGCAGGATCGTTTTCACCGAGCCAGGTCAGCGATTCCAGCCGGCCCAGGGTCAGCAGTTCCCGCCGATGCCGCTCCAGCCGCTGCTGATCCGCCGGCGAACCGTGTTGCAACAGTACTGGCAGCGGTTTGCCGGGGGCAATGTTCATTTCGGCGCGGATCCGCCGCACCCCGCTTAAAACCTGCCGCAACCATTCAATTTCGGCGACCGCTGCCGCATCGATCAGCGCCGGATCGGCGTCAGGATAGGGCTGGAGCATGATCGAAATTCCCCCGCTGACTCCCCCCTTTGCAAAAGGGGGGTCGGGGGGGATTTGCGGTCGGTCGGAGGGAGGCAATGCCAGCGGTGCGACCCGCTGCCAGATTTCCTCGGTGATGAACGGCATCAGCGGATGCAGCAGCCGCAACAGCGTTTCCAGGGTTTGCACCAGGGTTTGCCGGGTCCCGCGTTGCGCGGCTTCGGGACTGGCGGGATCGGTCAATACCGGCTTGGCCAGCTCCAGATACCAGTCGCAGAATTCGTTCCAGGTAAAGTCATAAAGCGTCTGGGCGACCTGATCCAGCCGGTAGTCGCGCATGGCGGCATTGGCTTCGGCGATGGTTCCCTGCAAACGGGAGCGAATCCAGCGGTCGGCCTGGCTGAGTTCCACCGCGCCGCCGTTCACCCCGGTGTCATGGCCTTCAGTGTTCATCAGCACATAGCGGGCGGCATTCCACAGCTTGTTGCAGAAGTTGCGGTAGCCTTCGACCCGGCCCATGTCGAACACGATGTCGCGGCCCGTGGTCGCCAGCGCGGCGAAAGTGAAGCGCAGCGCGTCGGTGCCGTGGGCGTGAATGCCAGCGGGAAACTGCTTGCGGGTGGCCTTTTCAATCTTCGGAGCCATTTGCGGCTGCATCAGCCCGGTGGTGCGCTTGGCGACCAGTTCATCGAGCGCCACGCCGTCGATCAAATCCAGTGGGTCCAGCACGTTGCCCTTGGACTTGGACATTTTCTGGCCTTCGTGATCGCGCACCAGGCCGTGGATGTACACCTCGTGGAACGGGACATCGCCCATGAATTTCAGCCCCATCATGATCATCCGGGCCACCCAGAAGAAGATGATGTCGAAGCCGGTGACCAGAACGCTGGTCGGGTAGAAGGTCTTGAGCGCCTCGGTATTTTCCGGCCAGCCGAGGGTTGAGAACGGCCACAGCGCCGAGGAAAACCAGGTATCCAGCACGTCCGGGTCTTGAGTGAGACTGACGGTAGGGCCGAGCCGGTGTTTTTCGCGGACTTCGGCCTCATTGCGCCCAACGTAAACCTGACCTTTCTCGTCGTACCAGGCCGGGATGCGATGCCCCCACCAGATTTGCCGGCTGATGCACCAATCCTCGATCCGGTTCATCCAGTCGAAATAGGTTTTCTCCCAGTTCTCCGGGATGAATTTGATTTTCCCGGTTTTGACCGCGGCAATGGCGGGACCGGCCAGCGGCGCAGTTTTCACATACCACTGATCGGTCAGGAACGGTTCGACGATGGCGTGACTGCGGTCACCACGGGGAGCCATGAGTTTATGCGGCTTGATCTCGTCCATCAGCCCCCGTTCTTCCAGATCGGCGACGATCCGCTTGCGGGCCTCGAACCGATCCAGCCCGCGATAGGGTTCCGGGCCGTTCTCATTGATTTTGGCGTCGGGGGTGAAAATGTTGATCAGCGGCAACCGGTGGCGCTGGCCGACCGCGTAGTCGTTGAAATCATGGGCGGGAGTGATTTTGACGCAGCCGGTGCCGAACGCCGGATCGACGTAGTCATCGGCGATGATCGGAATCTGCCGACCGGTCAAGGGCAGCGCGACGTTCAGGCCGATCAGGCGCTGATAGCGCACGTCGTCGGGATGCACCGCGACCGCGCTATCACCGAGCATGGTTTCCGGGCGGGTGGTCGCCACAATCAGATCGCCGCCGCCTTCAGCCAGCGGATAGCGGATGTGCCAGAGGAAGCCGTTTTCCTCGGCGCTGACCACTTCCAGATCGGAAACGGCGGTATGCAGCACCGGATCCCAGTTGACCAGCCGCTGACCACGATAGATCAAGCCTTCTTCGTGCAGCCGGACGAACACTTCGCGCACTGCCGCCGACAGCCCGTCATCCATCGTAAAGCGTTCCCGCGCCCAGTCTACCGACGCGCCCATCCGCCGCAACTGCCGGGTAATCGTCCCGCCCGATTCCGCCTTCCATGCCCAGACCCGGTCGATGAACGCCTCGCGGCCCAGGTCATGGCGGGTCTTGCCTTCGCCGGTCAGTTGCCGTTCGACCACCATTTGCGTGGCGATCCCGGCGTGATCGGTGCCCGGCTGCCACAGCGTGTTGCGGCCCTTCATCCGGTAATAGCGGGTCAGCGCATCCATGATCGTGTCCTGGAAGGCGTGGCCCATGTGCAGGGTGCCGGTCACGTTCGGCGGCGGAATCATGATGCAGTAGGGCGCGCCCTGACCGCCAGGGGCGAAACAGCCGCGCTCCTCCCAGAAGGCGTACCAGCGGGCTTCAATCGCGTTCGGTTCGTAAGTCTTGTCCATAGTGCTCGTTTAGATCAGGGAAGGCGGGAGAATAGCTTGAGAAAAGTATAACCGGGCCGGGCGCGGGTTTTACGGCAGAGGGTTAATGCAGCTTGAGAATTTGCGGGGCGATGGAATGGACGATCACGTTGCTCAGGCCGGTGAGGATGAATTGGGCACCAATCGCCGCCAGCAACAAGCCTAAAACACGGGTGATCAGGCTCATGCCGACTTCGCCCAGCACCCGTTGCAACACCTGGCCCGATAGCAAAATGATAAAGGTCAACAGAGCCATAGCGACGGTCACGCCGATCAAGCCCAAAAACAGGGCGCGGTTATTGGCCGCGTCGGTTTCGGTGGCGTACAAAATCAGGTTGGCGATCACGCCCGGACCAACCAGCAATGGCATGGCGAACGGCACCACAATCTGGCGGAACATCAGCCGGGCCTCGCCGAGCGCACTGGTCTGGGCTTGCGCGGCCAGTTCCTTGGCCGATTTGTTCGGATCGCCGGTGACAATATTAATGGCGATCAACAGCAGCAAAATTCCCCCGGCGACCCGGAATGAGTCCAGGGTAATGGCAAAGAAGTTGAGAATGGCCGCGCCACTGAGCAAAAACAGCACCATCAGCCCTAGCACCGTCAGCGAAACAAACAGCGCCAACCAGGCTTGCACCCGGCGGCTTTTGCCGGCGGTGTAGCCGATAAACACCGGCATCATCCCCAGCGGGTTGATCAGGGCAAACAGGGTCGCGGCAAAGGTACTGAGAAAGGAAAGCATCGTTTATCCGTTCCGGCGGCGATCCGTCAGTACATCGCTCAAGGCGGCAAACGCCGCCAGGTCCAGCGTTTCCGGACGAGCACCCGGTTCGATACCCGCCGCCTTGATGTGCGTGGCATCCAGCACCTCACGCAGCGAATTACGCAAGGTCTTGCGGCGCTGGGCAAAAGCCAACCGGACGACCTCGGCTAATCGGGCTTCATCCTGCACCGCGACGGGCGATGTTTCACGTGGAACCAAGCGCACGACCGTGGATTGCACCTTTGGCGGGGGCCGGAACGCCCCCGGCCCGACCGTGAACAGCCGTTCGACCCGGCAGCGGTATTGCACCATCACCGACAGCCGCCCGTAAGCCGGATCGCCGGGACTAGCCGCCATCCGTTCCGCGACTTCCTGCTGCAACATCAGATGCAGATCGTCCAGATGCGTCGCCTGAGTCAGTAGATGAAACAGCAGCGGGGTGGCGATGTTGTAGGGCAGGTTGCCGGCGATCCGCAGGGGGGGATTGGCCGTGCTGCCGCGCAGGGCAGCGAAATTGAACGTCAGCGCATCCGCCTGATAAATCCGCAGGGTGCCGATCCCCTGGCAGCGGGCCTGCAACGGTTCCGGCAAATCCCGATCCAGTTCTACCGCATCGAGTTCGCCGGCAGCCCGCAGCAGGGGAATCGTCAAGGCTCCCAATCCGGGACCAATCTCGACCAGTCGTTGGCCGGGGATGGGCCGAATCGCCCGCACGATCCGGTCAATCACCATCGGATCGTGTAAAAAATGCTGCCCAAACCGTTTGCGGGGTTGATGATCGGCCATGCTCATGGCGTTTTCGACGCGGGCGTTTCGCTGGCCGCTGCTGGCAGTGGCGTCAGCCGCACTTCGATATAGGCTTCGTCACGCAACCGGCGCAAGGTCAGTTCCCATTCCTCATCGGCCCGCCGCCGCAGCAGCGCCTCACGAACCCGGGCGCGTTCCGCTTCGGGCGGGGCAGAACCCTGTCGCCATTCCAGCACCTGCACGATGTGCCAGCCGAAGGTGGTTTTAAAGGGTGGGCTGATCTGGTTGGGTTGCAACTTGCCCATCTCCTGCTCGAACTGCACGACCATCGTCCCCGGCGAAGTCCAGCCCAGATCACCACCTTTGGCGGCAGAATTTTTGTCATCGGAATTGGCCCGCGCCAACGCGGCAAAATCCTGGCCGTTCTCAAGCTGGCTGCGTAATTGCGCCAGCTTTTGGCGAGCCTCGTCATCAGTGCGTTGCGCCGAGGTCCGCAACAGGATATGCCGGGCACGAGTCTGGGTGATCAGCGCCGCTTTGGCAGCCGGGGCGGAGGTTTCTGCACTGCCGCCCCGGACTTCCAGTAACTTGACAATGTGGAAGCCGCTCGGGCTGCGGATCAGCTCGCTGAACTGGCCGGGGCGCAGTTTAGGCACCGCCTCGGCAAACAGGGTCGGTAACTGATCAGCACTGCGCCAGCCCAGATCACCGCCTTCCAGCGCCTGCCGCCCGGAGGAGGCGCTGACCGCCAGTTGCCGGAAATCGACGCCTTTACGCAGTTGCGCCAGCACCTCGCCAGCCTGACGCTTGGCCGCTTCAATCTGGGCCGGGGCGGCGTTTTCCGGCACCGCGATCAGAATCTGGGCGATGTGGTATTCCCGTCCGCCGCGATTGCCACCGCCATTGCCGCCTTGCCCTCCCGCCAGTTGCACTTGCAGGCTTTCTACGTCCTGCTCGGAGACCTGAATCTGGCTGTCCACCAGTTTCTGCCGCAGCCGGGCGCTTAACAGTTCCCGACGAATGTCATCGCGGAACTGGGCGAAGCTGACCCCATCCTTTTCGATAGTTTGCCGCAACTGGGTCAGGTTCATCTGGTTGCGCTGGGCCAGGGTTTCCATCGCCGCGTTCAGCGTGGCATCGTCAATGGTGACCCCGTTACGCTCGGCGGCACGAACTTGCAACTGGGTCAGAATCAGCCGTTCCAGCACCTGTTTTTCGACGATGGGTCGGGGCGGTATCGGCACTTTTTTCTGCTGCAACTGGCGTTCGATTTGTGCCACGGCAGCGTCCAGTTCCCGACGGGTGATCACGTCATCGTTGACCACCGCCACAATGGCATCCAGCGCGCTGCCCGCGGCTTCGGGACCGGGGCCAAAGGTGATTTCGGCGCGAACCGCAACCGATAACAGCAGCAACAGCGGGAAAAGCAACAGCTTGTTCATGCGGATCATCAGCCGTAAGGGTCGGTTAATAGCGGATCGGTTGATAGCCGAGAATGGAGCTTTGCAACTGGTTTTCCAGGCTGCTGCCCAGCCGGGATAACCCTTTCAGTTCCAGTTCCAGATAAAAGCCGGTTTGGGCGTCCACTTCCAGCGGGCTGTCACGGTATTGCCGGGCCACCGCCCGCACTGCCCAGCAGCAGTCTTCATATTCCAGCCCGGCCAGGGTTTCCAGGTTGCGACTGACGTTAATCGCCTGATTCCAGCGGGCCATCACCCGCCATTGGGTCGCCAGCGGCCAGGCCAGTGACACATCCACCGAGTGAATTTGATCGCCCTGACTGCTGAGTCCTTGCGGATCGCGATCCAGCAGATAGGAGAGGTTCAGCAGTTGCCGGGAATCCGCGTAATAGCGCAGATCAAAAGCAGTGCGCTGGACATCGCTGCGATCCGGCTCCATCTGCACGCCGCCCTGCATCGCCCAGCGCGATGACAGGTTGATCAGCCCTTGGGCGATCAGGCCGGAATTATCCGCCGTCTGCGGTGGATCGAGCGGTGACAGGTTGACCCGGCGATCCTCAAAATACTGGATCTGACCAATACTGGCCCGCAGCCGTTCCCGGCCGCTGGGGCCGTCAATCAGCCGGGTGGTCAGCGCGGCGGTCAACTGGTTGGCGTCGCCCATCCGATCCGCGCCGGTAAACCGGTTCTTGCGAAACAGCCAGTCCAGGTCCCGATCCATGACGCTGCTGTCGAAAATCGGCAGGTCGTCCTGATCGCGATAGGGGACATAGAGATAAAACAGGCGCGGTTCCAGGGTTTGCGTCCCGGCGGCGAGACCGAGCCAGTCGACTTGCAACGGCCGGTCGAAGATCAGGCCGCTGTCCAGACTCAGCACCGGCGTCGAACGCGATGGCGCATCGTTGGCGTCCGGTGCGGTGTTATCGAGCTGATAGCCGGTGTAGCGCACCCCGGCCTCCGGTTTGAGGTAGCCCCACGGCCGTTCCAGCGGCCAGCCGAGCGTCGGCCAGGCATCCAGCCGGAAGCCGGTAACGGCATCGGCCTGCTGGAAATTGACCAGTTCACCCTGCAGTTGATAACCCGGACCGCCGGAATCAGCCGGCCAGGCCCCCGTGAACAGCAGCTGCGGCAGGCGCTCATAGGGATTGCCGGTCAGGGCAAACAGCGTGGTGTTGAGAACCTGGAAACCCTGCACTCGCGCCAGCGCCTGCCAGCCGTCGCCGGTGTAGCGAAGGTCGAGATGCCGCTCCAGATAATTCGGGGTCAGAAACTCCAGATTGTTGCTCAGATCGCGCAGATAACTGT
>Ga0316607_1000781_pt1 | contig 10456 bp, 12 predicted proteins | sample MIS2016062E_MG_FD_207674 | JGI IMG/M metagenome (GOLD analysis project Ga0316607, IMG submission 207674) | Microbial mat bacterial communities from Middle Island sinkhole, Lake Huron, Michigan, United States - MIS.2016.062E | ecosystem: Environmental > Aquatic > Freshwater > Lake > Sediment... | reverse complement strand
GTTGGGGTCGATTAAGCCAAATTCATCAGCAGTTTTGTAGCCGCGGCCCAAAATGCTGACTTGTTTCATCGGTAAGCCTTCTTTTTCTAGAGCACAGTAGGCAGCTTCGGCTTGCATTCGATCGGGGAGTACGGCAATAAGATAATTCATTAAACACAATTCCTGATAGTTCAGCTAAGATAGCTAAAATGTATTATAACCCGAAAAGACTTACTAGCTAAGCAGTTCGGGGATTTTCAGACGCTCAGAGAGTGCGATCGCCCCGAAACCTAAAATCTTTCCAGCAAAAAACGACCGATCAAGACAGAATGCAGATACAATTCAAACTGCACAAAGGCAAGCTTAAGCTGAGCTGTGAGATACTGCTCCAAGTCTAAGCCTCAACTTTGAGCACGCTGGGCCTATTGTTACTGATTCCACTCAATTGCTTGCTATGCCTAAAGTTCTAGTATCCGATCCCATCGACCAAGCCGGAATTGACATCCTCTCCCAAGTCGCCCAAGTTGATGTCAACACAGGACTGTCAGCAGCAGAACTGGTACGAATTATTCCAGATTACGACGCTTTAATGATCCGTTCTGGCACCCAAGTTACCAAAGAAATCATTGAAGCCGGGAATTCACTCAAAATCATCGGTCGCGCCGGCGTCGGCGTAGACAATGTAGATGTACCCGCCGCCACTCGTAAAGGAATTGTAGTCGTCAATTCCCCCGAAGGTAACACGATCGCCGCTGCCGAACACGCGATCGCCATGATGCTCTCCATGTCCCGCCACATTCCAGAAGCCAACGCATCTGTCAAAAGTGGTAAATGGGAACGTAATCGCTTCCTCGGCGTAGAAGTTTACAAAAAAACCCTCGGTATCGTCGGTTTGGGCAAAATCGGCTCCCACTTCGCCGCCGCAGCCAAAGCAATGGGCATGAAACTGCTGGCCTACGATCCATTCATTTCCGCCGAAAGAGCCGAACAGTTGGGCTGTCGCTTAGTAGAACTCGAATTGCTGATGCGCGAATCCGACTACATCACTCTGCACATTCCCAAAACCCCGGAAACCCTGCACTTAATTAACGCTGAAGTGCTGTCGAAAATGAAGCCCACGGCCCGCATCATTAACTGCGCCAGAGGTGGCATCATCGACGAAGCAGCCCTGGCAGAAGCGATAAAATCAGGGAAGATTGCCGGCGCTGCGATCGACGTTTACGAACACGAGCCGCTCGAAGCCGATTCCCCCCTGCGGACTGTTGGCCAAAACATCGTGCTGACACCACACTTGGGCGCATCGACAGCCGAAGCTCAGGTGAATGTGGCGATCGACGTTGCTGAACAAATTCGTGATGTACTGTTGGGATTGCCGGCGCGATCGGCTGTCAACATACCAGGAATTTTCCCAGATTCGATCGAAAAACTCAAACCCTACCTGCAACTCGCCGAAACCCTAGGCAACCTCGTCAGCCAGCTAGCCGGCGGCCGAGTCGATTACCTCAACGTCCAACTCCAAGGCGAATTAGCAAATAATCAAAGCCAGCCCGTAGTCGTCGCCGCCCTCAAAGGATTGCTCTCACAAGCCCTCAGAGAGCGCGTTAACTACGTCAACGCCAGCATCGAAGCCAAAGAACGCGGAATTCGCGTCGTCGAAACCAGAGACGCCTCTATTCGCGACTACACAGGCTCTCTGCACCTGATGGCGAAGGGAACCCTCGGCGAACACACCGTCACCGGTGCTGTCCTCGGCGAAAACGAAATTCGGATTACCAGTGTTGACGAATTCCCAGTCAACGTTTCCCCCACTCACCATATGTTATTTACCTTGCACCGCGATATGCCGGGAATTATTGGCAAAATTGGTTCCCAGTTGGGCAGTTTTAATGTCAATATTGCCAGTATGCAGGTAGGCCGTAAAATCGTGCGCGGTGATGCGGTGATGGTTCTGAGTCTCGACGATCCTCTACCAGAGGGGATTTTGGCTGAAATCATCAAAGTTCCAGGCATTCGGGATGCTTACACAGTGAATCTTTGAAGTATTTGGGATTTTAGATCTTAAATGCCAGGACTGATAATTGGTAATGGGCAATTGTTAATGAGTAATTAGCAAGACAACTGGGAATTTTTCTATTAGTCAATCCTGATTGCCAATCTTCAGTCTCTCTCCCCCAATCTACACTCTAAAATCTCAAATCTAAAATCGTTATGGCACATAGCTGGTGGGAAATTCGAGTTCTTTGCGATCCGGCGTTGGAAGATATCATCTTCTGGCGTCTGGAAATGTTCGGCTGTCAGGGAAGTGTCTGTCAGATGAAAAGCAATTCTTGTTTGATGTCGGCTTACCTCCCGGAAGAAAAGGCTCAATTGTTGGATTTGGCCGCCCTGTCGCTGTGGCTGCGCCAAGACGCCCTGTGCGCGGGTTTACCTTTACCAGCTATGCAGTGGGATTTGATTGAGGAAGAGGATTGGGGCAGCACTTGGAAGCAGCATTGGCAGCCTCAAGAAATTGGCGATCGCTTTTTAGTTTATCCGGCTTGGCTACCAGTACCAAGTAATTCCGATCGCCTCATTTTGCGTTTAGATCCCGGTATAGCTTTCGGTACCGGTGCTCACGCTACTACTCAACTTTGTCTGGAATCGTTGGAAATGCGCCTCGGTTTTGATGACAAAGAGTGTGTAATTGCCGATATTGGCTGCGGATCGGGTATTTTGTCGATCGGCGCTGTTTTATTGGGCGCCACAAAAGTTTATGCTCTGGATACAGATCCTTTGGCAGTGCGATCGACCATTAGCAACAGACAACTCAACCGTGTTAATCCTCAGCAGTTGGTTTCAGAACTCGGCAGTGTCGATCGGCTGAAAGAAATGGTCGATGAGCCGATCGACGGTTTGATCTGCAACATTTTAGCAGAAGTAATCATTGATTTAATCCCGCAGTTCACTTCAATTAGCAAACCCACGACTTGGGCCGTGCTCAGCGGCATTTTGCTCGAACAAGCTAAGCCAATTGCTGATACTCTCGAACAGCACGGTTGGATTGTCGCTACTTTGTGGAAGCGCCAAGATTGGTGTTGTTTTAATATTCGGCGAAGTTAGCGATCTGAGATTTGAGAGTTGAGATTTTAGGACAGCATTATGTCTGTAGAAGCGCTGCTATAGCCTTTCTCAGAAAGATGAGGTACAATAACAGCAGTGACTAAACCAATTCCAAAGATTTTCTGATGTAACTTCATTAAATGCAAACTCGTTAGCGCAGCCCTCGAAGAGGATCGCTTTTGCTAATTCTTGATAATTAGTCGTCTTGATATAGCCTTTCTCAGAAAGATGAGGTACGACTGGGAATAGGGCATAGGGCATAGGGCATTAGGGCATACCTCACTTTTTTGAGAACCGCTATATCAAGCTTTTATAACTAATGTCTAGACGTGACAATTTACATTTATCCCTGCGCCACACTCTCGAAAAAGACGGGTGGATGATTACGGATGACCCGTTAATCTTAGTGTTAGAACAAACGCTCTTGAAAGCTGATTTGGGAGCAGAAAAGTTTTTTGCAGCCGAAAAAGAAGGACGTAAAATAGCTGTGGAAATCAAAAACTTCGACTCTCCTTCAGTAATTAATGAACTGGAAAAAACGATGGGACAGCTTCAGCTTTACCAATGGGCTTTGGAGGAGCAAGAACCCGAACGACAGTTGTTTTTAGCCATCAGTCAACCCATCTATATTCGACACTTCCAAAAACCAATTTTTCAGTTAGCCGTCCAGAGGAATAGAATTAACTTATTAGTTTACGAACCAGAGCGGGAGGTTATTGTTCAATGGAACACGAAATCAGCTATGTAGATATCCTACAAAAAACGGTGAAAGAGGCAACACGAAACCAACCTCGCTTACAAGCGATTAAGCTTTATCCTGTCTGCGATACGGATTCAGGTCATTTCCTGATTATCGCTACAGGCTGGGATAAGCAACGCTGGATCGACACCATTCTGTTTCACGCACGCTTGGTCGATCGCCATGTCATCATTGAAGAAGATAATTTCGAGGAAGGGTTAACCTCTGCACTTATTGCAGCAGGTATCGCAGCAGAAGACATTATCACTAGCCTTGATTATCAGAGTGGAGCTAGGGCGGTGGTGTCTCAAGCGGTGTAAAGTATATTTAGAATCATTTTTTAATAGCTGGACGCGATCGCATTTCTAATGAGACACTAATAGGTGAGGGTCGCGTGTATGGGGGTGGGTTGCATAAACTGGAATGAAACCCAAAAACCCGGTTTCTTTAAGCTATTTTATAATGAAAACAACGGACATAGATTAAAAAAATCTGTAAATACACATTGCTCGGAGGTTGTCATGCTGAGTATAGAATTAGATCAAGAAACGGAAGCGTATTTAGTAGAAATTTTGGGAAGGGAAAAAACTACCCGCGATGAATTGATTAAACGCTTGGTTAAAGAACGTTGGTTGAGTTTACAACCGCGCAAAACTATTGTCGAAAGGCGTGGGGGACATCCCGAACATCTGTTAGAAGATGCGCCGCCTGATTTATCAGAACGGGCCAATCGGAAAAAAGCAATTGCTAATTATTTACAGAAAAAATATCCTCTATTCGATCCGCAATGACTTATCATCCCGTAATTATTGTAGATAGTGGAATTCTAGTAGCTTACTACAGTGTCAAAGATCGCTATCATCAACAGGTGCGAGTCTTCTTTGAAAGATGTACAAGTAATCTAGTAACTACTGTTAGTTGTGCCACTGAGGTTATGTGGCTACTTGGTCAAGATTGGCGTACACAAAATGAGTTTCTTCGCGATCTGGCTACGGAACTTTATGAATGTATCCAATTGCTTCCTGAAGATTTTTCGCGCATTGCTGAACTGAATGAACGGTATGCAGATTTGCCGGGAGATTTTGCTGATTTGTCTCTAATTGCTATTTCTGAACGGCTGAATATTCCGGCTATTGCTACTTTGGATAGTGATTTTGATGTTTATCGACGTTATCGAAAGCAAGCTTTTGAACGGGTGTTTTTACCTGAAGATTGAATTATGTTGTATCCTAAACCTACTCTTGCCAAAGTGCTTTCAGGTAAGCCAGAATTGCTTAAACAGGTGTGGCAGGCGCTCGATCGCATTTCTGATGAGGTGCTGATGGGTGAGGGGCGCGTGTATGGGGGTGGATTGCATAAGCTGGAGCCGAGGGAATTGGGTAATGCTTTGGCTGAGAGGATTCTTGAGCTTTTACCCGACTCAGGAATTACTTACTTCATTAATAAACGATAGGTAGTTTTGTTTAACAAATTCTTTCAAACTTTCTGGAGGACGAGTACGGGGAGCAAAGATAACCATTGCATTTTTCACCCCACACTCTATTCGTTTTTTCTCCTTTGAAAGTCTTGGCAACAAACTTTTAATAGCTTCCCATATAGCTTCACACTGCTTTACAAAAAACCAAAAAACGTACTTGCCACGTACCATAGCCCGCGAACTGTCATGCCTACGAAATTCATTTTCTGCATCTGTAATCTTGTGGTATTCACAAAGATTACAACCAATTTGTTTAGCTGCTTCTTGCAGTAAAATATTTCGTTCAATAGGAAAAAGTTTTGCTTGAGAGAATGAGAATATCTTAGCAAGCTCTAAATTATTCAAATTTGGCTTATAACCTAATCGTTTCCACAGTAGGATCTGCCCCATCAGGGGCATAATCGCTTCAAAAAATATATTCTCATTCTCCCGAAGAATCTGTTTTATAGATTCCTCCTCTTCTAGTCTCAGTTGTGTAATCTGATAAATGTCAGAAAGCACCTCAATAAGTATTTCGTCTTCTAAAATATAATTTTCTATCGAGTAACCATCTGTTATGTATATATTAGTTTCTAGCTGTTGTGGTGGATTTAGGAAATCTTGCAAGTCTCGATCGATGAAGAAGCAAATTCTATTCTTAGAGTAATCAATCCAGTTGAAACTTTGGAAAGAGCGTAATACCTTACCCTTATTTTCAGATTGAATTAATTTAATTGACCATTCTTTAGGTAGCTGAGTTTTTATTAAATACCTATAGAAAGCTGGATCATCTTTACCTTCAACAAATCCATAAACACACTGGTCATCTTTTTTATAAATCAATAGAAACTCATGATATGCCTCATCAACCTCTTTTAGGGCTTCACTGTGTACATCCAGCATTGAGGGCTTTATATTGGTCATAGCGATGCAAACTCCCCTAGAGAATGAGCGTAAGGTTTTAGCTCGTTATTATAGATAAAAGGTGAATGAGTAACGGCTACTAGACCTGCACAAAAATCTCCTTTTCGTATATCAACGAGGAATCGTTTTTGCCAAGGAACCGAGAGCGATAGTTCTGGTTCATCAATTAACACAAAGTAGCGTGACTGTCCTGAAAGGTATAGATGGCTAAATAATGAAACTATTTGCTTCTCTCCAGAGGATAAATCGCTTAGTTGAACTGGCTCTCCAGCATGATATTCAAACTTTGGGCGTATGTAAAACTTAAAAGAAGTGCTATCGTAGACGAACTCCTTATCCAAAATGTACTCTGAACAAATTTTGCAGAAAGTCGATATTTTCAACTCTTCAGCTTGCAATGATTTCTGGAAATCAAGAATTTTGAGAAAATAGTGACAAATAATTTGATCTCGCTCAGAGGGATTATCTTTTAATCGAGCATCTTGGATCTCTTTGAACCATTCGTCACGTTTTGGCTTATCTACAATAGACTCATTCACACGATCGAGAACAGCTTTAATTTCACTATCAGACAAATTGTCGAGTTGTTGTTGAATATCCTCCCTTCTGTACGCTGAAGATACTATATCACCAAAATGTCTAAGAGTTAATATATCAAGATTTTTGCTTTGAAATTCCTTTAATCTGTTACATTCTTCCTCTATAGAAACCTCAACGTCTTGCATACCAAACTCTACAAGTTCAATATAAGCTTGGTCACGCTTCGGTTTCGATGGTCGCATCTTTTGACGACGCAGATCATCAGGATCAAGCCAGTCAACTACGCTTGCAAGTTCTTGCTCAATTCGGCGGTATGTCGGTAAATAAATAACTTGAGCATCAATTTGCTTAATAATATCCTGTAGGGTTTGATTGACTTTTTCTGTAAATGTATTATCTTCGTCATCGAAAAAATTGAGTTGTTCGAGAAGATAACCGACTGGAATACCATACGACCTAGCAATTCTTTCAATACTTTCCTGTGTTCTGAGAGCTTCAGTAGATTCGCTGATTTCTATCAGAATTCTTTGCCGTAAAGAGGGAGATAATTTGCGTAAGGATCTCTTATTAATTTTGTCCATCCAAGCGCTAATATCAGAATGAGAGATTTCTATTTCTTTTCCATCTATAGTTAAAATAGCAGATTCAAAGCGAAAGAGACTTAGTGAGCGCCAACGCCCTGCTAAGAGATTGAATAATATGCGAAGGAAAGTAGTTTTGCCAGATCCATTTTCACCAACAAGAATCAAAGTGTTATCTCTGATCCGAGCATCAATAGATTTTTTGGTTTGGTATAGTCCCTTTATTTGTATTCTCTGAAGGTTTGCACTCATTTTAAAATTAATGCCTCTCTATCGTGTATAAAGTGCAAGCGTTCAATCCCTAAATTGACGCTTTTCGACAGGTTCCACCCATATAGTACAGAATCCCGATGTAGCTGGTTTTCCCGCCACTTCCAAAGTTACACCCAAACGCTTGACATCCTTTTTACATTCTAAATCAGTAAGACTATCGGAATTCCACCTCATCAAATTCCGAGCAAACTTCCCCTCAGCGCTAGTCGCCCACCGCAAAGCCTCCGCCTGCTCCTGAGTCAAATGAACCGCCTCCCCCGGCGCAAACCCTCCTTGCGACCAAAGTAAACCCATCCATCCCATCAAAGCACCAATACCCAACGTCGTCAACAGAATACCCGCCGCCACCACCAAAGAACCCGCAGAAGTCGCCACCTTCCTCAATTCCGTCTGACGCACCAGAGAATTCACAGCCTCAGCGATTTGTCCCTCTTGCTTCTCAACCGCCACCCGTTCGTAACTCGCCAAAGTCTTATTAATCCGCCCCACCCACCGATTGAACGCTAACTCAAAATCCTCCGGTTTCGGACTCTCTTGAATCAGCACTTCCAATCGGCCAGTAGCCAACAAAATCAAAAAAATCGGGTCAGTTGGCTCAATTTTCCCCTTAAAAGCCAACTCCAAAACCTTGCGCCTATACTCCTCAGATTGCCCATCTAAAGCAATATCCAGCAAAGATTTAGTATCAGCAGCACCATAACTCACGGCAACATCCCCGTAGTTTCAAACGCTTCGTAAGCTGACAACATAGATGAATACAGGACGATGCTACCGGATTCGATCTATAGCCTTTCTCAGAAAGATGAGGTACGACTGGGCATAGGGCATGGGGCATAGGGCATAGGGTTCCGTGGGCATACCTCACTTTTTTGAGAACCGCTATAAGAGAGCAATTGCAGCATAATTAAGAACGATAAACTAAAGAACGAACGTAAAAAGACACTGATCCAATTAAGTAAAAACTATTCACCAAAATCAACAATCCTTTCCCAATATAAGAGTTAACAAAACCAAAAACGCGGTAAGTTGACAGCAACACTAACAACATTTCCACCACAGAAACAATTGACCCGTAGTGATTCCTATCCCAATAAGAAATCGGACTGATAAAACGGTAATTGCTGAACGGAAAAAAGTGCCTGTGAGCATCATCATTATGCACCGGCAAATCTCCCAGAGAGTGCAGAATCATGCTCAAAAACAGAATTTGGATGCTTTGCCAGCCAAAGTAATAAGCAATTAGCCAGCCGATCGCAGCCAAAGGCATAGAATGAAATAAAGCCACAATATTCTGGACAAAAGGCTCATAATATGCTTCCGACCAGATTTTAGCTTCCGGCAGACGAGCAACGTATTTCGCCCAAAAGTAAAACATAAATATCGGGATGTCCGGCAAAATTCCGCCCATAACTATGAGCAAATTAAACTCAGAATGCTGAGCTCTACCGAGAATTGCCAGATTGATAATCGCGTGGCTGGGAGTCTTCATGATTGACGGTTAAAATGGTAAGTAAAAAAACTTAAATAAACCGAAGGGAAGCGATCGGGTTTCACCAATGGTAACTATATGGCAACTGCGATATAATTATAAGTTATTATAAGTTAGCTGGAGAAGACAGTAGATCATGGCAACAATAGACTTTATTGCGGATTATCAAGAAATAATTACCCAAGAGCTGTGCAGTTTAGGTCATCCTCCACAAGATGAAGAAGACCTCGATACCGTTTTGACAAGGTATCTCAATTTATTGCTAAGAAGACCACCAACTATTGTATGGACTGTTAACCAGTCTCAAGAATTGGAAAACAAAATTATTCCACAGGAAATTACATTAGGTTTGCAGCAGTTTATTGAGAAAGCTGAGTCTGGTCAAGATTTAACACCTCATCTCAGCACACAGAGCGATAATCCAGACTACCAAGACCTCATGTTTTACGACTGGGGAATATTACACTTCCATTTAGGTACTAATCCTCATCCAAGGCGTCAGGGATTTGTTGAACGAACAGACGATCTATTATTTGCTATTGCACCCTCCGATACGGCAACAATGTATTTAATCGATATCCATCCACACCGGGGAGGATTTACAAATCAAGACTTACTAAGAATTCTTGAAGAGAATTGGCCTGAAATTCTCGATCCCTACGAGCTAAAGGGCGTTACTGAGTTATCAGACAATGCTTCTGACAGTGATATTGATAGTCTTCGGAAAGGTAGTATGAATACTTTTATTCAAACTCCTGGCGGTCGCTTTTTGATGCCGATGGGATTGGGCATCACAGGTGCTGGAACTAGCGTCGTCATCAGAAAACAGGCAGATGACATAAGAACTTATGTTTGTAATCTTGAGAAATCGTTTATCCAGAAACAAGATACCATAGCAGCTCACTTTAACGGTAAATATGGCCAAAATTGGGATGAGCTGGAATTTCAAGTTAAATCATTTGAAGCACCAGTAAGAATAGAGGAGATAACAACAGGTGAAATGCTCGAAATCTAAACCTAAGACTGATGCGCTCGCCGCTGGTAGTGGCGGCATCGATTACACAACAAGAACCGCGAGCCTAACACTGGCTGGAAACGGAACGGAGCGATACTTTATGGATGTGCTTCACAGGTGCAATGCCGTCCGTTGAAGCCTAATGAAACAGCCCTACTTTTCGGCTCGTGCTGCGGTAAAACAATAGACATCTCCAAAAGTTGGAGATGTCTTAATTAAGGTAAAATACCCTAACTACAAGAAAGGTTGCAGTCGATCGATCAATTGCGCCGCTTGCACCACTCCCTCAATGCGATCGACCTCAGCGCCATTTTTGAACAACACCAAAGTCGGCAAAGCATGAATGCGATACTGTGAAGCC
>Ga0316607_1000779_pt1 | contig 10479 bp, 8 predicted proteins | sample MIS2016062E_MG_FD_207674 | JGI IMG/M metagenome (GOLD analysis project Ga0316607, IMG submission 207674) | Microbial mat bacterial communities from Middle Island sinkhole, Lake Huron, Michigan, United States - MIS.2016.062E | ecosystem: Environmental > Aquatic > Freshwater > Lake > Sediment... | reverse complement strand
CCACTTCATGGTGTCGAATCACCCTCAGGCGTTGGAGCAAAAGCCAGCAATTCCTCAGTGATGCTTCGTCACCTTGCGTGACTGCATTGGCAAGCTTATGTCTTAGTTGGCGTGCCATCTCTAGCAGCTTGGTCCGATCGCTGTTAGTCAATACAGTCTGGAACAGAGTGTTTGCCTCCTGTTTGGGAATAATACTGAGCTGGTTTATCTCGCTGAGGCATCGTTCTCTAGACCAGAAATCCGAATTTTCTCCACCCCTATCTAGTGGATCGTAGAGAAATATGCGGTCAGCGAGTAGTTTGCTAGTAGGCGTATTACTCCTTGTTATCAAGGAACGTACCCTATCGCAAGTAAAGGGTTGCCCCCTATGGTAAAGGGGCGCTTGGGTGATACCCAGCAGCATCGCATTTTTATGTCTTTCTAGGTTGTGTACCTCGCCAAACATTTGATGACACATATCCTCCATAGCCTGGATGCTATTACCGCGGTCAACAGAAAGCCCACAGTAGTTTGCCAAGAAAACAGCTTTTACCCCCCCAGAGCGCTGTAAAATACGATTGATACTTAACGCATTGGCGATGTTGATCTCAGGTCCTCTATTGTCTGCGAAGCCCGGACAGTCACAATAGACCCGTGTAGTGTTGTCAGGATCGGTTGCCATCTGAGGCATGAAAGTTTTGGACGTTCTTCCATGTCCAATCGGCATAATTTCCGGGCGAGGACTATTCTGGGCTACGACGACTACCTCCTGTTCTCCAGGTAAGTCTAAATCTTCAGGATATACCAATTCCATCCTGGCTCCCATCAAGTAGTTCAAGAATGTACTCTTGCCTGCTCCTGTGTTGCCCAAGACCATGACGACTTTCTTATCAGTGGCGAACGCCGCGTTCTCCTCCCCTAACTGGGCACAGTGATTCAGTAGTGTGATGCTTTGTGTGGTACTGAGCTTTCTGTTAGGGTCCGCCAACTTCATGTCTAGGAGTTCCTGAGGACTTTCTTCCATTCCTAATTGATGTGATCGGCCGCAGCTACCAAGTAAAATAGTCCCTAGGAATAGCAGCATTAAATGCCCTATTAATTTTCCAGATTGTGAATAAGTTGTATACATATGCAATGGAGTTGATAGCGTTTTGTTGCAATAAGTGTAGTAATACTATATCAAATAGTCAAGAATTATGCACAAAAACTTATAACAGAATATCTAATTTTTTACAATTTCTTCTAAAACTTATCTTCCAACTTCATTTGTCATGATGAGAATGTGGTGCTTTTATAAGTGTGGGGGTTCAAATCCCCCCTTGTGCACAAAATTTACTTACTAGGGGTGATTAGCTCAGTTGGTTGAGGGCGTCCCGTTGACATCGGGGAGGTCGCTGGTTCGAATCCAGTATCACCCACCGAACCTATTCTCAGTCAGGTGAAATCTGCTTGTTCTGTTGGATCTCCTTACACTGAATTACTCATGAAAATAAGAAGAGTATGGCGTTAGGGTGGCTGTTGCATAAGTAGGGGTAATCAAGTTACTTGTATGGTGGCAGAGGAATGCTAAAGAGTACTTCTTTTGTTCCTGTATTGTTAATTTTTACTCGGTCAGATCCATTAAACGGATCTTGGTACCACTTCGGTGTTCTGTATGTGGCAGCCGCCAATTGTGCTATACTGACCCTTTTGTCAGTTCCCATACCACAATACCCATGCTCACCGATACATTCAGCGAGTGCTTAACGCCATGCTGAGGAATTTCTAGACACGTGTCACATACAGACAATACTGTTTCTTGAATACCAAATACTTCGTGGCCAAACACAATTGCATACTTCTGCAGGGCGGAACACGTAAACTTGTGTAATGCCTGACTAGCATCTGTCTGCTCTACAGCAACGATGATATAACCTGTCGTTTTTAAGTGTTTGACGACCGCTAGTGTTTCCTGTGCCTGCTCCCAGGCAACGTGTTCCTCAGCCCCCAGGGCTGTTTTATGAATCTCTCGGTGAGGTGGCGTGGCTGTAATGCCGCACAAATAGAGCTTCTCTAGCAAAAAGGCATCGGCAATACGAAAAGCTGCGCCTACATTATGCATGCTCCGCACATTGTCTAGTACCATCACCAAAGGTGTCTTTTTGCTAACTTGGAACGATTCGGGCGACAAGCGCGGTAGTTCATGAATTTTTAGTTTTCTCATGGTCCTTGATGCATCGCTGGCAGCAGCAGTGCAAAGTTAGTTGTCTCAGTAGTAGGCTACAACGTACATTCATGGCCTGCGGAAGCACCTGAAGCAATTGGGGATACTGCCGATCACTATAGCAACACGATCTTCATGAAGCACCAGTCCAAAACAAACACCCAGCGAAAGTCTGCAGTTGAGAGCCAGGAGACCCCTTTGATGAAACAGTACAACCAGGTCAAGGCCAAATATCCTGGTGCTTTGTTGCTTTTTAGGGTTGGCGACTTTTATGAGACTTTTGGTGAGGACGCCATCAAGACCAGCAAAATTCTAGGCATTGTCTTGACCAAGAGATCCAACGGTGGTGCAGCAGCGGTTGAGCTAGCTGGCTTCCCGCACCATGCCCTGGATACCTATCTTCCCAAACTCATCAAAGCAGGTCAGCGTGTCGCCATTTGTGACCAGCTTGAAGATCCTAAGCTGGCCAAAGGCATTGTTAAGCGGGGTGTGACCGAACTAGTCACACCTGGCCTTGCTTTTAACGACCAGGTTTTAGACCAGAAGTACAACAACTATTTGGCATCGCTGTATTTTGATAAGGATGAGCTGGGCATCGCTTTTTTGGACGTGTCCACAGGTGAATTTCTGGTAGCCCAAGGGGCGACTTCCTATGTGGATAAGCTTGTCCAGAGTTTCAAGCCGTCAGAGATTATTTTGAGTAAAAATCAGAAAAAAGACTTTCAGGCGCTTTTCAAAGACCAGTACAATAACCATTGTCTGGAGGAGTGGGTCTATCACTTTGATTACGCCTATGAAATGCTCAACGAGCATTTTGGTACTTCCTCGCTCAAAGGCTTCGGTATTGAGAAGTTACCCGCCGGCATCATTGCTGCAGGCGCTGTGTTGCGGTACTTAGAGGAAACAGAGCACAAAAACATAAAGCACATTGCCTCCATTGCCAGGATTGAAGAAGAGAAATATGTATGGCTAGACAGGTTTACTATCAGGAACCTAGAGTTACTTGAGCCCCAACAAGAAGAAGGTGTGTCCCTTATTCATGTGCTTGACAAGACCGTAACACCCATGGGTGCGCGTTTGATGAAGAAGTGGGTGGTGTTGCCGCTCAAGGATATCCATGCTATTCATAGGCGGCTTGATACTGTAGAAGTACTGGTAAAAGACCCTACGCTATGGCAAAACATTTTGCAGGCACTGAAGCAGATCGGTGACTTGGAGCGACTTATTTCTAAAGTTTCTGTAAGCAGGGTCAACCCCAGAGAGCTGTTGGCTCTGAAGAAGTCTCTCCAACAAATAGCGCCGATCCAGCGCCAGCTTCAGTCCAGTGCTCATGAGCTGCTACGTAAGCTAAGCGAACAATTGCACCGGTGCGATTACTTGTTAGAAAAGATTGAGAAGACGCTCCAGGAAAACCCGCCCCTAGTCACCAACCAAGGTGGCTTGATCAGGACGGGTCTCCACGAGGAGCTCGATACGCTGAGAGAAATTGCCCATACAGGCAAAGACTATCTCATTCAAATACAGCAAAAGGAAAGTAAGCAAACTGGTATCCCCTCCTTAAAAGTCGCCTATAACAAAGTCTTTGGCTATTATCTGGAAGTAACCCATACCCACCAAGACAAGGTGCCTACCAACTGGATTCGTAAGCAAACCTTGGTGAACGCGGAGCGCTACGTCACAGAAGAGCTGAAGCATTATGAAGAAAAGATTGTTCATGCAGAAGAAAAGCTTACTGTATTAGAGCAAAAGCTCTACCAGGAACTGGTCAGCAGTGCAGCGGAATTTGTGCCACAGATTCAACAGAATGCTCGTGTGCTCGCGCAGCTAGACTGCTACCTTTCCTTTGCTCAGGAGGCTAGAAAGCAGCATTACACCAAGCCTATGGTCAACGAAAGCAAGACTATCAACATTCGAGCAGGCCGGCATCCTGTCATTGAACAGCAACTTCCTCTCGACGAAAGCTATGTCCCTAATGACATTTATATAGACAATGAAACACAACAAATTATCATCATCACAGGTCCGAACATGGCCGGAAAGTCAGCCCTGCTCCGACAAGTTGCCTTGATTGTACTCATGGCACAGATAGGCGCTTTCGTACCCGCTGCAAGCGCTTCTATTGGCTTGGTGGATAAAGTTTTTACTCGTGTAGGTGCTTCCGATAACCTTGCTAAGGGCGAGTCTACCTTTATGATGGAAATGACCGAGACAGCTAGTATCATGCATAACCTGAGCGACCGAAGCTTGGTGCTCATGGATGAGATTGGTCGTGGTACCAGCACCTATGATGGCATATCTATTGCCTGGTCCATCGTAGAGTACTTACATAACCACCCCAGGTACCGTGCCAAGACACTTTTTGCGACCCATTACCATGAGCTCACTCGACTGTCTGATGGATTAGTAAGGGTCAGGAACTTTAACGTGACTGTCAAGGAGGTAAACAAAAAAGTGATTTTCTTGCGTCAACTTAGAGAAGGAGGTAGTGCGCACAGTTTTGGTATTCATGTGGCCCAAATGGCAGGCATGCCCGCACAAGTGGTTCACCGTGCCAATGAGCTCATGCACCACCTAGCACAAGATAAATCGTGCCAACAGCACCAGGAAAAAATACAGAACATTCCTGCAAATAGCTACCAACTATCTTTCTTTGAAGTAGATCCCACTTTTGCTAAAATCAAGTCGCTTCTCAGTGGTCTCGATGTCAATGTTACTTCGCCTGTAGAAGCGTTACTTAAACTCAGTGAGCTTAAAGCCCTGCTCGCTAAAAACCTATGAGGTCCTGGTAATTACTCATGTCTTGCCCTGATTATGGATGGTATCTTCTGCCTTCTACTCATGCATAACAAGCGATACTTTTTCCGATGCTTGAAAATCCTGCCATCTTTCTTAAATTTGGACTAATTCGTAGGCTCTTTACATGCTGGCGAGCACAATGCGAGAATAGCTCAGTTGGTAGAGCACGACCTTGCCAAGGTCGGGGTCGCGGGTTCGAGTCCCGTTTCTCGCTCCACTCGCTTGTTGATTGAGTGCACCAAGACTGGTTAGTGGCATCAGATGGTATTTTTCTGGCTCAAAATCCTTACAGAGACAGGTATTGTTAGTGAAGTAAGCACAAGAGCTAGTTTACACTAGCCGTAAAACCACTAAGAATAGCCTGAAGCCTAAATAATAAGCGTTCTCCCAAAGTATTCGATCATTCAATGAACTTTGCCAGGGTGGTGGAATTGGTAGACACGCAAGACTTAAAATCTTGTGAGCAGCTGCTCGTGCGGGTTCAAGTCCCGCCCCTGGTACTATGAGCAACCTCTTGTCAATGTGCCAATGTCTTGGTTGCTTGTACAAAGCTTACAAACAACGGATGTGGATGGAGGGGAGTACTTTTAAGCTCAGGGTGAAACTGAGTACCTACAAACCAAGGGTGGTTTGCCAATTCTATAATCTCTACGAGTCCAGTTTCAGGATGAACACCGGTAATCAACATGCCAGCGTTTTCAAAATCCTTCAAATACTTTTCATTAAACTCATAGCGATGGCGGTGTCGTTCTGAGATGAGTGTGCTTCTATAACTTTCGGCCGCTTTGCTGCCTGGTGTAAGTTGGCAATTTTGTGCCCCCAAACGCATACTGCCTCCTTTCTGTGCCACGTTTTGTTGCGTATCTGTCAAGGTAATAACAGGATAAGGTGTTTGAGGGAAATGCTCTGTAGAGGCTGCTTCTTGCCATCCCAGTACATTCCTTGCAAATTCTACCACGGCGCATTGCATGCCCAAACAGATTCCTAGTAGTGGCAATTTGTTTTCTCTGGCATATCGGATAGCCTCGATTTTCCCCTCTATACCCCTTGATCCAAATCCGGGCGCAATCAAAAGTCCCTGCAAAGGAGCCATCAGTTTCACTGGGTTGTCTTCATGCGATGCCTCCAAAGAGATGAGTTGTAAATCTATTTGACAAGCGTGGTGGGCGCCTGAATGGATCAAGGCTTCTTGAATAGATTTATAGGCATCAGGGTTTGCAGTGTATTTGCCTACCAGGCCAATGCGCAAGGTGTGTTTTGGGTGCTTGAGTTGGTTCAGGAAAACTTCCCAAGAACCTAAATCAGGTGCTGGGGCAGGGGGCAAGTGTAGCTGAGTAAGGACCTGTTCATCTAATTTTTCTTGGCGCATGAGTAAGGGCACTTCATAGATTGTAGAAGCATCCATGGCCTCAATCACAGCGTCCCGGTTGATGTTGCAAAATAACGATAGCTTTTCCCGGAGGCTTGTTGGTAGGGGTCTTTCAGTGCGACAAACGAGGATATTGGGTTGTATGCCCGCTGCTTGTAGTTGTTTGACAGCATGCTGTGTAGGCTTGGTTTTGAGTTCTTGAGCTGCTCGGAGATAAGGAATTAGGGTCAGGTGAATAGACAGGAAATCCGCTGCCGCAAGGGTCCAGCGTACTTGCCTGATGGCCTCTATAAAGGGCAGCGACTCAATATCGCCTACACTGCCCCCAACTTCTGTGATCACAAAATCGTATGCACCTGTTTCACCCAACGAAAAAATGATGCGCTTGATTTCATCAGTAATATGCGGTACCACCTGCACTGTCTTTCCTAGATAATCTCCCATACGCTCATTAGTAATGACCGTATGGTAGATTTTTCCTGTGGTTACATTGTTGGCCTGGGAGGTCGTAATGTCTAGAAAACGCTCATAGTGGCCCAAGTCTAAGTCTGTTTCTGCGCCATCTTCCGTCACATAGCATTCTCCATGCTCGTAGGGGTTCATGGTGCCAGCGTCTACATTGATGTAGGGATCCAGCTTCTGGATAGTAACTCGGTAACCCCTTGCTTGGAGGAGTTTGCCCAGAGAGGCAGCGATAATGCCCTTTCCCAAAGAGGAGGTAACCCCTCCTGTGATGAAAATGTATTTTACGGTCGCCATAAGCGTTGTGCAGATAAATGGTCAAAAAACATTTTGCCGTAGACTAAGGTAGGCTCTTTTTTGTTGATGTGTTTGTGTGTCGATTTGCCACGGTAAAACATGGCTACAGCTTGCGTCTTATAGCATGAGTAGGGAGATTTGTGCTTGTCCAATTAATAAAACGCCGCAGCGCAACCCACCCATGAATTGTAGTTGTCTACTCGATCGATACCCTGTTTTGCGGCACATCCGGGTTGTTGCTGACCTGCTCCAGCTAGAAACATATGTAGTGGGGGGGGGGGGGCGGGACTTATTTTTAAAAAGACCAACCAAAGACATCGATATAGTGTGTATAGGCAGCGGCATCGAGCTGGCCAAGGCTGTGGCGGAAGCAGTAGGCAAGGCTGATCAGGTGGTGGTATTCAAAAATTTCGGCACCGCTATGATCCAGTGGGAAGATTGGAAACTCGAGTTTGTAGGTGCCAGAAAGGAATCTTATCGCAAAGACTCCCGCAAGCCTACCGTAGAAGATGGTACCCTGGCAGATGACCAACACCGGCGCGATTTCACCATCAATGCGTTGGCTATCTGCTTGAATAGTGATCGCTGGGGAGATCTGGTAGATCCTTTTTCGGGTGTGGAGGATTTAAAGCGCCGTGTCATTCAAACACCTTTGGCGCCAACTAAGACTTTTTCGGATGATCCACTGCGTATGCTGCGGGCTGTGCGGTTTGCCGTGCAGCTAGAAATGGACATTGCCCCTGACACGTTTACTGCCATTCAGCAGCATGCCGCAAGAATTAGCATCGTTTCTCAAGAGCGCATCATTGGTGAGCTGAACCAGATCATTGCTGCGCCCATGCCTTCCCGAGGTTTCCACCTCTTGTACCAACTGGACCTTCTGCCCATCATCTTTCCTGATTTAGTAGCCTTGCAGGGCACAGAGACCATCCAGGGCCAGTCGCATAAGGATAATTTTTACCATACGCTGCAAGTCTTAGACAACGTGGCACAAACCTCCAGCAATCTTTGGTTGCGCTGGGCTGCACTTTTGCATGACATTGCCAAACCCCACACCAAGCGCTTTGATCCAGTGGCAGGGTTTACGTTTCATGGCCACGAGGAGCAAGGTGCCAGGATGGTGCCCAGTATCTTTAGAAAGATGAAACTGCCCATGCAAGACAATATGGCGTATGTGCAAAAGCTGGTGCGCCTGCACTTGCGTCCTATTGCTTTGGCGCAAGAAGAAGTAACAGACGCTGCCGTAAGACGACTGATTTATGAAGCAGGGAGCGGCCTAGAAGACCTGATGCTGCTCTGCCGTGCAGACATTACGTCCAAAAATGACTCGAAGGTCAAGCGCTACCTTCAAAACTTTGATCAGGTAGAAAAAAAGATGCAATTGGTAGAAGAAAAAGACGCACTGAGAAACTTCCAGCTTGTCATCACGGGGGATACCATTATGCAGACCTTTGGGCTCAAACCGTCTAGCTTGGTAGGGGAGCTCAAAGAAGCTATTAAGGAAGCAGTTTTGGAAGGGAAGATCAAGAATGAATACGAAGAAGCTTATCGCTACCTGCTAATGCTGGGCAAAGCGCGAGACCTCCAGGCGATTGCAACAGCACAATAATCCAACGGCCCCAATCAACCAATACCCATGCACACGCCTGTTTTACTTGCAGAAAGCCTAGAAGCACTGGCTATCAATCCTAAGGGCACTTATGTGGACTTAACCTTTGGTGGGGGTGGACATGCCAGGGCTATGCTCAATCAGCTAGAAGGCGGAAGGTTGTTTGCCTTTGACCAAGACCAGGCAGCAGCACAAGTAGCTGGGCAGCTGCAAAGCAAGTACTTCACATTCATCAAGGCCAATGCCCGGTTCATGCGGCAATTCTTAACTTTTCATGGCGTGCGCCAAGTAGATGGCATCCTGGCTGACCTGGGTGTTTCGTCTTATCAAATTGATACGGCTGAACGAGGCTTTTCTACCCGTTGGAAAGGCACGCTTGACATGCGCATGGACCAAGCCAATCGCCTCACTGCTCAAGAAATCGTTAATCACTATTCTGAAGCCCAGCTGCAACAGCTGTTACAAAACTATGGCGAGGTGCGTAATGCCCGTACGTTTGCTAAAGCTATCGTCACTGCTAGGGCTGCAAAACCTATTCATACGACTGAAGACCTGCGGATGCTCTTGCAGCGATGGGTGCCTAGGGGCAAGGAATTCAAGTATTACGCACAAGTATTTCAAGCCCTTCGCATCGAAGTCAATGATGAGTTGGGTGCCCTGAAGGAAATCTTGCAACAAAGTGTCCACCTCTTGCAGCCTCGCGGCAGGCTGGTGGTTTTGTCCTATCACTCCTTAGAAGATAGGCTTGTCAAATACTTTTTGAATGCTGGCAACTTTGAAGGGGACTTACGAAAAGATATTTATGGCAATGCTTTGCGGCCTTTCAAGCCTGTCTATAGAAAGTCGATCAAGCCTTCTGATGAAGAAATACAAGCCAACAATAGAGCACGGAGTGCCCGACTTAGAGCAGGAGAAGTAGTGGGTACTCATGCGTGATGCGCTACCAGTGACCAATTTCCTAATAAGCACACTGACTTACCATTGGATAAAAAATTGATAATTTTGGTACGCTACTACGCTCTCTGATTGCTAGTTATGGATAAAAACACCTACAAATCACGTAAAAAGAAGGGCTTGTTCACTTATTTGGAGCATACGATACGCTTCAAGGACCCTTCCTTTCATGGCTTGCCAGGACACTACATTCCCCGTTTATTATTTCTCTTTTTCATAAGCATTTTTTACGTGGGAAATACACACTATCATGAAAGGATGGTGCGTAGGATAGGTCAATTGGAACAAGAAGTCGATGCCCTAAGGGTAGACTACACGACCCTACAAGCGGACTATATGTTTGATAGTAAACAATCAGAAGTAGCCAAAAGGGTAGCCAAAATGGGCCTTTACGAAGCTCCCAGTCCGCCTTCAAAAATAAAGCTGAAATAGCATGGCCTTCAAGGAGACTATTTTGCTGAGAACAAGAATTGCTTTTTTGGCAGTTTTTATTTTTGCCGTTGCCATTGTCGTAAAGTTGGTACACCTACAGTTTTTTCAAGGTGCTCGTTGGGAAAAAGAGGCTGGGGTAGCCCGCTTGGTATACAAGACCGTTAAGGCTACTAGGGGCAATATTTGTGCAGACGATGGTAGTCTATTGGCTACTTCCCTGCCTTTCTACCGTGTAGCCCTAGACCCTTGCGTTGTGGATGAAATCACATTTCAGGAACAAGTTGGGAGCTTGAGTCAGTTGTTGGCCAACTTTTACAAAGATAAAAGTGCTGAGACGTATCAACAGCTCATCCAAAATGCTCGCCAAGCCAAGCGAAG
>Ga0316607_1000778_pt1 | contig 10480 bp, 5 predicted proteins | sample MIS2016062E_MG_FD_207674 | JGI IMG/M metagenome (GOLD analysis project Ga0316607, IMG submission 207674) | Microbial mat bacterial communities from Middle Island sinkhole, Lake Huron, Michigan, United States - MIS.2016.062E | ecosystem: Environmental > Aquatic > Freshwater > Lake > Sediment... | reverse complement strand
CAAGTTGCTACAGTCAAAGCGACAGATGACACTATGGTGGAAGGGTTGCACACCGCGACAATTCTCCACAGTGTCGCCCCTGGAAGTGCTGCGGAATATCAGTCTGTCGCGATCGCCCCCGTTAGCGTCAGCATCACCGACAACGACAAAGTTACCATCCCGGCTGGCGTAACGATTACTCAAATTGGGGGCAGCACCATTGTTTCAGAAAGCGGTAACACCGATACCTATCAAGTGGTGCTCAACAGCCAGCCGAACACTGGTGTCAACATCAGCTTGATCACAGATAGTCAAATTAAGGCGATCGCACCACTGACTTTTACCAGCGACAATTGGAATCAGGTGCAAACCGTCACCGTCAGTGCAGTGGATGACACCATAGTGGAGGGAAGCCACCTCAGCACCATTACCCCCGTTTCTAGCAGCACGGATCTTGCTTACAACGGGATTGGCATTTCCCAAGTCGATGTCTTGATTCTTGATAATGAAAGTTCCCCAACGCCCATTATCAATTTTTCGCCAGTAATTGACATTCCGCCAACACCAACACCCATTATCAATTTTTCGCCAGTAATCGACATTCCGCCAACACCAACACCAGCATCAACGCCAGCATCAGAACCAGCATCAACACCAACATCAACACCAACACCAGAACCAGCATCAGAACCAGCATCAACGCCAGCATCAACACCAACATCAACATCAACACCAGAACCAACGTCAACATCAACGTCAACATCAACACCAACGTCAACATCAACACCAACATTAACACCAACGTCACCGTCGCTAATTCAAGATCCAGACTGCTTTTGTACGCAAATTACCTTGCCCAGTATTGGCTCAATTCCGGGTGCCAATCCACTTCAGAACAACCCGTTGGCGAAGCCCGCCCTAGGCATCGCGGGTACCGCTGAAAATGACTTCCTCCTCGGAACTAATGATGATGACGAGATCAATGGTTTAGATGGAAATGATGTCGTTTTTGGTTTGGCAGGTAATGACAACCTATTTGGCGGCATAATCAGCAATGTTCCAGTTGATTTCCTCCTCGATCGCGACCTGCTATTTGGCAACGAGGGTAATGACCGAATCTACGGTCAAGTAGGCAACGATACTGTGTACGGTGGTAAAGGCGGTGATGCTATTTTCGGCGGCAAAGGCAATGACTTGTGCTGGGGCGAGCGAGGCAATGACAGCATTGTAGGCGGACAAGGAGACGACTGTCTTTACGGCGGCAGTAGCAGCCCATCTGACCTAGCTCCCACAGGAAACGACCTGTTATTTGGCTCCCAGGGCAATGACTTGCTCTACGGTCAAGATGGCCAAAACACCCTTTCTGGGGGTCAAGGTGATGATACCGCACACGGTGGCAAGGACAATGATCTAGTTTTAGGCGATTTGGGCAACGACTTGCTCTACGGCGACCAAGGTACGGATACTATCTGTGGCGGTGATGGGGAAGATACAATATTTGGGGACATTGGCAGCCCCATTCCTGCGGGTGCGGTTGCTGGTCAAGACCTTATTTGCGGTGGTAATGGTAATGATTTGGTGTTCGGCAATGAGGGGAACGATACTATCAACGGCCATGCTGGCAATGATAGCATTTTTGGAGGCAAAGACGATGACAGCCTGATGGGAGGTGCTGGCGATGATTGGCTTACAGGCAATGAGGGTAACGATTTCCTGCTGGGGGGATCTGGTAGCGATCGCTTTGTCTTGAGCCCAGGACAAGGAAGCGATCGCATCGAGGATTTCCAAAAAGGGGAAGATTTACTGAGATTAACGGATGGCTTGACCTTTGCTCAACTGAGCATTACCCAAAGTGAAAGCGGACTTAACGCCTCCGTCGCCACTGAAATTAGAATTGCCAATACTGGTGAACTCCTTGCTATCTTGAATGGAGTACAATCCGGGGCGATCGCACAGTGGGATTTTGATTTTGCTCTAGTTTAGCTAATGGCTAATGGCTATAGCGGTTCTTGGTCAGGTGAGGTACATCCTTGAAGCTAAAAAGCTTGACAATCAAGGGATTCAGTGTACCTCACTAGGGTAAGAAATGCTATAAGCCTTTCAGGGGCGGGCGATAAGAACCCACCCCACAAGAAATTTTATCTGCTGTGGAACAGGCATCTTGCCTGTTCATAAAAAGCGATATAAGTCTTTCAGTGACGGGCGATAAGAACCCACCCCACAAGAAATTTTATCTGCTGTGGAACAGGCATCTTGCCTGTTCATAAAAAGCGATATAAGTCTTTCAGGGGCGGGCTATAAGAACCCACCCCACAAGAAATTTTATCTGCTGTGGAACAGGCATCTTGCCTGTTCATAAAAATGTTGCAAGATGTCCGATCGACAGTCCTTAAATAAGTTGTTTGTAGTCAGGACTTCAGTCCTGATTCAATCATAGGACTTACGCACTCGTGACGAAAAATAAGCCTTTGCGATGACTTCGCGATCCTCGTAATGACATAAAACTGTAGTCCGTGCGTAATTCCTGCAATCAGTAAAAAACTGAAATCCTGATTACCAAATATTGTACGCAAGTCTCAAACTTCAATCCGATTCAGCCTCGCCACCAACAACTACATTGCGAATCCGCAAACTAGGGCCGCCGCAGCCCACAGGTAAACCACTTTGTCCACCCTTGCCGCAGCCGCCGGATTCATCCCAATGAAAATCGTCGCCGATCGCCTCAATATCGGCTAAAGTGCTGAAAACATTACCCGAAAGAGTAACATCCCGCACCGGTTCGGCCAATTTGCCATTGCAAATCATCCAAGCTTCGCCAGCACTGAAAGTAAACATTTCGCCGTTAGTCATGCCGCCCTGCCAATTGCGCGCATAAACTCCTTCTTCGATGCCAGAAAATAAATCAGCCACCGGTGTTGTACCCCGTTCGATCCAAGTATTAGTCATGCGGACGATCGGCGGATAATGATAATTCAAACAGCGAGCATTCCCAGTAGGCACTTCTCCCAATTTCCCAGCAGTCTCGCGGGAGTGCAGCCGCCCGACTAAAGCACCATCCTTAATTAACTGAGTAGTAGTAGCCGGAGTGCCTTCATCGTCGTAGAAATAACTGCCGCGGTGTCCCTCTGGTGCCGCACCGTCGAAAATTTGCAACTCTTTGGGGCCGAACTGGCGGCCGAGGGTCATAACTTCCAAGATGTCGGGATTTTCGTAGGCCATGTCGGCTTCCGAGAGGTGTCCGAAGGCTTCGTGGACGAATAATCCGCTGAGAATTGGGTCAATGACGACGGTGTAACTGTTGCCTTGGACGGGGGGTAAGGCTAGGGAGTCTACGGCTCTCTGGGCGGCGCTGCGAACTTGAAGATCAAGCTCGGTTAAGTCTTCGTATGCTTTGCGGGAACCGGTGGTTTCGCGTCCGGTTTGTACGGTTTCCCCGCTGCGGGCTGTGGCGGCAAAGCGCATTTCCATGTCTACCCAACCTTGAGAGAGCATTGTGCCTTCGGAGGTGGCGAGGATGATGCGCTGGGTGCTGTCGCCGTAGCGGACGGAGACGGTGGCGATGCAGGGGTCTATGCTGCGGAGAATGGCGGCGTAGCGATCGCACAATTGCTTTTTTTCTATCAGGGGAACCAGACGGGGGTCTGTTCCTGTCAGCGGCAGGAAACAAACGTCCTGTACGGGTGTCACAGGCGCGAGAATCGTTTCTGACTCGCCGATTAGTTTGGCGGCGGCGATGGCTTCTTCAATTCTTTCGGCGAGGGTGGAAAGTCGGTTAAAACTGGCAAAGCCCCAGCCGCCTTTGTGACAAGCTCGAACTTGGCCACCAATTGAGACTCCTTCGCTGAGGGTTTCAATTTTTTCGCCCCGCAGCAGGATGTCGGTGCCTTCGGCTTCTTCGAGTCGAATTGCTAGATAATCTACCTGGTTGCGGTAGCGTGCCATTAAGTCAGACAGCAGATTTTTGGAGTCGGCGATCGAGGTGGGCATGGGGAAAGCAGGGTGTTTAACTGCATCCATTTTGCACTTTTTCCAGGGCGATCGGTCTAGTTGATGAAAAATATCGGCCCAAGCGCGGAGATTGCGGCTTGTTTGGTACGGTTTGCCAATATCGCGAATTGACAAAGGTGGATATGCTGTGAGTCAGGAGGAGGGCGCAAGAATTCAGCGGGTTTTTTTAATCCTTTTGATGCCTAAATCCTAACTCCTAAAGTTTCATATTAACAATAAATACTTCATCCTTCATGCATCAGAATCTGGCTTTATATAGCAACCTAAATAAGTAATTAAAACCTCCTTAATTGCTGAAAGTATTAATTTTCTTCCTTCTTCCTTCTTCCTTCTTCCTTCTTCCTTCTATCCGTTACATCCGTTACACTCATCCGTTGCCGAACTTCCTTCTATCCTTTACATCCGTTACGTCCGTTACATCCGTTACATAATCCGTTGCCGAACTTCCTTACTTATATAACTGTGAATACTTACTTTTTACCGACAATAAGCGAGATTTTAGCCTCCGAAGGCCGAGAAAATGACCTCAGTCCCTTTGATGGGAGGTTAGCAGGAGAAAATAGTCGTCATCGGTGTCCAGGGAGCCGTGGGGCTTTCCGGCTGAAAGCGGAACAGGAATGGTACGGGGCGATCGCAACTTTAAATCAAATGCTCGATCGGCAAAAACGAGGACAAAAAACAGATTCCTTAGTATGTCAGGGATTGGTGTTGTCGGGTCCATCTTCCGTTTTAACTGACCCCGCTTTAGCTTCCGGCTTTGCCAATTGGATTTTTACCAGTATTCCAGACGATGCAGCTTTGTGGTCTTTTCGGGCCAGACAAAGTTTAGCTTTACTCCCAGCAGCGGCCAATGTGCAAATATCAGCGCCTGCTGCTGCGCCAGCGTTAGCTTTGGCGATGGGCGATCCTTTAGCCAACGAGCAGTTTTGTTTGGTTTTAACGGCTAGTTTTAGCCTGGTGATGGTTTTAGGCGAAAATGCTGTCGGCCTTCCCGCTTTTCTATTTTCTTTCGATCCGCAAGTAGTCGCTTCATCTTGGGCGGTTTTGTGGCGCAGGGTGACTGACAGCGAAGGTTTGCTGACCAATTCTGACGGCGGTATAAATCTGGCTGTTAGTCAATTAACTAATAATTCTACTAAATTAGATGCACTTTTCCAGCAGTTTTCGCCGGTCGAGCCAAATTATAAAATAGTCACGCAGTTCAGCCGCTTGTTGTTGAATAATTTGCCGGTTTGGAAAGAGGAAACAGGCAGATTCAAGGATGAAAGAGTTGATGATAGTTTGAGGGGGAGGCATGAAAAGTTATCGGCTCAGGAAATCAATTGTAAATCTCATATTCCTCACGCTACTAAAGAGGTGGAATTGTTGCAGGCGATCGCCCACGAAGTCCGTACTCCTTTGGCTACTATCCGCACTCTGACTCGACTGCTGCTGAAACGCCCGAAACTCGATGCGGTGGTCATCAAGCGTTTGGAAATGATTGATGCTGAATGTACCGCTCAGATCGATCGCTTCGGCTTAATTTTCCGGGCCGTAGAAATGGAAATGTCCCAAGCGAAAAATTCCTCTGTACAGCTAACAGCAATGTCTCTCGGTGAAGTGCTGCTTCATAGCATTCCGCGCTGGCAAAAACAGGCCTGTCAGCGGAATCATACTTTGGAAGTAATTGTCCCGAAAAAGTTGCCGGCGGTGGTCAGCGATCCGACTATGTTAGATCAGGTTTTAACTGGTTTGATTGAGAATTTTACTCGAACTTTGCCGGCGGGGAGTCACATTAAAGTGGGGGTGACTTTGGCGGGCGATCAGTTAAAGTTGCAGTTGGAATCGGAACTATCTGAAGGTAATGGCAAATCGACTTTCGCAGCTAATACTAATACTCCTTTGCGATCGATCGGGCCTTTATTGATGGTGCAACCGGAGACAGGAAGTTTGAGTTTAAGTTTGAGCGTGACTAAGAATTTATTTCGGGCCGCTGGGGGAAAGTTGGTGATTCGTCAGCGGCCTGAAAAGGGTGAGGTGATGACGGTGTTTTTGCCCCTTCAGTAGTTATTAGGTTCCGGGGCGGTTTTACCAACCATAACAGCCCAAAATCAACAATCTCATAAACCCGCCCTGGGCCGGGGGGTTCTTCTTCGCAACAGACAGGTAAATATAGACTTTGAAAACACGCCCTAGACTGTTAACAAGTAATGAACCCGAAAGGTATTTCTGGGCATAGCTTTTGGAGCTTTGCAGCCAGATTACCAGAAATTCTTACGGGATGGAATTTCAGCCGCCGATCGGACTTTCTGAGACTACTGCTGTCGATCGATATTAAGTATTCGGAAAAACTTCCGCTGAAAACATACGGCGCAGAATCTCATAGAAGGGTTCACAATACTTTGCTTGTTCAGGTGACAGACAGGCACAAATTTCCTTCCGCAGTAAGTGAGTCATTTGGCTGACAAGTTCCCAACTAACATTTAGTTTGGGGTAAATCATCACGCACAGCGGAAACAGTTCCGTCTCTAGGGCGTGCAGATTGCGTTCGAGCAGACATACCCACATATACACTTGAAACATCTCGACATCGCGGATGCTAGATGTGCGGATATGTGGAGTGTTGAGAGGCCCAGAATGACAACGATAGCGTGGATATAGTTGATTTACGCGATCGACTACCCGTTCAGAAATCTTGGTCATCACCGGAATCAGCACCCGTACAGATTGCAGTGCTACCGAATCCGATGGATACTTCGCCGCGGCTTGGTAGGCGCGTTGCAGAGGCATATACAGATGATCGTCGAGAATCTTGACGTAGTTAAGAAAGTTCTCCTGCTCGCCTTCGGGAAGCAAGTCCATCAACTGCATTCCAGTGTAGTGATACTGCATGGCTACAAAGCCCAGGACGCGGGGATCAATTGCTGTGACTTGCTTTCGGACTTCACCGAGGACTGGGCTGACTTTGTTGACAATACTATAGGGCGGTAGTTGCTGAGCATAGGCTTCGATCGCAAACTTGTAGACTTTATGAATGCCGCCAGAAATCTGCCAGGGATCAATGAGATCGCCATCAATTCCGTGATTAACTAACTCTTTAGCCAGCAAATCATCGGTTCTAGTCCAGGATTTTGCGCTCACAGAACGCAGCGAATCTAACATTTTTTTTGCCATTCCGGTCCGGCGTCGTTCGACAAACTGATCATCCACACCAGTCGCCACACCGCCTTTCATCTGCTCCATATATTTTTGGGCAAAGGAAACAGATAAGTCTACCGAAGATGACAGAGGATCGAAGGATGTGGAGTTAACCAAGAGGGGATAATTAGTCATGGATTTAGTGTTCACTGCGAATAGTTTGAGAATGATGGTTTGTTGGTTACAGATGCGATTTATGCGATCGATAATGATGCCAGTACCTGGGTGGATGTGATCTAGAATTTGATATCTAGTGATTTAGATCATAGCGATCGCTATTCTTTGTAAAAGTGTTCTATATAATTATAATGGTACTCATTAAATAGTGTCTGAGTATAATTACTGATCTTCTTGTATTTTATTTGTTAAGTGTGATTTTTTAGGTTTTATTTGCTAGTTATTGGTTGCTGTTAGATCCCCGACTTCTTAAAGAAGTCGGGGATCAGGTAATTAACGGCTAACCCGATTCATTCTTTCTGTCAGGGCATTTCGGGCTTGTTCTCGATCGTCAAAATGGACTTTTTCAGTGCCCAAAATCTGATAATCTTCGTGTCCCTTTCCTGCAATTAGCACGCCATCTCCGGGTTTAGCATCCATAATCGCAGTGCGAATTGCGGTAGCTCGATCGCACAGGACGATCGGCTTGACTTCCGGCCCAATTCCTGCTAATACATCCTCCAAAATCCGCTCAGGAACTTCAGTGCGCGGATTGTCGGAAGTAACAACAGCTAAATCGGCCAATTCTGCCACGATTTTACCCATGATTGGGCGTTTCGTGCGATCGCGATCCCCACCGCAACCAAACACACAAATCATCTGACCCGGAATAAACGGCCGCGACGCCTTCAACAAGTTTTCCAAACTGTCAGGAGTGTGCGCGTAATCCACAATTACACTAATATCTTGGTCAGGACTAATTTGCACCCGTTCCATCCGTCCCGGTACTCCCGAAAACTCAGATAATTTGTCCACAATTGCCGACAAATCTAAACCTAACTCCAAAGCAGCACCGACAGCAGCCAGCATATTTGATAAATTGAACTGACCGACTAAAGGCAAAGCAAAAGCAGTTTTTCCCTTGGGAGTATGCAAGATTCCTTTAACTCCATTGGGCTGATATTGTAAATCATCAGCATACAAATCTGCGGTTTGATCGCTAGTGCTGTAACTCCAAACTTGCTCAGAATTGAGACTTTCAACTATCCGCCGTCCGTAGGAGTCGTCAATATTAACGACAGCGCGACCTTGGAGATAATTGGGACTAAATAACAGCGCTTTCGCATTAAAGTAATCTTCCATATCCCTATGGAAATCAAGATGGTCTTGAGTCAAATTGGTAAACACTGCAACTTCAAAAGCACAGCCCAAAACTCGCTGCTGTACCAAAGAATGAGAACTGACTTCCATCACAGCATATTTGCATCCAGCCACTACAGCTTCTGCTAATTCTTTTTGCAGTTCTACAGCAAAAGGTGTGGTATAAAGTGCGGTTTTTTCGTAGCCCGGCCAGCGCGTATAAAGCGTGCCGAAAATCGCAGCAGGCCACTGCATTTGATTGAGCAAAAATTCAATTAAATGAGTAGTTGTAGTTTTGCCGTTGGTGCCGGTAACGCCGACAAGTTTTAATTTGCTGGCTGGATTCCCATAAAATGCGGTTGCTATTTGAGCGCAAACTTGGGCCATATCCGTCGCTGGAATGACGCAAGGAACCCCCCCTAGCCCCCCCTTACTAAGGGGGGATATTTGCTCTTCTAGCCCCCCCTTACTAAGGGGGGGTTGGGGGGGTGTTTTCTCCGCTGATTGGGTGGAAATTATGGCGGCTACAGCACCAGATTCGATCGCACTTTGCCAAAAATCTCCCCCATCTACCCGCGTTCCCGGCATTCCCAAAAATAAATCCCCCGATTGACAAGCATGGGAATTAGTCGATAAACCCTTGACTTCAGCGTCGAGGGCGGGATGTTTGGCGTCAAAGGAAATGCTGGGAACCGCTGCTAATAATTCTCTCAATTTCATCTGAAAAACTCCTCACTTGGATGTCTTGAATCTATTCTGACTGATCTGTTTGCAAATATTTCTGTAACAGTTGCTTCAATTGAGCGACTGTGCAGCGGGGAGAAGGGCGGGGTAACAATTCTTCAGGGGAGAATACAGCATCGCCGGCAGAATTTATGCCCTCTTGTTGCACTTTAGACAAAACTGGCACTTCGTACTGGTAAGCTTGAAACCAGTCATCGCGATCGGTGATGTCTCGCACTTCTAGTTGAAATTTGAGGCTGTGAATCTGTTCGAGTTTTTCTTGCAGCCCTTCGCACAGGTGGCATCCGGGTTTGCTGTACAAAATCAATCGTATCATCTGGTAAAATTACACTCGATATTCAATGCTCAAATCTGCGATCGTAAGTTAGGGAACCAGACTTTGCAAGACGCAAGTCATGGCATTATTAGCCTCAACGCGCGATCGATGTTATCTTAGCATTGACGGCGAACCGATGACCATGCCGATTTTATATTTTATATTTTGGATTTTGGATTTAAAGAAGAACAAGCCCCTGGATTCATCTGTGGGATCATCTAAAATGCCCAAATCTAAAATCCCATCTAATTTAGATTATGAATGCTAGGATTTTGGATGTAGGGAGATAACGTTGTTCATTGGTGTCAACTTAACGTTAAACCCTGTCACAGACTGCTGTTTGACTATTAAATCTAGATCCCCCCTAGCCCCCCTTAAGAAGGGGGGAACCGGAAATGGATCAAAGTCAACCCCTACTCACACCCTACTCTCTTCTTAAGGGGGATTTGGGGCTCTAGACTCGGCTGTGAACGAGATTTCTCAAGGGTTTTAATCTTAAGTTAACGCCAATGAATAATGTTGCATCTTTACTTGACTAATGAATCAAAATTTTGTATAATGTGAAAATAGCCCTACAAAAAGGAGGCAGTATGGACTGCACCGAATACGCAGAAACCAAGCGAAAAGCAGCTAAGAAAATCAGCGCTGACATTCGAGAACGCTGGAACAATCGCATTGTCCAGCGAGAATTACACTTGATGGGTGAAGCGGGTGCCGTCCAATATTTAAGTGATTATGGGCGCGGAATTGGTACGGCAAAAGTGATTGGTTTTGCACTGTGTGCGGAGTCGGAAGGATACCCGGAAATGGCGATCGGCTTTTGGAAAAGAGCCTTTGAATTAGAAACTGGAGAAAAGCCGATCGCCCTCAATGCTCAAAACAATTCTACCACCGATCTCGCGACGGCTGCAAAATCAACTTCCGCTGCCCAAAATGAGACTCTGAACAATCCCATAGTTG
>Ga0316607_1000776_pt1 | contig 10490 bp, 6 predicted proteins | sample MIS2016062E_MG_FD_207674 | JGI IMG/M metagenome (GOLD analysis project Ga0316607, IMG submission 207674) | Microbial mat bacterial communities from Middle Island sinkhole, Lake Huron, Michigan, United States - MIS.2016.062E | ecosystem: Environmental > Aquatic > Freshwater > Lake > Sediment... | reverse complement strand
GCCAATTACATTCCCAATCATGTATTTCCAACAAGTGTTTCTGATGAAACTTATGAATATATTTTAAACTCGGCTAAAGAAGCCAATATCAACATGCTTAGAGTTTGGGGAGGTGGTATTTATGAAAATGATCTGTTTTATGACCTCTGCGATAAGAAAGGAATATTGATTTGGCAAGATTTTATGTTTTCCTGCGCATTATACCCAGGAAACACTGAATTCCTGAACAATATAAAAATAGAAGCAGAGCAAAACATTATACGTTTAAGAAACCATCCTTGCATGGCATTATGGTGCGGAAATAATGAAATTTATCAAGGATGGAATTGTTGGGGCTGGAAACAAAAATACACCAAAGCAGAACAAACTACTTTGTGGAATGCTTATGACACAATATTCAACAGAATCCTCCCAAAAATTGTGGAAACTTTTGATGGCGAACTTCCCTACTGGCCTACATCACCATTTCAGGGATATGACAATTTGTTGAATTTTCCTGAAAATGCAAATCAATCTGACTGGGACAATAAAGAACTCTGGGAAAAGAATTCAGGTGATGTACATTTCTGGGCAGTTTGGTTTGGTAAAAAAGATTTTGATTTCTATTCAAAAGTAGTACCACGTTTTGTGAGTGAGTATGGAATTCAATCATTTCCCGAACTTCAATCGTGGTTAACGGTATGCGATACAAGCAACTTATCGGTAGATCATTCACTAATGCAATATCGTCAACGAAGTTTTGTAGGCAATGGTTTGATAAAATCATATATGGATATGTATTTTAAAACTCCAAATAATTTTAATGATTTTACTTACATTTCGCAGATAATACAAGCACTGTGTATTCAAAAAGCAATAGAGGCACACAGAAATAATATGCCCAAATGCATGGGGTCCATGTATTGGCAGCTAAACGATTGTTGGGTAGCGCCAACCTGGGCAGGAATTGATTACACAGGACGATGGAAAGCAATGCATTATAGTGTAAAGCGTTCATTTAGTAATGTCATTATTACCATGGAAGGCCAAGATGAAAAGCTAAATATAAAAATAGTTTCTGATTCACTAAATGAAGTAAAAGGAGAACTTGAACTAAAACTGTACGATTTTAAAGGTAAAGTTCTTTGGCAAAAAAACATTGAAGCTAAGGTAAATCCCAGTTCTGTTACTCAGGTTATATCGCTAAATACAAAGGAAATACTTGGAAATAATAGCAAGAATGATGTTGTTTTGCATGCCAGTTTTTTGGGAAACAAAAAAGTTGTTGCAAATAATTTTTACTATTTTGTTAGTCCGAAAGATTTGAATTTATCTAATCCCAAAATACAAAAAGAAATAGTTCAAAAAAACGGAGAAATAATTGTAAAATTAAGAAGCAATGAATTTGCTAAAAATGTTTTTCTAAGTTTTCCATTCGATGGTCATTTTTCTGATAATAACTTCGATTTATTACCCCATAAATGGGTTGAAATTAAATTCTTTAGCAAAAATAAAACGGACATCAAACTTTTGAATAATAAATTAGACATTAAAAGCTTGTAGTATCTTATACAAATAATTATTAATAATTGAAAAATGAAAAACTTACTTCTATTACCTGTTTTTTTTCTGCTAATAAGCTGTTCTGCACAGGAACAACCAGTATTTACATCCTTTACAAAGCCAGCTGAGAATCCAATATTAAAAGCTGATTCTACATTCGTATTTATTTGTCCGGTCAAAAAGGAATTGGTGCGTTGGCAAAAAGCTGATGTATTTAATCCTGGCGCGATCGTGAAAGATAATAAAGTATATTTGTTGTACCGTTGTGAAGATAATTCAGCTGCAGCTCTCGGCGGAAGAACATCCCGAATAGGCTTAGCAGAAAGCAAGGATGGAATTCATTTTATTAAACACCCCACTCCCATTTTATATCCTGATAGCGGAGAATTTATGCAATACGACTATCCGGGTGGTTGTGAAGATCCACGAGTTGTGGTTACCGAAGATAGTACTTACATCTTAACTTATACTTCCTGGAATCAGAAAACAGCAAGTTTATCAATCGCATTTTCCAAAGATTTGGTGAATTGGACTAAAAAAGGTACTGCTTTTGCCAAAGCTAACAATGGTAAATTCATGAAAGATTGGACAAAATCAGGTTCTATCATAACAAAATTTCAAGGTGATAAACAAGTAGTAGCCAAAATAAAAGGAAAATATTGGATGTACTGGGGTGAACATTTTATTAATCTCGCATGGTCAGAGAATTTAATAGACTGGAATCCAATACTCAATGAGAAAGGAGAATTAAAAGTAATTGCTGGTCCTCGTAAAAACAAGTTTGACAGTAAATTATCTGAATGTGGTCCTCCGGCGCTGATTACAAAAGAAGGGATAGTTTTATTGTATAATGGAAAGAATGCCGAGGGCATAGAATCTGATAGCAAATTTGCCCCAGGTACTTATTGTGTAGGAAAATTGGTTTTCGATATAAATGATCCTGAGAGAATTATATACAGATCAGAAAACCCTGTTTTGTACCCTACATTAAAACATGAAATATCAGGACAATACAAATCAGGAACAACCTTTGCTGAAGGACTTGTATTTTTTCAAAATAGATGGATTTTGTATTACGGGACAGCAGATTCTTTTGTAGGTGTTGCTATACAAGAGTAACTCAAATTTTTTGATTGAATAGAAGAAAAATTATCTTTTTTATCGAATTTTCTGTAATATTGTATTTGGTTTAAAAACTAAATATTACAATATAACAGTCAATTATGAAATTATTCTGTGTCTTCGTTTTTGTTATCATCTCTTATTCATTTTCATATTCTCAACAAAATAATTATAAATTTGAGAGATTTACGACTGAGGATGGGCTGTCAAACAACAATATAGCTAAAATCATTCAGGATGGGGATGGCTTTTTATGGATAGCTTCAATAGATGGATTGAACCGTTTTGATGGATATTCTTTCAATATATATCGTCCCAAAGAAAATGATAAAAAAAGCTTTTTGGGTACGAATATAAAAGCATTACATATTGATAAATTCGGAAATTTATGGATTGGATCTAACCGAGGACTAAGCAAATATAATAAAAAATCAGATAATTTTGAAAATTACATATACGATTCTAAGAATCCAAATTCGATTGTTCAGGGTCAGATAGGACATATAGGATCAGATTCTAATGGAAATTTATGGATTAACTCACAAGAAAGGGGAATATCTTTTTTGGAACTTCAAAAAAATAATACTTTTAAAATACAATCGTTTACAGGTCCTCATGAAAAGAACAATAATTATCAACTTTATGTAGGTCAAACAGATCCACTTCCAGAAAGAGACTTGTTTCCCATGTTTGAAGACAATGAAGGTAATTTTTGGTTTGGATCAAGTTATGCTGGAATAATTAAGTACAATTATAGAAGCCGGAAATTTTCAATTGAAAAAATTAAAAATACCGACGAGAATACCTTAATCGATTTTGTTAAAGCAATATCAATATCAAAGAATTATGGAATTGTTTGTGTTACAGCAAATGGTTTATATATAAAACAAGGAAAAGATTACGAAAAACTATCAATCGGAAATCTTATTCCAGAAAAAAATATCACCACGGAAGGTTTTGTTGAGGATAGAAACGGACGACTGTGGATTTCTAGCACAGTTGGATTATTAAGTTATAAAGATTCAAAGATAGACGTCTTTATAAATGATCCTTATGATAATTTCTCCATATCTAATAGCAGTATAAATAATTGTTTTATTGATCGTTCAGGTATTCTATGGATTGGTACAGTAAACGGACTTAATAAGGTAAATCTGGAAGCCAAGAAATTCAATCATTTTAGAAGTATTCCCGGATTAAAAAACAGTTTATCAAACAACTACATCAATGGTTTTTATGAAGACAATAACAATAATCTTTGGATTGCAACTTCTTTTGGTCTGAACCGCTATAATATTAAAACAGGGGTATATAACCATTTTTTCAATGAATCCAAAAATCCAAACACATTAAGTTCAAATACTATACTTTCAGTAGGAGCAGATTCCAATGGTACAATATACGCAGGTAATTTTCGCTTAGACCGTTTAAATATTTTAGCGAAAAATAGAAATGAACAATATTCTTTTGATCATTTTCAGAATGATGGAAGTAACCCCTCCTCCATTGCGGGTTGGGCTATATTTCGAATTTATCTCGATCGTTTTGGTGATACATGGTTTGGAACCTCTACGGGTGGTTTATGTAAAATCAGTAATTTCTCACCAAAACTGAAGTTTGATAGAATATCAATAAACCCAACTACAAAACTTAGTTTAAAATCGACACTTGTTATTTCGGGATTAGAAGTAGATAAAAATGGAGAAATTTGGGTTGGCGCAGAAGGATTACACAGAATTAGAAAAAACAAAGATCAAAGCTACGAAGTAATACAACAATTCATTTTTGATGAAAATAATCCCAATAGCGTTGCTTCTGGCAATCTTACCTGCATTTGTGTTCCGGAACTATCTGCAAATGATGATTATTTGTGGATAGGTAGTGAAGGTTTTGGGCTTCAAAAATTCAATAAAAAAACTGGGATATTTAAAAAATATACCACAAAAAATGGATTATCCAATAATACAGTATGGGGTATTATTGAAGACAACAAAGGTTATTTGTGGATAAGCACCAATAGTGGCTTATGCAAATTTGACCCTAAAAATGAAACCTTTCGCATTTTTACTCAAAAAGATGGAATACAAAGCAATCAATTCAATATGAATGCATATTGGAAAGGTAAAGACGGTTCTATATATTTTGGAGGAAATAATGGATTTACACGTTTCTTTCCAGATAGTATAAAGGATAACAAAATTAAACCAGAACTTGCTTTTACTAAATTGTATTTGTTCAATCAACCAGTGAATGTGGGTGATACGATAAATGGTGTTGTTGTTTTAAAAGAGAATTTGAATGTTATAAATAAACTTGAAATCACAAACAAAAACAATGATTTTGCAATTGAATTTTCCGCACTTCATTTTGCAAATCCATTGGCAAATCAATATGCTTATAAATTAGAAGGTTATCATACAAAGTGGTTACAGGTTTCTTCAAAAGAAAGAAAAGCAAATTTTACGGGTTTACCTGCCGGAGAATACATTTTAAAAGTAAAAGCATCTAATAATGATGGATTATGGAGCGAAAAAGAATTATTATTAAACATTCACATATTACCTCCCTGGTGGCAAACCTGGTGGTTTAGATTATCCGTTATTATAATTATTAGTATTAGCATCGTTTCATATTTTAAATATAAAACCTATAAGATCAAAGAAAAAAATCTGGAACTTGAACGCAAAGTAGCTGTGCGCACAAACGAGGTCATGCAACAAAAAGAAGAACTACAGCAACAAGCAGAAGAATTGGAGGCAACCAACGAAGAACTTGTTGCACAATCTGATGCATTAAAAATGTCCAATGAAGAGCTTAATCAAAAAAACGATGAAATTGAAAAGTCCTTTAAAATTTCTCAGGTAATTAGTGAGTTTGGACAACGTGTAACTGCTACTTTCGATCTTGAATCTATCAACGAAATTGTATATGGTTACATTTGTTCCATCATGCCCACAGACGCTTTTGGAATAGGGCTTTATAAAGAAGAAAAAAACGAAATCGAATACATTGGTTTCATTGAAGAAGGACAAAAAATTGAAAATTTTACAAAAAAGTTAGATTCTGAAAATAGCTTATCTGCATGGTGTTTCAACAATCAAAAAGTGGTATTCGTGAATGATTTGGAAACAGAGTATTCTCAGTATATTTCGGCGCTTCCGAATGTTTCTACAAACAAACGACCACAATCTATTATTCATCTTCCTCTTTCTGCTAATGAGAGAAAACTTGGAATCATTGTTGTAAATAGTTTTGTAAAAAATGCTTACTCAAACAAAGATTTAGTTCATTTACAATCACTTGCATCTTATATTACCATTGCTATTGACAATGCAAATGCCTACAAAACCGTAAACGCACAAAAAGAAAAATTACAGGAATTAGACAACTTCAAAGAAGCCATGACCGGTATGATTGTGCATGATTTAAAAAATCCTCTCAATGCAATCATTGGATTATCATCCATGAACCCCGAAGATGAAATGATGCAAATGGTAAATTCCGCAGGGAACCAAATGCTCAATCTTGTATTGAACATTTTGGATGTTCAAAAATTTGAAAACACCAACGTTAAACTTAATTTAAACGAAGCTTCTCTCTATGAACTTGCCGATGAAGCTAACCGCCAAGTTTCTTTGCTAATAAAACAAAAGAAACAAATTTTGAATATAAACATTTTGCCTCAAACAATCATACATACAGATGCTGATATTACTGTTCGGGTATTTGTAAACATGCTTACCAATGCCATAAAATATACACCTTCGGGAGGAATCATTTCTATTAATCAAGAAGCAATTTTATTCAATGAAGAAGACTACACAAAAAATGAGTTAATTCCAGATTCAATAAAAAAACAATTCAAATTTCAAACGCCATCATGTTTGATAAGTGTTTCTGATACAGGACAAGGAATACCGGCAGATAAAATTCATTTGGTGTTTGAAAAGTTCGGACAAGTGGAGGCAAAAAAATCGGGTGGTGTGCGTTCTACTGGACTTGGTATGACATTTTGCAAAATGGTTGTTGAAGCGCACGGTGGTGCAATATGGATTACTTCTGAAGTTGGAAAAGGCACAAACTTTTATTTTACGCTGCCTTTTGCCCGAAATGATGAAAGTATTCAAAATGAAAAGTTGACCATGGCAGCAGATGGAGCGGAAGAGTATAAAAATAAGCTGTATGATATATTTTTAGTGCATGAAAATGGCTCATCAGAAATAGTTGATGAAAGCGAAGTTGCTTCTTTGAATGATGAGTTAAAGATACTTGTAGCCGATGACGATAAATACAGCATTGACGTTTTAAAAAATTGCTTGTCAACTTGGGGAAAAACCTTTATAATGTTTGCAGTTGGCAATGGAAAAGATGCTGTTGACGCTGCCAAATTACTTATTCCAGATATTATTCTGCTCGATTGGGAAATGCCACAACTTGATGGGCTCGAAGCTTTAAAACAAATAAAAACCATACCAGAGCTTATGAAAATTCCAGTAGCAATGGTAACTTCCCGGAGTGGGAATTCGCACATACAATTGGCTTTTGATGCGGGTGCTTCAGATTATATCAAAAAACCTATTGATAAAACAGAAGCATTGTTCCGTGTGCAAACACTTGCCAATTTATCGGAATTAATCAAAATCAATGCGAATATTTCTAAACCCGATCCATTGGAAATTGCTTCATTAGGACAAATAATTATTGTGGACGATGTATTCGAAATTCGACAAATGATCAAACAGGTGCTGCAAAAAAATTATATTGTATTTGAGGCTGAAAACGGTATTGAAGGTTTGAACAAAGCAAAAGAATTATTACCAGACATTATAATTTCGGATATCAACATGCCAGAGGCCGATGGGCTTGATCTCTGCAAATCAATAAAATCAAATTTTGCCACTAGCCATATCCCCGTTATTCTCCTCACCGCACAAGCTGGCATGCCAAGTAATATTGCAGGATTAGAAGCGGGAGCTGATGCGTATTTGACCAAACCTATTAATATCGATTTACTTGCAGCAGCAGTAAAAAACCAGATAGAAAACAGGGAAACATTGCGAAAGGCATTTTCGCGCTTCATAACCTCAGAACCAACCAACAAAGAATTTACAACTGAAGATGAAAAATTCATTTCTCATTGTATTAAAACCGTTGAAGAAAATATAACCAATACCGAATTTCATCTGGATTTTTTTGTAAAAGAAATGTCGATGAGTTATAGTCAACTATATGGAAAAATTAAATACCTGACCAACCTATCTGTTGCAGGATTCATAAAAAGCATTCGCTTAAAAAGAGCTAAACAAATTCTCGATAAAGAAAAAATTTCACTCAAAGAATTAATTGTCAGGATTGGGTTCGAAAGCACAATAACTTTTATAAGAGTATTCAAGCAAGAGTTTGGCGTGACACCGGGCGAATATGCAAAAAAAATTCAGAGGTATTAACCATATCATCCTATCCTGGCCTTTATCGGATCGAAACATCCGAAATGAACATCCCCTCACAGTTTTGTTCCCGCTCAGAGGTTACGAAAACCTCAGCTTCAGATACATTGTCCCGAAGTCTCAAGCCTGTAATGGCTTCACCATACACAAGCCCTAAACAGAATTACAGGTTACTTCAAATTTGTAACATGCAAATATTCAGCATGTTGCCGAAATGCCGAAAAGCAACAGCCGCCTGTGCCCGCTTTTTCCGTGCGTTGGGTCTGTGCGTCAGGGGAAAAGCGGGAATGGGCGGTCTGTGGCATGTTATGCACCTGTTTTTCAAGTCATTTCACATCTGTAATTGATTTTACAAATTTGATTTTTTCCTTTTTACAGGGTAATAAAAAATCATTTTCATCGAATGAAGCAAAACATTGAATTCCACTAAATTTTACCGTTGCTAATATTAATGCGTCATTAGGTAAAAAATTATACTTCTGCATAAAATCATAACTAAGGTTAATTATTTCATTGTCAATTGGAATAGATTGAAAATTCTGAAATAATTCAACCGGCTTATGTTTGTCAATTATTGCTTTGATAAGTTTACTTTCTTTTAGAGTTAATGGTGATTTTTCACCAATTACAGCAAGATAATAAAACATAAACTCGCTAAATACTATTGCATTTACGAATAATTCGTTTTCGGAAGAAATCAGATTTTCAAGTAAATCAATTTGATTTCCTTTAATGTATTCTACAATTACAGAACTATCTACAAATATTTTCATTGCTTGTACCAGTCTTCTTCATTTATAATAATGTTGCTATGAACTGCAATACCTTTAAATCGTCTCAAATTTTTCAATTTATCAACTTTTGATATTATATCATTTTTTTGCTCAATTATAAAATCTTGCAAAATTCGTTGCACTATAACAACTCTATCGTGGTATGAAAGTGGTTTTATATATTGAGTATAAACCAACTCCATTGGATTATGCTTGATGTTTACTAATTTTTCCATTGCTACCAATTAAAATGTTCAAATATTTGATATTTAATTAAATCATTGCAGATTTCATTGTATGGTTCTTCATCTTTCTTCCGGCAAGAAGGATGATAGAAATCAATAATTAATCTTTTGTCAAATTTAAGAAAATTTCTCTTATTTTTATTTGTCAATGACAAAATTTTTTTATTCTCAAATATTATTTTTAAATATTCAAAGGTTCCTCCGCAAAAAATTATATCGGGATTTATTAGTAAAATTTGTTCTTTTAGAAATTCCTTATCTGCTTTCGCATAATATTGAATTTCTGGATAATACGTTTCTGTTTTATTATCATTCTTTTTCTTTATTTCAACAATTGCAATATCATCAATTTGCCTATTTAAGTTTATATTTTGTGGTAGTTGGGGAAATTTATCTCTATTTTCAAATAGTTGATAAATTGCATATTTCCATCGCAAGAAATTCCACCAAAAAAGAGTTCCAGAACCTTCATTTATGTAAACTGTACCTTTTTCTGTATATGTTTCGCCAATATTTGTATAGTTTCCGAGGTTTCTAAGAGTAAAAACAAAATTTTTGGTTTTTGATTTGACCAAACTTCAAAATCAAAAATTCCGTCTTTTACAAAGTTTTCATTGTAATTTTTAGCAATATTCAATTTTAGTCATTTGTTATTGTTTTTATGGTGCATGCCGAGTGACGGCAGGGACTTCCACCCCACCGTTCTCACAGAACCGTACTTGAAACTCTCGCCTCTTACGGCTCGTCATATTCAATCACAAATTTATTAATATTTTACGGATGTACCAACTTCCAATGCGCAAATAAATTTGGTTGTTCTTTCCATTTGGTTCGCAAGTATTTTATCGATTCCGTTAAACTGCATTTCTTTTCCCACCTTACCCTCTTTATTAAGCGCTGATTTAAGGAGTACCATAATAAATGTGTTTTCTGTGCCATAAATTTGCAGTGATAGTTAATTATCCCTTTCAATATCGGATTTAGCATTACGGCTATTTCTCCTATTTTCTTTCGCATCTTATGGATTTGAAATCAGGTCATCTGCTACACCCTGCGCTCCCGGTCGCTTCGTTATTCGTCCGGTTTCGACAATTCCTCACAGCTTAACGAGATTTATAACTGCAATCAACTCTTTTATCAATACCTGAACTGTTTATACAGCCCTTTTAAATACATCGTTCACCACAACTACCCTTTCGTGCAGATGCAGCATGTACTGGTTTGAAAACTACCCCTGGCGGTCGTTTCCGGAAGGTCAACCATTGCTCTCTGTTAGGGTAACTCAGAGAGTCTCTTCGCTCGACCTCCGCAGTCTATTCTAACTCCTGCAATGTCTTCCATCTTCAATACAGCATTCCAAC
>Ga0316607_1000775_pt1 | contig 10497 bp, 17 predicted proteins | sample MIS2016062E_MG_FD_207674 | JGI IMG/M metagenome (GOLD analysis project Ga0316607, IMG submission 207674) | Microbial mat bacterial communities from Middle Island sinkhole, Lake Huron, Michigan, United States - MIS.2016.062E | ecosystem: Environmental > Aquatic > Freshwater > Lake > Sediment... | reverse complement strand
TTCTGCGTATAGCCACCCATGGTGACAAACAAAGACAGTTTACATTTTAGGTCTGGATATTTTGCAGACCTGTCCTGCCAGTAGAGCTTCATTTTAGCTCCTTCAAAAGTTGATACCCTAGCACCCACGGCATGCCTTCTGCCCGTGGCTTGCTGATTAAATCCGTCAACAAATCATCGACATCAACAAGTGACTTGCCATCACGAATACAGCAGTAGATGCAGTAGTAATTTAAAAGATCGCCAGCCTTCTCCTTCACCATCTCTGGTGACGCTGGCTTGCCGATGGCAATATCTACGCAGCTTGTGTAGTGCTTGAGCGCAAACATCGTCACGCAATCAGTAGGGCTCACCCTATCCATGATGTCATTCCAACCAACGAAGTCGTCAAACAGCTTGGCAGACTGATGAAAATTATGCCACCTGTCTTCAGCCGTGGCGTACTCGCTGGCCTTGCGGTTCAGTGTCTGGTCGCACATGGCGACGATCTCTTGATGGGTCATGTCTCACCTCCTAGCTCAATATCACCTAAGCTCTTGTAGAACTCAGCTTCTTCGAGGGAGGTTACAACCTTAACCTTGCTGTCCATGATGCGGTTGATAACCATGTGGCCCAGTGCGTCAACGGTAGCCTTAGCCAGTAAAGCATTACCGACCAGCTCACCGTCTTCATCGAGCTGGCCATTCTCACCAGCACCGTTGTAGATCTCATCCCTTACGCCATCTATCAGCTCGATGATGCTCTCGACTATCTGCCGTTTGAATAAGGTCGTAACATCGGGAACCACCTTACGCACCACTCTTTCAACGTGGGCTACTACTTCTTCATGCGAATACGTCATTACATTTACCTCAATACAGAATACATTTTAGAAAAGCGGGGCCAACTGTAAAGCCGACCCCGCTAGGCATCGCTTCAGACTCTAGAAGATATCATCAGCGACTGAAGTTTCTTCACCACTCTCGTTGGCAAACAGATTGGAAGAGCTGTCTCCACCAAACCTATCCGAGTCACGGATAAATTGCACCCCATTGAGATACAAGGTAACACCGTAGTCCTTGATCTTCTGCTTGGTCTTGGTGCCGTCAGCGTTTTGAACAAGCATCTCCTTATCCATAATGTAACCCTTGGGTGTGACATTGACCTTGATGATGCAACCACCGTAGATCTTGTCGGCAACCATAGCGTCCTTGCCACTAGGTGCCCTGACGGGAACTTCGTTGATTGTCTTGGGGGTGATGTAGTAACGACCTGAGTACCCTTGATACTGAGATACTGTACCTTCATCACCAGATTTCCAAGGCCATTTGATTTCCTTGGGGTTTATCTCTGGGAAGTTGCGCCTAACAACATCCTTGCACTCATCGACAATGGCTTTCATCTGGTCTTTGTCGATGAAGATTGCGTCTACCTTATAGTCGCCATCAGTTCCTTTTTTGGCAAACCTTTTGTCAGGTTCTACCAGATGTGGAAAGCTGGCGAAACACTCACCAGATACTACTTTTTTCCCATAGAGGGGGTTTACTTCTTTAGCCATGATTGGCCTCCTGTTGTTGTGCCCGTTGGTGCTCGGAGTGAGCGATGCTGGGCGGGTTGTTGGGACATGATAATCAATTGTCTGCAATGTCAAGAGATACTATCAAAAAGATCAGGCCACCTCTTACGAGGTGGACTCGAACAAGTCCGATCCATCTACTGAGCCACGCTTATCATCGTCTGCTACTAGCTCAACGCTCTTAGCCTCGGGTGTCATAAACTCATCAAGCTCTGGGGGGATCTTGCCCTTCAAGACTTTCTTGAGTGCAGCCGGGGTCTTGATCTTAGCTTCAAAGATCTGGGCCTTAGAGATACCTGTTGCCTCAGCTACTCCAAACGCTATCTCTTCCTCGCTAAAATTACTGAGCCACTCTCTACGCTTAGCCTTACCTTCAACCAGCTTCATCCCCGGAGGTACATCACCAGCGATGGCGTTGGTAAGCTCGATCTCATAGACATCATCCATCCACTTTGCAATCTTCTTGCGATTGGATAGAACCAAGGCTCGTTGCTCTCTAGTCATGGTCGAAGGTGCAGGTAGCTTAGGTGTCTCGGCAATAGTGAGAGCCTCAGTCCCAGCTTCGTCTTTGAAAAGCTCAGCCAGTTTCTTGGGGCACATCTTGTCACCAGCACTAGCCTTAGCCAAGGGGCAGAACTTACACCAGCTTCCTTCACAGTATTCGCCAACGGTGAGCTCTTCAGCTTTGGCTTCCCTTACTGCGTGGACAGTAAGATTGACTCTGTTCTGTAAAGCAATAAGCTCAGCCTTAGTCCACTCCCTCTCGATAATCTCTGGTCCGTTCTTGCTGTTAGGCTGTACCAGAACTGAGAAGATTTGGTTGGCATCCTTGTAGGGTGCGTCGTCATCTAGCACGAGGGCTATCAGGTAGCACCCAAACTGAGCTGAGTCTGCTGGCACTGGTTGGTATCCATCTTTGTAGTCGCCTACCTTGAGGATACCGAAGTCAGCGTTGTAGCCTACGAAGTCAACCTTGCCTGTGGTTTCCTCACCGTCTGGGTTCTTGATCCATGGCAGCGCAACAACCTGCTCGGCTGTGACAGTCGTGAACTCCTGACTCTTAATGTAGTCAAGGCAGAACTTAGCTGAAGCGATCATGGCATGGTCAACCTGGATGTCAGTCTCACCTAGCAGCATACCAAGGTAGGACGAGGGATCTTTGCCAGTGTTGATACAGTTCTCAATCACTGCATGAACAGCAGTACCTTTGTCAGCGTAGAAAGTAGTCTCTCCTGCTGGCAGGTTCTGTGCTGCCACTACCGAAGCGGGGCAACCCAAGTACCTGTCAGCGTTGGATGGACGGAACTTCCTACCTAGTGTAGCGTTCTTCCGTTTGGTCATTTTGCGTACCGACTAAGAGATTCTTTAAGCCTAACCATTCCCGGCTCATACGGACCATGAAACTGCGGTCGAAGCTCATCCCTAATATCTTGAGTGACAACACTAGGAAAGAGACTAGATACGCCAGAGTAATTGAAAATAGCAAAAAGATTCTGAGCCTCCTCTACTGTTTCTACCCTAAGCGTAATATCGAAAGGCTTGAACCCACCTACAAGGTTTGATACGACTTGCATAGTCACACCACCGTTGCTTTGATAGCTTCGTAGGCAGCAGCCAGCTTTGCGTCAGGAACCTTGGCTGCTTCGTTGACACCAGTAGCCTTGAGGAGTGCATCCTTAATCGCAGCCAGTGCCTCGTTGCTCTTTCCAAGTTCAGCGTAGCGTTTGAACATGTAGTTCCGCAGCTCCCCTGTGTTGGCAATGGGGCAGGCATCAGCAGGAATCTCAACCTCAATGGATGGCAGGTCTTCAGGCTTCACAGGTTCAAGGGCCAAGTCTTCACCGGGGATGACATAGCCTTCTGTCTTGACAGGTACATCAACGACCTCAGCCTTTGCTGCTTTGGGCTTAGGTTCTTTCTTGGCCTTGGGTGTGGCCACGGGTACAGGTTCAGCAACAACTTCAACGACTTGAGCTGTAGTTTCGGTCACGACTTCGGCACCAGCTTTCACTGTGCCTTCGACATAACTCTGCTTGGCCTCGGTTAGCAAATGCTCACGGAGTTTGAGTTCTCCGTATGCCTTGCCTAATTCTACGCATGCCTGTTTGATGGCTGCGTCACGGACTTCAATAGAATTGAACTTCATAATATAAACCTCATTTAATAAGGGTGTGAAAAGGGATTGTATTGTGGTGGTGTGGTGTGTCAAGCGTGAGCTCGAACATAGTTCGAGTCACCCAAAAAGCTCCTCAATCATTCTCATCTTCTCCACCACCAGTGTTAAGATGCGATGATCCAAGGAGTTTGCTAAAGTAATGTACTGTATCAACACGGGGCGATGTGCTCCGATGCGGTGAAGCCTGTCTTCAGCCTGAACATTCTCGGCTGGGACATAGCTTGGTTCTAAAATAATTGCAGTATCAGCAGCAGTAAGAGTGAGTCCCACACCAGCAGCCACAATACTACCGACAAACACCCGAGTCTTTCCATGCTGAAAATTCTGGACAACGCTATTCTTTTGCTCATCACTCATGCCTCCATAGTAAATTGATGCGCTTATGCCATTGTGATTTAATGCTTCTGAGATCCTCTCCACAACCTTACGGTGGTGTGCAAAGATCACCAGCTTCTCAGGGAGCACACCTAGTTGCTCCTGCTCCAGTAGGTAGTCGATGGTCGGGTCTACCTTGGCCTCGCCTAGCTGAGCCCTGATCTTGGCGATGTGCTCAACGCTCATGTTCTCAAACTCGTCAAGACTTTCAACCTCCCACGCTAAATCAGCCACGCTATCAGTAATGTTCACAGCATCCAGAGACGCAGCTATCAAGGTGTTGCACTTGTTGAGCATGGTGTTGCTCACATCCACATTAAGCAGTTGCCTTCTCTTAGGTGGTAGCTGGGATAGCACATCTTTCTTCTTGCGCTTGATGAAGATGCCACTGTTAATCAAGACCGAGTGAAGCTCAGCCAGATTGCTGTAGCCATCCGTCACCCACCTACCGTACCTGTCAACATGTGCGTCACAGTAGCGAAGCTCGAACTTGGTCTTGCTCGGCCAATCGTTAGGTCGCATGTGCCTTATTGCAGGGAAGATGTCAATAGGTCGGTTGAGTACCGGGGTTCCCGACATCATCACAGTCTTGTGGGCTGACACTCCGTAGACCCTACGCCACTTGTCGGGAGTCTCCTCATCGTCTGACTTCTCTTTCCAGATGTTGTAGATGAGACCTGACATAGCTCGCTGAGTCTTGCCACCGCAGGCTTTAAGGGCATGGGCCTCGTCAAACGCAACGAGTCCCCATGTTCTGCCGAGTACCCCGATGTTCCGCTTGAACCTACCGAGAACTTTACCTTGGCAATCTTTGACTGCCTCTTGATAAGACAGGATGTACAGCTCGCACTTAGGGCCATTCCATTTCTCCCATTCCTGTTGCCAGTTAGAGCGAAGCGAAGCAGGGCAGACTATGAGGATACCCTTGAGCAAGTAGCTAGGTGGGAGGTGAGCACAAGCCCTGATAACCTGAGCAGTCTTTCCTAGACCGGGGTCATCCCCTAGGTACAGGCAATCACTGGATAGGATCTTATCTCTACCCTCTACCTGATAAGGCATGAGGTCTTTATCGCTTAGATTCATTGAGACCTGCACGATAGCCAACCCAAGTACAGACGAAGGAGCATAGCATTACTGTGAATATATGAACTGGTATGCTGGTCATTTTATGTACTCCTCATAGTAACTACGCAACTCTTCTTGTTCGGCCATTGAGATTGATTGGTTGTACCCAAGGCCAAAGAAATCTGTACCCTCACAATCAATTACATGTTTGATGTACTTGCCGATAAGACCCTCAAGCCTGATGATTTCTTTTTCTTCCTCGCTCATACATTCTCCGTTAATACCATGATACCATGACCTTCAGGTCTGGCTTGTTGATTGTTCTTGCAAACGCTAATGCCTCGGTCTTTGTCTTAAAGCTACCCAGTTTCTCTGGTATTGGTGAGGCACCGAGGGCGAACCTGAGAGGTAGTGTTAACACCTCCCAGTGGTTGACCTCAACGAACGCATCACCTAACCTTGTTTTGTTTTCTACTTGGATCATCCGAACAACTCCGTAGTTTCCTCTACTAACTTAACTCCATTCAAGAAAAGACTGATGCCTTCCTTGGTGTTCACAACGCTGTGTCTAATCCCATCTGGGGTGACATAGCTTGAAGGTTCTTCGATCTTGTAGACCGAAGGGGTGACACTGATCTTACAGAACTCACCATCACGGGCCTGAGTAGAAGCAACCTTCTTACCTAGACTGTCAGCCACAGGCACAGGCTTCTTACTCGACGCTGAGATAGTGACCATACCTGTTGAAATATCATGCTTCCATGGTAACTTGGGTGATTTTATCCCCGCCTTGGAAGCCAGCTCTTCACAGATCCTGACCAGTTCACGGTAGCTTCGGTTGCCTTGGCCTACTACATACTGAGTGCTGTACCTGCTGAACTTATCCAGCTTGGTGATGCTTGCATTGTTTAGTGAGCCTGAGTTTAGGATAACCGTTGGGCCTTTAGGATTAGAAGAGCTCATCAACCGACCTCTCAAGAAGGATACATTGCTTGATGATCGTATTGGGAGAACCTCCACCGTTTCTTTGGATCAGATCCTTGATCTTCTCTCGGGTCTCGGGCACCAGATGTACCGATACCTGTCTGCTTCCCTCCCCAGATACCCCACCCCTGCCAGATAACGAGGGTAGTGACCCATCTATGTAGGCCAGATCTACGCACTGGCGTACTGCATTGGTGCAGGTGCCGTATCTCTCAATCATCCATTTCTGCACGGCAAGAGATAACACAATCCTGATGCCCCTCTTAATGTCCTTGACATCTTCTGAGCCCAGCCTGAACAAGCCTTGGCTGTGACAGAACTGGGTGTAGTTGTGAAGTGCTTGAAGGCACAGCCTGCTGTCCGAGGGCTCATCGTCGTACTTGTCGCTGAGTTCCTTCAGTGCCCAGATAAGCTCATCTGGTTCATCAGCCATCAGGTACGCCCTAGTACGGGTCGTGGTGATCCCGAATGGCGTGTCCATATTCTCAAGCTGCCACATCAAAGCCTGTGACAAGAACTCATGCTTTGATATTCCTGTAGCCCTAAGATACTTGTTGACTAACTCGTAGTCTGAGTGCTTAATAAGCGCACATATACTCATCTGATTCTCCTGTTAGATGATACATTAAAATAGAACTTCGTTTGTTGCGCCTGCCGTTAGATACCGCTGCTGCGCTTCTTCCCTGAACCTTATCCCTGTCCACGCTGGTAAGCCTTTGCGTCTGGTCTGGACTACCGTAGGTGTCACAGCCCTGAGCTTGGATAAGAACCTGTCCTTGGTATCCACGAACGACACATAGTTTTCCTCAGCCCACATAACCCATGCCTTGTGCATGTCGTTTACATAAGCGAAGTCGTTAGCGTCTGCCGTTGGGAAAATGAGGCAGTCGTCAGCAAAGGCTGACACAGGGTTCATAATCCTCTTGATGTCGATGATGTCCCTTGTCGCATCGGTTGGTGTTGATAACCTGCCGTTGCTGATGTATTTTCTTATCCCAGCAAGAGCCCAGTTAGCTATACCAGGTAACTCCTTCACCAGATCCACCTCAAGGTTGTGATTCTCTTTACCAAAGAAAGTCTTGTCGAACCTCAGTGGCACAAGCCTAGCCAGCAGAGCGTTGCCTGCGTCACGAAACCTTGGGATCTCATTGCAGATAATCATAATCCGTGCTGACAAGATGATGTCGTAGGGGTTAAGGAACTTAGGGTTGACCTGCACTGGGTCGCCACCAGAGATAGACTTGAGTAGCTCCAATGCCTGCTCACCTGATCCCTTGCTGCCCATGTGAGCATCAAAGAATATCATAGCGTTCTTGCCTACATATGGGCTGAGCCCGTGGTTGTTGGCCATGGCATGAAGGTTAGCTGCTGCTACATTCTCCTTGCCGATGATCCGCTGAATCATCCTGCCTATAGTAGACTTGCCAGATCTAGGCGTACCGTGGAGGACTGCTATCTTGTGCTGCGTTATGTCTGGAACCATGAGGTGCCCGATCCATTCCTGCAAGAACTCTGAGCGTTCACATGTAGCTGAACCCCAGATGCTTGCAAGGAACACCTCCCATTGAGGGCAGGTAGCTCCTGGCACGAGGTCGTAGGGTAGCTTCATCGTGTTGAACAGGTTGTCAGTGAATGGCTTGAGGCTTCCTGCTATGTCACCCGTGATGACAAAGTGCTCGACATCAAAGAGTCCGTTGCTGAAGGGGATGATCTTTCGAGGGTCGTTTGGGTAGCCCTGCGTTGGAAACCCTGCCTTCCAGAAGGGCATCGAACGCATGGGTAGGTACAGGTAGTTCTTTGCAAAGCTCATCATGTTGCTGATCTGCCCCTTCTTAGCCATGATGTAAAAGCTCTGGAACACAGACTCAACTGACTGATCCGAGACCTGAACCCACACATGCTGGTACCTCTGAAAGAACTGACCTTCAAGGTAGACTAGGTTGTGGTCCCTGCCTTGCTCGTCAGGTGCAAAGGGTTGTTGGTGCAGTACCCAGATAGCACAGCCGTTGATGTCATCCCTTGGCTCTGGCTTACTCTCAGGCTTAGGCAGTACACCAGATGAGAAGGCCAAACCTACCCTGCTGCTGCCTCCTAGAATCCCTGTCTCGCTTAGCACAGCCGAGTTAATCTTAAACCCGTCTAGATTAGCTTGATTGAGAGCACCACCTGTTGCTTTCTTCTTCTCGTCTCGCCTTACCTTGGTCTTGAAGATGGACTCACAAAGCTGCTCGATCTCAAAGCTCGGTAGTGGAGGGTCACATCTCTTGGTGTTGACCTCAGCCATGTCATCCTTCAGGTCGTCCAGCAGGTAGTTGCTGTTGCTGTCGTTCATGTACAACAACTTTCCTGCGATCTTGGCTAGGTCGTTGTTGCGATTGCCTTCTAGGATAGGCTCGTCATCGAACGGGTCCACACTGAATAGAACATGAGGGTTCTCTGCGTACCAGTCAGCCGGGCTGATGCCCATACCTTCAGGTAGGCTGGAAGCCCCCTCGCTCTGCTTGCCTACCCACTTAGACCTGTCGTTAATCAGGGCTAAAAGCTCTGTAGGCATGTCAGGTAGCTCGTCAACCAGAGTACCAGCAAAGGGATCAGCGTACTCGTAGTACTTGCCGTCAGGGTGCAGGCTGTTTGGGATGAGGACATATCTGTAGCCGTCGATCTTGGTGTCACACAGCAGGTCAATGCCTTTGCAGATACCACCAATGGACGACACCACACGCTTGTCTGGGTGCGGGTGCTTGAAGTGGCAATGCTTACCGTTGCCAGTGTTCACGACACAGCCTACACTCAAGCTGCCTTGATGAGTCTCCCAGAAACGGATAGCTTCAGGGTGCTTGAAGTCACAGTCAATGGTGAGCACACCCGAGGGTATGCCCACCACCATACCTACATTAATCTTATCCCCGAACTTTTCAAAGGTTTCAATAGGGCCAGCCTGTTCGACACAACCCATCCACCCCTCTTCAACTGGCTTCTTGCCAGCGTAAACCACAGGGAATAGCTTCCGTCCAGCCCCAGCTAGGGCCAGAAGATCCTTAATTCTCACTCGTCTCTCCTCATAATAAACCTCCCCTCACTCCAGATAAAGAAGGGGACTCGTGGGTTTAGCACAAGTCCCCTTGATTACCCACTGGTGAGGAGAATCCAGATACCCTATGACCGTCGCCACAGGTGGGACGGGGCACTGTAGATATGGCCTCGTACTTGTCAACCTCTTTCAAGAAAGCCTTAGCCCTGTCAAGTGCGAAGACTTGGTTGAGCTTGAGGTCGTTTCTTGGGTAGCTCGCTACCAAGAGTCGTAGTAAATGCAGTGCTTCTTCATTCATGGGTTGTACTCCTGTGGTGTTAGTGTGTATTTAGGTGCGTAAGGCTTAATGGTGTTGATGATAAACAAGATCTCGTTTCTGGTGCAAACAAACTTCTTAGCTTCAGTTCTGTGCCTAGTTAGTGAGCACCCATTTCCAAGAACTCCATCGTCTTCAAAGATGCTATCGACATAGCCCCAGCCAAATTTTATACCAGCATCAGCTACGATTAGCCATGTCTGCATGGTACTCCTCCACTTTCCAAGATCCAAACTTCTCTGCTACCTTACCTGCTTCGCACTTGCAGTAGCCGTATCTCGTAGAATGAGGGATTGAATACACCCCTTCGTCATTGCATCGTTGGCAATCTACAGGTGCTTGTGCTTGGCCTACGCCATAACTCTGGTCAACTTGCATGGTACTCCTCCACTAAATACTCGGGGCCTTTATCAAGCGTAGCTATTACAAACAACGCTTCGTTTCTTGTGCTGAACTTCTTGAAAAACCTATAGCAATCTTGGTTAAGTGGTTCCAAGAAACCTAGTGCGATAGAGTCATCTCCTGTGAAGTAGTCCTCTCGGTACGCACCACTCATCTTCTTGACTCGTCGTTTGATTAGGTGCATATCTCGTGGTCCTCCAGATTAACTATCATTAATTGTTCACTGAATGTATCGAAGTCAGCGTGGTCTTTGATGGTCTGTAGTAAGAACATCGCCTCGCCCTTCGTTAGTCTCATGGCCTCGCTTACCTTACTTCTGGCTACGATGCCATTGTCTTTGTAGTTAAGGTTTCCTATCTTGTGGACGAACAAGCCATTAGGGTCAAAGGGTTTCCATGCTAGTACCCAAGTCTTATCTCTACCCATTGCCGTTGCCGTTGCCGTTGCCGTAGCCGTAGCCGTAGCCGCTGCCGTTGCCGTCGCCGTTGCCGTCGCCGTAGCCGTCGCCGTCGCCGTAGCCGTTGCCGTAGCCGTAGCCGTAGCCGTTGCCGTAGCCGTCGCCGTAGCCGTAGCCGTAGCCGTAGCCGTTGCCGT
>Ga0316607_1000773_pt1 | contig 10534 bp, 4 predicted proteins | sample MIS2016062E_MG_FD_207674 | JGI IMG/M metagenome (GOLD analysis project Ga0316607, IMG submission 207674) | Microbial mat bacterial communities from Middle Island sinkhole, Lake Huron, Michigan, United States - MIS.2016.062E | ecosystem: Environmental > Aquatic > Freshwater > Lake > Sediment... | reverse complement strand
TTCGCCCCTACAGTCGGAAAAGATTGAAAAGTTTCCTGAAATCATTCATCAGATTGAAAATAATTTAACGCCTCAATGGAATAAGGCTTATGCAAGCGGAAATTTTGAAGATATTCAGAGTTTTGCCGACCAAATCACCGCTTTCGGCGAACAGTATTTGATTGACGCGCTTATCCGAATGGGAAAAGAACTGCGGATTCATGTTAACAACTTTGACATTGACAATATTGATGCGGTATTAAATTCTTATCCGAAATGGGTTGAATCTGTCACCCCTCCCCCGCCCCCTCCCCGAAACGGAGAGGGGAGTTCTCCCCATTCCCTTTCAGGGAAGGGGGGCAGGGGGGTTAGGTAATAAAACAAGGAGTGCTATCATGGAAATCAGAAAATTTTTTGCAGTAATGTGTATGGTATGTCTGTCAACCGGCGTTGCGCTGGCAGGCAATGAAGCCAAAGTCGCGCTGGTGATGAAAGACCTGACCAATCCGTTTTTTGCCAAAATGGAATCCGGCGCCAAACAGTATGCCCAGAAAAACAAGATTAATCTTGAAGTTTTCGGGGTGGAGCGCGAAACAGACGTGGAGCGGCAGATCGGCATTGTGGACAATCTGATTTCACGCAAATACGGCGCGATAGTGATTGCGCCCGCAGATTCAAAAAAACTCGTGCAGATATGCAAAAAAGCCATAGATAATGGCATTATGGTTATCAACATTGATAATCCGCTTCATAAAGAAACCCTGACGCAGCTTAAAACAAAGATTCCGTTTGTCGGTTCCGACAACAAAGCCGGCGCGGCTATGGTCGGAAATTATATCCGGCAAAAAATGGGCGGCAAGGGCAAGGTGATTATTGTTGAAGGCATTCGGGGCGTTGAAAATGCGGAACTTCGGAAAACAGGTTTTGCCGAGTCTCTGACAACCGGCTCTCAGATTCAGATTGCGGCAAGCGAATCTGCAAATTGGCACAAAGATGAAGCGTTTTCGCTGATGGTCGGGCTTTTGGGAAAACACAAGCCGGTTGATGCGATTTTGTGCGCCAATGACGTGATGGCGCTGGGGGCGGTTCAGGCATTGGATTCGCTGGGGCTTGCCGGTAAAACATGGGTCGGCGCGTATGACAATATCGAAGAAGCCCGCCATGAAATGTATGGCAAACGGATTCACGCCACCATTGAGCAGCATCCCGAACTCATGGGAGAATACGGCATCCGTCTGGCAGAACATGCGCTGGCAAAGCAGACTATTCCTGATTATATGCCGACGCCCCTTGATCTGATTACTTATGACACCTTTGATAAAAAAATCGGACTGTCTGTCTCAAATCTGGCAAATCCCTTTTTTGATTTGCTGCGTAAAGGCGCTCAGGACACGGGCGAGTTGTTCGGGTTCAAGGTAACGGTGGCAGACGCCAAAAACGATGATGCCAAACAACTGCTGGATATACAGAAATTTATCAAAGACAAAGCTGACGTCATTATTATCAATCCCACGAATGTCGAAACTGTTTCGCCGGGGATAGAAATGGCGCATGAGGCGGGCATCAAAGTGATTACGGTGGATCGGAAGTCTTCAAGAGATGATCTGGTTCTTTCCCATGTTGCTTCGGATAATGCACAGGGCGGACAGATGGCTGCGGAATTTATCGCAAAAAAACTCAAAGGCAAGGGAAATATTCTGGAATTGGAAGGCATTCCCGGCACGTCCGCTGCCCATGAGCGGGGCATGGGATTTGATAAAGCCATCGGCAAATATCCTGAGATCAAAATCATAGCGCGTGAATCTGCGGATTTTGACAAAGCCAAAGCCGCAGAAGTTATGAAACAATTTATTCAGAAAGGATTATCGGTTGATGCGGTATTTGCTCATAATGACAACATGATTCTGGGCGCGATTGAGGCGTACGAATCCAAAACGCCCAAGCCGATTTTTGTCGGATTTGATGCGATTCCTGAAGCAACGGAAGCGGTTAAGCAGAAAAAACTGACTGCCACCATTGCCCAGAAGCCTGAAATCATGGGCGCGAAGGCTGTTCAGATTGCAACTCAGGCGCTCAGGGGAGAAAAAGTATCCAAAGCCCTGCCGGTGGAATTGGATCTGATTGAGAGATAATATGAAAGCATTCAGAGGCATCAAACAGACCTTTTATCTGATTGTGGGATTACTGCTTCTGTTGTTCTGCGCGGGATATATTCAGATTGCCATTTTCGTCAATAATATGGCAGATAGTTCGGCAGAAGAGCAGACAGCGTCATTCATCTCAAATGATATAAATCAGTTGGAAAAAGAGTTCTGGAAACTCCGATTTTGGGGCAAAGTGATTCATACGGAACAGCATCCTGACGCGGACAGATATTTCGGAAGAACGATAGAATATGTTAAAAAAAGCATAACTACGTTCAATCCGAGATTTTTTAAAGAGAAATTTTCGGGGAAAATGGAGAAAATATCTCTTCTGATAGCCGCGTATGAAGGTGCTTTCAACCGGCTGACTCAGCTTAAATCCAATCGGAAGCTGAATCTGGTAAAACTGGACTCAAATTATCGGATGCTTGCCTCTGTAGTGATGATGACCAACGATCCGGGTTTTGCAACGCCGCTCAGAAACTCGGATCGTTTTCTGAATAATTATCTTCAAAACCGGCGGGAATCGGAATATCAGGCGTTTCTGATGAATTTCGATCTGTTGAAGAAAAAACTGTCTGCAACGGAATTGGTGGATAACCGCTTGAAGTCGTATATGGTTAATATCGAAGATTTTATGGGGTATGATTTTACGCTCGAATCCGAAAGCAGAAAGATCAACAAAGAATTTGATGCCATCAGCCTTGAGTTGACCAATCTGTTTGCCGCAATGTCTCATATTGCTCAGCAATTGTCCGAAGAAGCCATTTTAACCGGAAATAACCTGAGACTGACCCTGCACCAGTTATTTCTGCTTTCCGGCATCATCATGTTTGTGCTGCTCATCCTGATTCTCAGTGTGATAGAAAAGAAAATCATCAATCCGATAAAGTATCTGTCCATCGTCATGGGGCAGGTAAAAGCCGGGGATGCCGATGTCCGGTTTGTTTCTGAAATAACTAATGAAATCTCCGATTTGGGATTTGCCTTCAATGATATGCTGGATACCATGAACCGGCATCGCTTTCATCTTGAGGATTTGGTATCAACACGCACCGCCGAGCTTGAAACGGCAAAACGTCAGGCAGAGCAAGCCAACAGTTCCAAAAGCGAATTTCTTGCCAACATGAGCCATGAAATCAGAACCCCGATGAATGCGATTCTCGGATTCACAGAGCTGCTGTCTTCGCTGATCAAAGACGGACAGCAGAAAAGCTATCTTCAGGCGATTCAATCCGGCGGCAAAAGCCTGCTGACGCTGATTAACGATATTCTTGATTTATCCAAAATCGAAGCCGGAAAGTTTGAACTACAGTATGAGCCGGTCAATCCGTATACGATTTTTGATGAAATCAGACAGATTTTTGCACTCAGAATATCGCAGAAGAATCTTGATTTTATTATGGAAGTTTCAGAAGATATTCCTGAAAGCCTTCTTCTGGATGAAGTCCGGCTCAGGCAGGTGCTGTTCAATCTGATCGGCAATGCGGTAAAATTTACGGATAAAGGGCATATCAGGATTTCTGCGAACCTAACCCCCCGGCCCCCTTCCCTGAAAGGGCAGGGGGAGATGTCCCCCTCCGCAAAAGGGCAGGAGGAGCCTCCCCTCTCCGTTTCGGAGAGGGGCCGGGGGAGAGGTCGGGGCAGCTCAGTTGATTTGTTGATCGCCATTGAAGATACCGGCATCGGCGTTGCGGCTGACTCTCAGCAGAAAATATTTGAAGCCTTTTTACAGCAGGAAGGGCAGAGTACCCGCAAATACGGCGGAACAGGTCTCGGGCTGGCGATTACCCGCCGGCTGGTTGAAATGATGAACGGAGATATTTCGCTTAAAAGCGAGCAGGGAAAAGGAAGCATCTTTGAAATTGCGCTTCATAATGTTGCGGTGTCCGTATCTGTGCCAAAAGCAGAGTCGGATAAATTGGCAGATGCAGACAATATTATTTTTGAAAATGCAAACATACTGATAGCCGATGATATTGAAGCAAACCGCCTTCTGCTCAGGGCATTTTTTCATAATATGAACTTAAATCTCACAGAAGCCGAAGACGGGCAGCAGACAATTTCAAAAGCCGAACAATATCAGCCGGATATTATTCTGATGGACATCAGTATGCCGGTGATGGATGGATATCAGGCAACCCGGCGGCTGAAAGAAAGCAAAACTTTGAAACGCATTCCTGTCATTGCGCTGACCGCACGCGCTATGGCGCAGGAAAAAGAGCGGATTATGTCCGCGGGCTTTGACGGGTTTCTCACAAAGCCGGTTCAGCGGGCGGAGTTGTTTAAAGAACTCTCCCGATTTATTCCGTACATTGTTAAAGAGAAGATTTCGGACAACGTAGGGGCGAATAATTATTCGCCCCTACCGACGGAAACTGTTGAAAAACTGCCGGAAATTATTGAGCGGCTTGAAAATGAATTTTTCCCGTTATGCAGCAGCGCCCGCGAAAGCGGAAATTTTGCCGATATTGAAAATTTTGCCAATCAGATCACAGCTTTCGGCGAACAGTATTCATTAAATACGCTGATTGATCTGGGCAAAAATCTGCTGGTGTATGTCGGAAATTTTGACATTGACAACATTGAGACTGCCCTTAATTCCTATCCCAAACTTGTTGAACAGATCAGAACCACAGGAAAGAAAACATAATATGGAAACTTCAGAACCCGGAAAAACCATGACATGGGAAATCAGCCGCAATCATATCCTTGAACGCCTTGCTGTGGGAGAATCGTTTCATACAGTTTTGGAACTGATTGCCAAAGCTGTCGAGCAGGAAAAAGAAGGCTATCTTTGTTCCATTATGATTTCAGACGATCAGGGAAAACGTCTGCTGCATGGCGCGGCGCCCAGTCTCCCTGAGTTTTACAATCAGTCAATTCACGGACTGAACATCGGCAGCAGCGTAGGCTCAGCCGGAACAGCGGCTTATACCGGAAAGCGCGTGGTGGTTGAAGATGTTCAGACCCATCCCTATTGGAATGCGTTCAGAAATTTGGCGCGGAAAGCAGGCATCAGATCATGTTGGTCAGAGCCGGTTTTAGCCTCTGCCGGAAACGTCATCGGAACGGTTTCCATCTATCACCGCGAACCCAAATCACCCAGCAGACAATCCATCGGATTGATGGAGGCAGCCGCACGTCTTGCCGGTGTTGCGATTGAGCGCAGACTGAAAGATGGTGAATTGCGTAAAAGCGAGCGTCATTTTCAACTTTTTTTCGATCAGGCGCCTGTGGGAATCGCCATCAAATCCGCAGATAGGAACAGCTGGAGGGTCAATAAGACTCTGGCAGATTTCTGGGGATATACAAAAGAAGAAATCGAATCCATGTCTATTCCGGAACTTATGAAAAGAATTACGCCGGTATATAATCTTAACGCCACCATGAAACAGATAGATAAAATTCTTTCCGGCGAGATGATCAGCATTGAAAGAGAAATAGCATACATCCGAAAAAGCGGAGAACTTGTGTGGGGAGATATAAAACTCATTCCCATCATGGGTGAAAAAGGGGAGCATTTATCGCATATATTGACCGTTCAGGATATTAATCAGCGCAAAAAAACAGAAAGCAATCTTTTACAGGCAAAAGAAGAATGGGAGCGCACCTTTGACGCGGTTCCCGATATGATTGCGATTTTAGACAAACGGCATCGGATTGTTCAGGTTAATAAAGCTATGTTGTCCACCCTGAATATTCCGCCGGAAATGTGCATCGGAGAGGCATGTTATGACATTGTTCACGGATCAGATGAAATTCCCGAATATTGTCCTCATGTGCGATTACTGAAAGACGGAAAAATCCATACGGCGGAAGTTTATGAGAAAAAGTTGGATGCCTATCTGAACATCACCGTATCGCCGCTGCATGACAAAGATAAGAATCTTTTCGGAAGCGTACACATTGTCCGGGATATTACGGAGCGCAAACGCGCCGAAAAAGCCTTAAAACAGGCAAAGGAATATTCAGACCTGATTTTCAAGCTTGTTCCCAGTCCGATATTCACGGTGGACAACAACAAAAATATCAGCAGTTGGAATAAAAAAGCTGCGGAATTGACCGGTTATGATGCGGAAGAGATTATCGGCAAGCCCTGCACGACATTTATGATAGCGCCTTGTAAAGGAAAATGCGAATTATTTGCACAGGATGTTTCAAAACCGATTATCGGCAAAGAAAGCACGATCCGAAAAAAAGACGGAACAATTCTGGTTGTTCTGAGAAATTCGGATTATCTCAAAGATTCCGAAGGAAATATTATCGGCGGCATTGAAAGCTTTGAAGATATAACCGAGCGCAAGCTCATGGAAAAAAAATTGATAAAAGCCAAAGAGTCCGCAGAAATTGCCAGTCGCACCAAGTCTGAATTTCTTGCCAATATGAGCCATGAAATCAGAACGCCGATGAATGCGATTCTGGGATTCACCGAGCTGTTGTCTTCTCTGGTGGAAGACGAGCAGCAGAAAAGCTATCTTCAGGCAATTCAGTCCGGTGGCAAAAGCCTGCTGACACTGATCAACGATATTCTGGATTTATCCAAAATCGAAGCCGGTAAAATGGAAATTCAATATGAGCCGGTCAATCCGCATACTATTTTTGATGAAATCAGACAGATTTTTGCCTTAAGAATCTCTCAGAAGAATCTTGAGTTTATCATAGAGGTTGACAAAGATATTCCCGAAAGCCTGATGCTGGATGAAGTCCGGATCAGACAGGTAATGTTCAATCTGATCGGCAATGCCATCAAATTTACGGAAAAAGGACATATTAAAATCAGTGCGAACCTAACCCCCCAACCCCCTTCCCTGACAGGGAAGGGGGAGACTCCCCTCTCTGCTTCGGAGAGGGGCAGGGGGAGAGGTGTTGATTTGCTGATTATGATAGAAGATACGGGTATCGGGGTTCCGGCGGAATCTCAGGAAAAAATATTTGAGGCATTCCTCCAGCAGGATGGTCAGAGTACCCGGAAATACGGCGGGACCGGGCTGGGACTGGCAATTACCCGGCGGCTTGTTGAAATGATGAAAGGAAATATGGCTCTTGAAAGTGAGCCGGGACGGGGAAGTATTTTCAAAATTACGCTTCATGGCGTGGCGGTTGCCGGAACAGTTGCAAAAACTGAAGAACATAAGCCGGGCAATGCGGAACATTTTATCTTTAAACAAGTAGGTATATTGGTTGCAGATGATGTGGACCTGAATCGTTTTCTGATAAAATCCTTTTTCAAAAAATCCGATGTCTGTATTGTTGAAGCCGAAGACGGGCAGAAAGCGGTTCTTGCCGCAGAACAGCATAAACCTGATATTATTCTGATGGATATCAGCATGCCGGTCATGGATGGTTATGAATCAATGAAACAGATTAAGAGCAATGCAGAATTGAAACACATTCCCGTCATTGCACTGACCGCACGCGCTATGACTCACGATAAAGAACAAATCATGTCCGCAGGATTTGACGGATACCTTGCAAAGCCGGTGAAACGCGCCGAATTGTTTTATGAACTCTCCCGCTTTATTCCGTACGCTGTTAAAGAAAACTTTCAGGACAACGTAAGGGCGAATAATTATTCGCCCCTACCACCGGAAACGCTTGAAAAACTTCCTGAGATTATCAATCAGCTTGAGAAAGAATTTGATTCTTTATTCAGACAAGCCTCCGAGAGCGGCGCGTTTAATGATATTGAAAATTTTGCCAATCAGATCAGAGCTTTCGGTCAACAGCATTCATTGCACACCCTGACTGCCCTGGGGCAGGACCTGATAAAGCATACTGCAAATTTCGATGTTGATAATATTGACGCCGCATTAAACTCTTATCCCAAGCTGATTGATGCTGTAAAATGTCTTATCCGACAGGAAACACAACCATTATGAAACTCAGAACCATTTTGTTTACGCTTTCTTTACTGACGCTTCTCTCTTTGTCCATTGGCGGATATCTTTATTATTCATACATTAAGGAATCTTTCTTAAAGGAAACCTTAAGGCAGGCTGATTTGCAGGCGAGCAGAATCAGAAACCGGACGTCATCATTTCTGTCGCAGAATCAGAAAGCGGTCAAAGCATTTTCAGGAATCGGGCAGATTCAAGCTGCGATTGTGCGAAAAGAAGAAGCTGTTCTGCAACAGGCAAATGCGATTTCAGATAACTGCAAAACCTCTTTTGATGCGGATGTATGCTATCTGATCAGCAAAGACGGCACTACGATAGCTTCTTCCAACCGGAATGACAAAGATAGTTTTGTCGGCAAAAATTATGCGTTCCGACCTTATTTTCAACAGGCAATACACGGGATTCCGGCTATTTATATGGCTATGGGCGTTACTTCACTTAAACGCGGCGTGTATTACAGCCATCCGGTATATATCGAAAAACAGGGACTGCCGATAGGGGTGATGGTCATCAAAGCGGCGATTGAACCTCTGGAAGAAGAGTTCAGCCATAGCCGTGAAGGAATTGTGCTGCTGACCGATCCTCACGGATTCATCTTTGCGTCAAACCGGCAGGATTGGCTGTTTCATCTTCTTTGGGAAGCCACGCCTGATGAGATTTCGGCAATTACTCAGACGCGCCAATTCGGAAACGGTCCGTGGAAACGGACGGGTTTGCAGAAAACAGCTGATTCTTATGCGGCGGACAATGCCGGAAATAAATATCTGCTTCGGGAAATCAATATTGATAATTATCCCGGATGGAAAATCAATTATCTTGTCAATATCACGGTAGTTGCCGAGAGCTTTTTCGGTACATTCACCAACAGAATCGGCTGGGTATTGATTGTTTTATATGCGATTATCGGAATATCTGTTTTATTTCTTTACAAATTTGCAAGCCGCGATATTTCCCGGAGAAAAATAGCCGAAGACTCTCTTCAGAAAAGCCGGGAAGAACTCCGCCATGCAAAAGATGCGGCTGAAGCAGCCAACCGCGCCAAATCCGAATTTCTTGCCAATATGAGCCATGAAATCAGAACGCCGATGAATGCGATTCTGGGATTTACGGAATTGCTTTCTTCTTATGTAACCGATGAGCAGCAGAAAAGTTATCTTGAAGCGATTCAATCCGGCGGCAAAAGCCTGATGACGCTGATTAACGATATATTAGATTTATCCGAAATCGAAGCCGGCAAAATGGAGATTCAATATAAGCCGGTCAATCCGCACAACCTTTTTGAGGAAATCAGACAGATTTTTGCTCTGCGTATATCTGAAAAAAAGCTTGATTTTATTACAGATATTGCAGATGATATTCCTGAAAGCCTGCTGCTTGATGAAGTCCGGATCAGGCAGATTTTATTCAATCTGATCGGCAATGCGGTGAAATTTACGGAAAGCGGATATATTAAAATCAGTGTTAAGTGTAAAGTGTTAAGTGTTAAGTGTGATCTGACGATTACGGTGGAAGATACGGGTATCGGAATATCTGGGGAATTGCAAAGCGTCATATTTGAGGCATTCCGGCAGCAGGATGGTCAGAGTACGCGCAAATACGGCGGAACCGGGCTGGGGCTGGCAATTACCAAACGGCTTGTGGAAATGATGAACGGAGATATTGTTCTCAAAAGCGAGCCGGGGCGCGGAAGCATGTTTGCAATTTTGCTTTATGATGTTCAAATATCTGATAAAATTAAAGATAATCAGGTGTGTGAAGAAATATCCGGCAATGTAGGGGCGAATAATTATTCGCCCCTACCACCGGAAACACTTGAAAAACTTCCTGAAATTACCGGGCGGCTTGAAAATGAATTCAATTGCTTATTCACCCAAGCCTGTGAAACCGGTGTGTTCGGTCATATTGAAAATTTTGCCAATCAGATTAAAGCTTTCGGTGAGCAGTATTCGCTGGAGAATTTCATTGCTCTGGGAAAAAACCTGCTGATTCATGTCGGAAATTTTGACATTGACAGTATTGAAGCTGCATTGAAGCTGTATCCGAAGCTGATTGAAGAGATCAGAAATATAAACCAGGGGGATAGCTGATTTTATGAAACTCAGAGCGATATTTCTTATCATGTTAATCGCTGTTTTTGCCCGGAAAAGTTCTGCCGAAAGCAAAGACACATTGATTATTACTCTCAGAAATGATTTCCCGCCCTTGTCATTTATGAGTGTCGGGGGGCAGCCCGCAGGCTTATATGTGGATATCTGGAAGCTTTGGGCTGAAAAAACCGGCAAAAAAGCTGAGTTTCATCTTGCTGACTTCAATACTACGATTGCTGACATTAAAAACGGCGCGGCAGATATTCACAGCGGACTCTTTTATTCAGAAGATCGCAGTCAATGGATGGCATTTTCACAGCCCATTTATGAATTAAGCCTCTGCTTTTTCTTCTCAAAGCGGCATGGCGGTTTAGTGAATATCAGCCAGCTTAAAGGACATAAAATAGGAGTTATCAAAGGTACT
>Ga0316607_1000771_pt1 | contig 10590 bp, 8 predicted proteins | sample MIS2016062E_MG_FD_207674 | JGI IMG/M metagenome (GOLD analysis project Ga0316607, IMG submission 207674) | Microbial mat bacterial communities from Middle Island sinkhole, Lake Huron, Michigan, United States - MIS.2016.062E | ecosystem: Environmental > Aquatic > Freshwater > Lake > Sediment... | reverse complement strand
CCGCTGGAACATTTAGGCTACTTGGTAGTCGAGATTTGCACTTCTATGCACCTGGTGAAATCAAACGAATCAGAGTAATCCGTCGTGCCGATGGCTACTACGCTCAGTTTTGTATCGACGTGGAACGGACAGAGGAAACAATTCCTACTGGCAAAGCCGTAGGGTTGGATGTGGGTTTAAACCATTTCTACACTGATAGCACCGGAGAAACAGTTTCTAATCCTCGACATCTCCGTAAAAGTGAAAAAGCTTTAAAGCGGTCGCAGAAACGAGTTTCTCGGAAAAAGAAAGGTTCCAGTAATCGCAAAAAAGCAATCAATAAGTTAGGAAGGAAACACCTGAAAGTTAGTAGACAGCGCAAAGACTTCGCCATAAAGACGGCGTTGTGCGTAGTGAAATCTAGCGATTTTGTAGCCTACGAAAACCTTCAGGTAAAAAATATGGTAAAAAACCATAAGCTTGCTAAATCAATCAGTGATGCAGCGTGGTCGCAGTTTGCTCAATGGTTGCAATACTTTGGAAAAGTGTACGGTAAAACGGTAATTGCTGTTGCTCCTCAATATACTTCTCAAAATTGTTCAACCTGTGGCAATAGTGTTAAGAAAACGCTATCAACTAGAACTCATGTTTGCAGTTGTGGCACGGTATTAGACCGTGACCATAACGCAGCTCTGAATATTCTGGCAAAAGGATTGAAGCAAGCAGGAATTAATTTAAGTTTAAATACGGTGGGGCACACCGGAATTAACGCTTGGGGACAGAACGACCTCTACTCGTTGGTGGTAGCATCAACGGGCAAGCCGACTGATTGAACCAAGAATCCTCGTGCCTTCAGGCCGAGGAGTGTCAAAGTAAAGCCGTCCTACAAGGACGGGGTTTCAAACCCAAGTTTTCGATGAGAGCTACACCAACCGAAGGCTTGAGGGAATACTGAAGTATCCCGTGTCGTTTTTCCTCCCGTGGTTCAAGCCACAGGGTTTCCAAACTCCCGTGAGATTTCTATGAGTCTGAAAAACTTCTGCCTGATGCGATCGCCGACACAGTGATTGCCGATCGAGTGTATGATACTGATCAACGGGCGATTAATCTGCTTCATGTACAAGGCAAGATAGTAGTAATTCTGCCTAAGCGCAAGCGATGTAACCCTCGTGCTTACGATCGGGACTTCTACAAGGCTCGTCAACGGAATCGAAAACTGATGGGCCCAACTGAAGCAGTATCGGGCGATCGCGATACATTTGTCTAGGGTGTAACCAACTTTCTCGGTGCGATGTACCTTGGTGCTTCCGCTGTCTGGCTGAATTGTTGACGCACTCTAGTAAGGGTGAAAGAAGAAGTATTTGCAAAACGGCATCGTCGGTGTCGAATGCTAGAAGATAGAGAGAGTAGTATGAGAATTGCACTAGTCCATGATTACCTAACATAACCCGGTGGGGCAGAGCGTGTATTTGAATTGCTCTGCAAACGCTATCCCAATGCTGATATTTTCACGTCTCTGTACGAACCTAAACGAACTATTGATCTAGGTGAACGTGAAGTTCGCACAACTGTACTTCAGAATGTTCCAGGGGCAAGTAAGAATTTTAGGCTAATGGCTCCATTTTATTTTTCAGCCTTTCGAGCCTTGGATCTAAAAGACTACGATCTGATTATCAGCAGTACCACGAGCTTTGCTAAAGCTGTGCGAAAAAGACCAGGAGCAAAACATATTTGTTTCTGTCACAATGTCACCCGTTTTTTGTGGGATACCGCAACTTATCTTCGAGACTATGGTACCTATCGAAATCTTTCTGGTATGCTAGAACCGATTTTTCAGCAGATGAGAAAAGCCGATCTAGATTCATCTCAGGAGCCTGACTTTTACATTGCTAATTCCAGCACGGTTGCCAGTCGTATCCAGCAATTTTATGGAAAGCCATCAGTTGTTATTAACTATCCCATTGACATCGACAGATTTATTTTTTCCAAAGATAAGGAGGACTTTTATTTGACCTCAGCTCGTCTTATTGGTTACAAACGCATTGATGTGATTATTGAAGCATTCAATTGGCTGGGATTGCCATTATTGATAACGGGTGATGGCCCAGAGCGAGAGCGTCTTAAGTCTAGAGGTTTAAAAAATATTAAATTTCTCGGTCATGTCAGCGATACAGAACGTAGTCAGTTGATGTCTAAATCTCGTGGTCTTATTGTTGCTGCCTTGGAAGATTATGGCTTAGTTCCAGTGGAAGCTAATGTTAGTGGAACGCCCGTAATTGCCTATGGCAAGGGTGGTGTATTAGATACTCAGATCCCAGGTGAGACTGGGGTCTTTTTCAATCTACAGACACCTGAAGCGATTCACACAGCAGTAGTTGAGTCCAGTAAGATTGCATGGGATTACGAAAAAATTCGAGACCATGCGATCGGTAACTTTTCCGAAGAAGTTTTCTTTAAAAAAGTAGAGGGGGTGATTGAGGAAGTTTGTGGCCGTCATCAGCCATAAATATAATTGGTTTAATAGGTTTATGACCGAGGCGTAGAAGTGACTGAAAACCCTATCAACTCAATGGCTGAAACAGAAGCGGGCTATGGACAACTGTTTGCAGTTTTAATCCGCAGGCGCTTTTGGTTGCTAAGTGTTTTGTGTATTGTATTGGCTGCTGCCGCTGCAAAAGCGTTGAAGGAGGAGCCTACCTATAAAAGCTCAATGCAGCTCCTGGTAGAGCCTAATTATCAAGGCAAAAAAGACAGTAAAACAGATCATCAGTTTGCTGATTCTAATATTGTGATAGACAATGCTACTCAGCTTACTCTGATGCAAGGTTCTCAGCTCATCCAAAGGGCGGTGGAATTGCTTCGCCCTGAGTACCCAGAGATTGGTGTAGAGGAGATTAAAAAATCCTTAGTCGTTGCTCAAGTGGCGGATGAGAAGGCAAAAACCGAGACTAAGATTTTTGAAGTAACTTACACGGCTAATAATCCGACTCAAACCCAAAAAGTGCTACAAATAATGCAACGGGTTTATCTGGATTACAACCGAGAACAGCAGAGACTACGTTTAACTAAAGGTCTGACCTTCATTGATGAACAATTACCCAAGGTTCGTAAGAACGTTGCTCAAGTTGAGGCGGCCTTAGAAGAGTTTCGCAAAAATCAAAATCTAATTGAGCCGGAAGCACAAGCAAAAGCTCTGACTGAGGCAATTAACAACATTCAGCAGGAGCGACGGACAAACCAGGCGAATAGAAAGGATCTTCGGGCTCAATACGATTCTTTGCAGCAGCAACTTGCTAGTTCTCCGCAGGAAGCGCTCGTTGCGGCACGGCTAAGTCAGTCTTCTCGTTATCAAGCCTTACTCAACGAAATCCAAAAGACAGATTTAGCGATCGCCCAACAACGGATACGCTTCACTGACAACAACCCAGTTATTCAAAAGCTACTCTCGGAGCGCAACAAGCAACTAAGTCTCTTGCAAGCAGAAGGGCAACGTGCTACACCAGAAGGTTCTGCTCAACTCCCGGGTACGGGAGAAAGCTTTTTGAAAGAAAGGCAACTCGGCGCAACTGACTTAACTATCGCTACTAAGCTTCTGGAGATTCAGCCAAACTTAAAAGGCCTAACTGCACGCGACGAAGCACTGGCAAAAAAAGAGCAGCAGCTTCGTGTAGAACTCGATCGGTTTCCTAATCTATTAGCTAAATACACTCGTCTACAAACAGACCTACAACTCAAGCGTGAAACATTTCAACAGTTAGAGAAAGCACGGCAGGAATTAAGCCTGGAAATTGCCAGAGGTGGATTTGATTGGCAAGTTGTTGAAGTACCACAACCCGGTACAGGGAGTGTTTCCAAAAAACAACAGAACATTATGCTGGGTGTCGTGGTTGGGTTGTTCTTGGGTGTGGCTGTGGCTTTTGCTCGCGATATGTTGGATGATTCTGTTCATAGCTCCGATCAGTTAAAAAAACTGGTTGCCCTGCCTCTACTAGGAATGACTCCACAGCTACCGCAGGTCAAGAACAAACTAATCATTAAGCTACCTTTCGGCAAGCGACAAGCCTCTGCCGCTTGGGCAACCGAACCAATCATCAAGCTACCTTTTGGCAAGCCAGAAGATATGATGCCTTGTACGATTGAAGTAATTCATAGTCCACCTGCTTGGGAATCCTTTGACCTAATTTATAAGAACATTCAACTTCAAAATTCTGGTTCGACTTTCAGTCCTTTAATCATTACTTCGGCATTGGATGGTGAGGGAAAATCAACGATCGCATTAGGTTTGGCAATTAGTGCTGCGCGTCTGCATCAACGGGTACTGCTAATTGATGCTGATTTCCGTCAGCCTATGCTGCATAAACAGCTCAATCTTCCTAATGAGCACGGGCTTTCTACTCTGCTGGAAAGTAACGCTACAGTCCCAATACGCAGTCATATTTCATCATCCGACCTATATATTGATATTTTGACTTCTGGGTCAATACCCGAAGATCCAGTAAATCTGTTAAGTTCTCCCCAAATGCAGAGATTAATGGCTGGGTTTGAGCAGAATTATGACTTAGTTCTGCTGAATGCACCTCCCGTTTTAGGAATGGTAGATGCTCTGCTGATTGCATCCTGTTGCCGGGGGGTAGTGTTGGTGGCACGCATTGACCTGGTAACAAAAACCGCACTCACTGAGACTACCGCCATGCTGAACAAATTAAATACGATCGGGCTGATCGCGAATGGGGGTAGTAGTCTCAAAAAGGGCAACATACCCAATGTGAAGTCATAGAAACGTTTCGTTGATCTGACGATCGACTGCTCGATGGAGCGATCGACATCAGTTATTCACGTCCCTTTAATACCCACATTCCGCACCCTTAGCTGCCACATACTCTAACTGTAGTGGAGTTGACGTTTAGGTTGGCTATGTTTAGTACCTTGAGTATTTTGACTTACCCTAGATCTGTACGAAGTCATGGTTGTGAAACGCTATATAGTGGGTGCGGAATGTGGGTTAATATATAGATTGTATATTTTGTCAAGAGTGTACAAATCCTAGATTTCAAAAAAAAGATGACGAAGTATTGACTTGCTCTTAAAGTGTGTTATAGCAGAAAAATGAATCTACTGAAGCAATCCCCTATAGGGAGATTTTCATTTCAGGGTGATTTTAATCTACAAAAAATAATTATTCAGATTCGGGCACGGTAATAAGAACCGATGGCAAAATCAAAACTCTCAACTTTAAAGATCTATTCTTCTGTAGAGCAACAGCATTCAAACAACTATTTACCTCACTGCATTCTAAAATGGCGACAGGGAATGTTATTCGTCAGCCTGGGATCGCAGAGCGAACAGCCCTATATTTTGGCGTTTGAGACTGAGCAACAGCTAGTAGAATGCTTGAAACAATCTCCGGTACGGCTGGTTCGCCTCCATCCCACCCCAGGTGAGGCAACGCTGAAGCTCTGGGCAGATGCCTGCGAGCAAGCGAACAAACCCGTGTTTCTATGGGGGACTCTTCAAAAAAAATTTCAAAAGCAAAGCCAGCTTAGTCTCCAGCCCAAGCAATGGATGGACTCAATTGCCGCCTTTCTTTTGCTACTATTACTTAGCCCGATTATCCTGGCGACAGCTATATTGATCTACTTCTATTCACCTGCTCCGATTTTCCATAGGCAATGGTATATTGGCACAAGAGGCAAGTTCTTCCGGCTTCTCAAGTTTCGCACGACAGTAGCTAATAATGATTCTCCTACTACACCTTTAATTCGTTGGATGTGTAAGTACAAAGTTGATAAATTACCACAGTTATTGAATGTGCTTCGGGGTGACATTAGCTTAAAGGATTCATTCCGTCCTTTGACTATATCTGAGGCAGTACGACTCAGCTCGGAAGGTTAACAACAGGTAAGTAAATTTATCTCCAAATTAAACTGGCAACAATCGAACTGAAATTGTCTTGTCTAAGTAAGCAATTTGATAACTGACAATCCTATGGCTAATAACATTCTAATCACGGGTGTAGCGGGTTTTATTGGACGATACGTCGCACGGTATTTCTTGGAATTAGGCTGGTCAGTAATTGGGATAGACAGTTCTGCGTCTGAAAATGCACCGCTGGCGAGTCTGGCAGCTTACTATACACTCCGGTTGCCCGATTCAAAGTTGAATGAGATTCTGCAAAAGCACCAACCGGATGTTTTTATTCACTGTGCGGGTCGAGCTGCGGTAAGCTTATCGATGTCGGAACCAACTCCTGACTTTTATGCAAATACCGTTGTCACCTATGAAGTCTTGAATGCTCTTCGCTTAAATGCGTCGCATTGTCGATTTATTTACCTCTCCAGTGCGGCGGTTTATGGAAACCCAGACTCCTTGCCAATCAGCGAAACTCAAACACCTGCACCAGTATCGCCCTATGGATTCCACAAGTTGCAATCCGAGGTTCTCTGTCGGGAATTTACACGGGTATATGGCTTGGCAACAGCAAGTGTAAGAATTTTTTCAGCTTATGGCCCTGGCCTGCGTCGTCAGGTGTTGTGGGATATTTGCCAAAAAGTAATTACACAAAAGACTTTGATGCTACAAGGTACAGGTCAAGAAAGTCGTGACTTTATTCATGCCCTAGATATTGCTAAGGCATTTAGGGTTATTGCCTGTGATGCACCAATGCAAGGTGAAGTCTATAACTTGGCTAGCGGGCAAGAGGTCACTGTTAGGAAACTTGCGACCTTAGTTTTAAGCAGTTTAGAGTCTAATTGCACGCCTCAATTTGATGGCGTAGTTCCCTCTGGGACGCCGTTGAACTGGCAGGCAGATGTCTCTAAGTTGAAGGCATTGGGATTCACGACTTCTGTTCCTTTAGTGCGAGGAGTAAATACTTTTGCAAATTGGTGTCTGGCGGAGTTAGTGGGTGTATGACAGAGATTGCTTTTTTTCATAAAATAGTCAGTACCGAGTGAGAAAAGTTGAACGAATGCATTTACTAGCTGACATCTCTAAACTCAAAGCCTTTATCAACTGGGAGCCGGAGATTAGTCTCAGCGAAGGAATTAAAACTTTACTGAAAACATAATCTGATTCAGTGTAAATTGGGGTGCATATCTAATTCAACTGGAAATAAGATGCGATTGAGGTAAACCAAGTGAGCCAAGCAAAGAAAAAGATTCTATTCCACCTGCCAATCCCAATTGATTCTGGCAGTTACAACGGAACTCAGGGTAGGATTTTGGGGGTTATGAAATATTTTAGCGATCGCAAAGACTTTTTTGAAGTAGATGCTGTAAGCGGCAACAAATTTGGAATTGTTGAGTGGGGTGCGGCACAAAAACAAGAAATTTTAAAGCGTGTGGATAATATATTTGTCTATGAAGGCGATCGCAATCTAGTTGATTTTTTATACACTCGCCTTCAAAGCTTATATTATCAAAAAATATTACAGCAACAATTACCGGTCGATTCTGATTACTTTGCTCCCCCGGGTTATGTTAGATATATGCGACAATTAATCTCTCAGAAAAATTACGATTTTATCTGGATAAATAATCTAGATTACGCTCATTTAGCAGCAGAGAAAACAAGTGAAGCTACTAGAATAATCGATATGCACGATATCACGTCTAGGTTTCGTCTAGTTAGGAAAAATATACCGGGATTTGAAAAATTAAAATTTGACTATGAATCTAATTTCAAACGAGAGGTGAAACTGATCGATAAATTTGATACTGTAATTATTGATGCTCAAAATGAGAGAGAAATTCTGAGTTCACACCTGCCAGCCACCAAGTTACGCTTAGTTCCCACTTTAATTGAAGGGTCGATCTCTGGGTCCAGTACAGTTCCTTATCAAAGCAGAGAGTTTAAGTACGATTTGCTGTTTGTTGGGGCGAATAATCAACCTAATAAAGATGGTCTAAATTTTTTCCTCAATTCAGTTTTTCCTGAGATTGTTCGCCATAAACCTGATACTCGATTCGTCATTGCAGGCAAGATAGTCCGAGAAATTCAGATTGACGCCTCTTTCAAAGAAAATGTTGATTGCCTTGGATACGTGCCGGATTTGGCGGATATTTACTTAAAATCGAGAGTGGCAATTTGTCCCTTAATAACTGGGGCTGGTACTAAATTTAAGCTTGTAGAAGCAATGGCTTATGCAATGCCGATCGTTGCTACTAAGATCTCCGCTTCCGCACTTAGCTTGATCGATGGAGTAAATGCCTTCGTCACAGACGATCCAATGGTATATGCTGAGAAAGTTATCCGCTTACTCAATGAACCAGAATTAGCTCAGAAAATTTCCCAGGAGGTTGCTAAAACGTTTGAGAATGAACACTCAAGTTTATCTGTTTACTCAAAACTTGATGCAATACTTGGAATGTGAGCTTTTGATGGTGTCCAAAGTTTTCTCATGGTTTAAACAGGTAGCAAATGAATATAACCCAGTCTCTTAACCAGTCTAATAGTTTATCCCTACTGCCTAAAAAAACTCATGCCCTTTAAACTTCCCTTATCAGTTCGCAATCTGCTGAAGGCTACGAAGTTTTGGCAGGAAAACTACATATTCCTACGAGAATTCAAATACTTTCCTAAAGTTGTAATCTTAGCTCTAGTATTTTCATTTCTGGCCGCGACTTTTGAAGGAGTTGGTATTGGGTTTCTACTTTCATTTTTACAAAGCTTGACCAATCCTGATGCAGCACCGATTCAGACAGGAATCGGCTGGTTTGATGTTTGAGTTTTGGGAGTCAATACATCTTCTACCAGCCGATTCTACCGAATATCAACTTTAATATGGCTGAGTACCTGGACAAGGGCATTATTTAACTATTTGGCACAAACTTATACGGAAAACTGTCAACTTAATTTGATGGATCGGCTCCGCAAACAGATTTTTGAACAACTTCAGGCTGTAAATCTGAGTTACTTTGCGACGACCAAATCAGGAGAATTGATTAATACAATTACATCGGAAATCGAAAAATTTAAGAACATTTTTAATGGCAGTGCTTTCTTGTTCACTAGGGGTCTAACCGTCGCCATTTACCTGATGTCTATGGTTGTGATTTCGTGGCAGTTGTCACTCATTGCAATAATGCTCTTCACTCTGATGGCTGTAGGCTTGTCCACGTTGAATAAGCGAGTCCGTGAAAGAAGTTTTGAAATATCAACGGCTAATGGACGATTTACCACAACAGCCATAGAATTTATTAGTGGAATTCGGACAATTCAGTCATTTGCTACTCAGGATTTTGAGCGAAAGCGTTACTACAAAGCTAGTGAAGATTTTGTCGGCGCCTCTGTCAGAATTATCCGGCTTTGGGCAATGGTAAAGCCTCTGGCGGAAGGGATAGCAACTACAATTTTAATTGGTATGATTCTTGTAGCCTTCACTGGCGTTTTAACGAATGGGCCACTCAAAGTAGCTTCATTACTAACGTTTCTTTTTATCCTGGTGCGCTTAGTTCCAATCATCCAGGATGTCAATGGAACTAGAGCGGTTTTGAGTAGTTTGCACGGCTCAGCAGAGAACATAAAAGAGCTTTTGAGAACGGATAATAAAACATATTTTCAAAATGGTACAACTGAATTTGCAGGCTTAAAGAATTCAATTGAGTTTGTCGATGTAGAGTTTGGCTACGATCCTAAAGATTTGGTTCTCAAAAACATTACTCTATCAATTGAACGAGGAAAGATGACAGCGCTGGTAGGAGCTTCCGGTGCTGGAAAAACAACTTTAGCTGACCTGATTCCTCGATTCTATGACCCAACACAAGGCAAGGTACTTATTGATGGAATCGATCTACGACAATTTGAGATCAACTCTCTGCGACGACAACTGGCTATAGTGAGTCAGGATACTTTCATTTTTAATACTTCTGTCCAGAACAATATTGTTTATGGAAAAGAAGGCGCAACAGAACAGGAAATTCAAGCAGCAGCTCGACAAGCCAATGCTCTAGAATTTATCCAAGAGATGCCTGAAGGATTTGAGACTCAACTCGGAGATAGGGGGGTACGATTGTCGGGCGGTCAACGCCAACGGATTGCGATCGCTCGTGCTTTGTTACGGAATCCAGAAATCTTGATTTTGGACGAAGCAACGAGTGCTTTAGACTCTGTATCAGAGCGACTAATCCAGGAGTCGCTGGAAAAGCTTTCTGTAGATCGTACCGTAATTGCGATCGCCCATCGCTTATCTACAATTGCCAAAGCTGATAAAGTGGTGGTACTTGAACAGGGGCGGATCGTGGAGCAGGGAAATTATCAGGAATTGTTAGAGATACGAGGCCACCTTTGGAAATATCATCAGATGCAAAATGAAACAGGTCAAGTGATGTAAAGCATTATATTAATTAAGTTTATGAAAATATTACTCACGATTCATCACAATCTAGATCCCAATTCCGGCGCTCCTGGCGTCACCTGGAAACTAGGCCAGGAATATCAAAGGCTGGGTCACGAAGTAGAGTATTACTCTTTTGATAACCTGCCACACAAATTGCCAGAAATGGTAGAGTCGATGATGTTTCCAGAATTTCTGGCTAGTCACATATTGGCACTCTCCCAAAAACAAGCAGTTGATGTTGTGGATGCTTCAACAGGAGATGCCTGGGTGTGGGC
>Ga0316607_1000770_pt1 | contig 10621 bp, 9 predicted proteins | sample MIS2016062E_MG_FD_207674 | JGI IMG/M metagenome (GOLD analysis project Ga0316607, IMG submission 207674) | Microbial mat bacterial communities from Middle Island sinkhole, Lake Huron, Michigan, United States - MIS.2016.062E | ecosystem: Environmental > Aquatic > Freshwater > Lake > Sediment... | reverse complement strand
GTGGGCGTAAGCTCAATCCCAATGAGGTCTTTGACAAAGGCGATGATAATCTCAGGGTCTTGGAAGAGCTTTTTGAAGACTACTTGGTTGTTAAGCGGTGCAAGCGGCATTGGGCTGTTCCTTTCATAATAACTTTGCGTGGCCCAAACGTTTTTGGGCCACGCAAATACTTTTCCTGGATTACTTGTCCGCCTTAACAATAGCAATTATCTGATCCCTGATAGACTGTTGCCCCCGCAACTTCATTCCCATAACAGCTTTATTCGTTTCGATGAGGGAATAGAGCTTTGGCGAGAAATCTTTATCGGATCCTAAGCGTGAAGAGCGCATAAAATCCGTAACATTAGAAAAATTTGGCTCATTGTAAACCGAGTAATCCTGGCCATGCGTTAGATAATGATCAATAACATCCACGGCTCGATCTAACAAAGCATCACGGGCGACTGAATCATCACTTTGCCAAAGCCGATTGATCGCACGGGAGATACTCTTAGGGTTGGTTGGTTCTTGGCCCAAGAGCAACATATCTTTAAGGAGTTTCACCGCCACGAAATAGAACAGAAAGCGGGTGCGTCCGCGATTAATTTTGGCCCTTCGGCCAAATTCGTACTCATCTGCTGCAAGTTTCAGTTGATAAGCAGCAAAAAGATCATCAGCCCCAAAGGGTTCTTCGCCTGCTTCAGAGGTAATAATGCGTTTGTAGACTGCTCCCCCAGGAAGAAAAGCTGCATTTTCTCCACTCGCTGTGCCTGCTGCGCCAAGCCACCCTGCACCGTAGACTTTCATCAGATCAAAAACATTCGCATATTCTCGAAGCGGGGCTTTATTGGGCTTTTGGCGTTGCAAAACCCGATAAGAATCCCAGCCCCCACGCTGGATTTCCAGAAAGACCTTATATTTTGCCGCCATTCCGCTGGCCCAAACTTGTAAATTGGACTCCAGCGCGAGAAAATCCTTCTCTTGAACAGCATTTTGGCTATTGGTATAGCGGGTAATATCAATTAGCAAGCCAAAGTCTTCAGAACCCACCCGTGTGATTTTCGTAATCACCACGCCGCGCTTTGCTCGCTCTTTCCAATCCTCAATTTCGGGGCTATGCCCCGTGCCACCTGCCGCCAAACGTTGCCAAAAGACTTCCCAAATCGTGCGCGTAGTTTGACAACCATTCACAATGTAGGGTTCAATGAGATGAAAAGTTCCTGTCCGACTAGATTCGCGGTCAAAATCGGTGACAACGAGGGTTATCCCATTGTTATAGAGGCCAAATTGCTCTGGTTTGGTCTCTAAAGTCTCACGGATTTTAGCGTTAATGCGCCCCCGACTTCCTAAAAAGCGCCGAACATTTTTCTCATACAAGCGATCTAAATCCCCTGTTTTATCTTTATAGGCTCGCAGAAACTCATAAAGATCGAACAGCGAAACTGCACCAAGCACAAGATGTTCGCTTACTTTAAGTAACCGCCCGCTAATTGGAAGGATAACGGAAGTCGGTAAATCATCGGTAACCGTAGGCTGTTCCAAGATAATTCGTTTATAGATCGCCTCAACCGACACTGAATCGACATCAAAGATCGGGCCTAAGCGGGCCTGCCCCATCGCCAAAACATCTTTTAGCACTCGTTTCTGCTGCGCTGTAAGTGGTTTTTCAGTAGCAAAAATGAGTTTGATGCGATCTAACTCTGAGGCATTGCTGCGAAAAAAGGAAATCATCCCGCGCAAATCCTCAGCGATTGAAGAGAGATTGTCGCGTTGCCCATCGAGGGTTTCAACAACTTTCTGTCCCTCTTTCAGTAATGTTCCGCGCCCTTGAAACGCTTTCCCATATTTACTTTGCACGAGATACCAGGTATCCCCTTCAATCGAAGTGTCATCCTCGTTATGACGGTCTTTCCCCCGTTCCAAATAAGCAATATCAATCCCACCATCGCCTGTACCATCGCAAAAGACAAGATCATCTGATTCTTCATCAACATTCAACCATTGCGTCAATAGTTTCCGCGCAAACCGATGGCCCAATTCGACAGTGGAAGGATCATTTGCTTGGACATCTTCCAGCCATTCCTGACAAAATTCTGCGAACGTTATCTGATTCGACTCGTGTTCCATGGGTGTAGATTGCTCCACTTCTTTCCTTATCATTACGCAAGAATACCCCAATTCCCCTCTTTTTGTGCTTTATTGGTTAAGCCTATTTTACCTCGGTTAAGTCTATTTTACCTCATTTTTGCTCCTCTGTCCTACGCTTTACCTCTAGGTAAAACCTGTAACAGGAAAGATGCCTATTCGCCAGCTTACTTTTTAGCCCACATTTCGCCGCCAGGTAAACGAACTAAATACTCATTGATTGCGTTTGGCAGCGCTTTGGCAGGCAAAACATACAAAATGTTGAGCATTGCTTGAGCATGAGCAAGAACTTGGGCTTTATTGACTTTTTCGCTGATTGCAAAAGGCGTAAGAATGCCGCCCAAAGCCTCTCCACTTGCGTCAGCCAGCGCAACTTCATAGCCTTAGTCTAATCCTTCGGCCCAATCAGTGCCAGAAAGATACCAAGCTTGGCGATCTCGTAAATTACGCTTATAGATTTGAAGCAAAAAATCACGGATAGAAGCAGCCCAAGAATTGGTCATCCGCTGTTCAATATCGTTTTTAATGAGATGCGTCAACATGCGCTCCAAAAAAGTCTGAATTGCATCTAAAAGCGCTTTTTTACTCATGCCATCCATCTCATCAATGAGATCAAGCGCTTCCGAAATTTGCCCTTCAATGATCTTCTGGCGCAATTCGCTAAGTTCTTGCGTCATTTTCAAGCTCCATCTTGTTTTATAACCCCAAATAAGCCTCCCGAACCCGATCATCTTTTAGCAAAGCATGGGCTGGGCCAGCTAATTCAGTCTTGCCTTCCGCTAAGACATAACCATAATCGCTGAGAGCAAGAGCCATTTGCACGTTTTGTTCAACGAGCAAAAGCGTGATTCCTGCTTGTTTCAGTTGTTTAAGACTTTCAAGAAATTGCAAAACCAACACGGGAGCCAGCCCCAGCGAGAGTTCATCAATTAGCAAAACTCGCGGTTCGGCCATAACGCCTCGTGCCAAAGCGACCATTTGTTGCTCCCCTCCACTTAGTGTACCAGATTTTTGGCGAGCACGTTCTTTTAAGCGGGGAAAAAGTGCATAAACCTGTTCCAAATTGCGCTTAAAATGGGGCTTTGCCCGCCGATTAGCCGCGCCCATTTCGAGGTTTTCGAGGACGGTCATCTCGGTAAAGAGTTGTCGCCCCTCTGGGACAAGCACTAAACCCATTTCAGCCTTGGTAAATGTGGGAGAATTACTAATATCTTGGCCATCAAAGAGGATTGAGCCTTGCCATAACTTGATTGAACCCATAATGGCTCGCAAAAGCGTAGTTTTCCCTGACCCATTTGTACCAACGAGACAGGTTAATTTGCCTTCTTGCAATTCTAAACCTGCGCCCCAAAGAATTTGAACCTCGTCATAACCCGTTTCAACCTGGTTTACAGCGAGAAGTGCCATTGTTTTGCTCCTCTAGGCTTGCAGCAAGCGTTCGGCTAGTTTTGGGTCACCGAGATAAGCTTCAATCACAGCGGGATTATGGGCAATTTCGTGCGGTAAGCCCTGGGCTATCAATTGCCCATAGTTTAAGACAACAATAGTATCAGAAAGACTCATCACCGCGTGCATAATATGCTCAATCATAATGATCGTAATGCCTTGAGCGCGAATAAGCTGAATTGTCTCAAGCATTGCGCTAACTTCGGTGGGATTCAGGCCAGCCAAAACCTCGTCTAACAGCAAGAGATAAGGTTTTCCCGCTAAAGCACGAGCTAATTCCAAACGCTTTTTCTGGGCAACGTTGAGACTACCTGCAAGTTGCGCCGCTCTTTCAGCCAGACCAACCAAGGCTAAAACCTCGTTAGCAGTCTTGGCAGCTTGTGCTAAAGCCTGATTTTCGCGCCCAAAACAAGCCCCGACGATAACATTCTGCTGAACCGTTAGTTCTTTCAACGGACGAACTATCTGATGGGTGCGGGCAAGTCCTTTACGCGCCAGGTAATAAGGCTTTTGACCTGTAATCTCTTCTTGGCGAAAGATAATTTGGCCCTCTTCAGGCGCAAAAATGCCATTGATCACATTGAAAAGCGTGGTTTTCCCTGCACCGTTTGGCCCAATTAGGCCCAAAATTTGCCCTTCCGCGACCTCAAAAGTCACCGCAGTCAGAGCTTGCAAACCGCCAAACCGTTTAGAAACTTGCTTTATCTGAAGAATCGTCATGGTAAAACCTCTTGCAAGAGCGTGAAACGACGTTTCAACCAACCTACGGCCCCCGCAGGAATAAACAAAACAATAATTAGCAAGAGAAAACCAGCAACAGCGAGTTGAATATCCTTGAAAAAGGAATTAGTTAGCAAAAAGCCGCGCAAAAACTGATACCCTGTGGCCCCTAAAAGAGGCCCAAGTACCGTTCCTTGGCCACCGAGCATGATCATTACGAGCATTTCAATCGAAAAATGCAGTCTGAAAGCATCGCTTGGCTCAATGTTGCCGTTTTTGAAGAAGAAAAGAACTCCCACAATGCCAGGAATGAAGGCAGATAGGACATAAGCCCAAGTTTTGGCCCTTGGGGTAACAATCCCAATGACTTCGGCGGCCTCCTCATCTTCCCGAATCGCTAACAAACCTAAGCCAAACTTACTCGTTTTGATGGCATAACTTAGAAAAATCGTGGCTAAAGCGAGAAATAAAGTTGCGTAATAGACTAACCACAAAGCCTCACCCGCGCCACCGTAATCTTTGTAGATGTTGAAATTAAGCGAAATGCCTGCTGGCCCCCCAAAGAGTGTGAGATTATTGATTAAAGCGCGAATTGCCTCATTGATTCCAATGGTTGCTAAAGCAAAAAAAGCTCCTCTTAGGCGTAAAATTGCTTTTCCAAGCAGAAAAGCTAAGAGACCTGCGGCTATTCCCCCAGCTAAAGCTGCGCTCCAGAGCGGGAAATGATGGTTATGAAGCAAAAACATCCCAACATAACCCCCTAAACCAAAGAAAACGACATGGCCAAAACTCACATAACCTGTATAGCCCAGCATGATATTCAGGCTCGAAGCCAACACGATGGACAATAAAATTGTATAGACCATTTCGCGGTTAGCTTGATTGTGCGTAAAGGCGGGCCACAAGCCACCCACCAAGAGAAGCGCAAGCATTAGCCAAAGTCCAGAGTTTTGCCAACGTTTCATTGCTTTGCTCCTAATAAACCGCTAGGGCGAAAGAGCAGAATTACGACGAAAAGCCCAAATTCTAGCACAGGAATCCACGTATTCGGTAAGTTAGGTAGGAAAAAGGGCAGAAAACCCTCAAGCACGCCCAGGATTAAGCCACCTAACAATGCACCAAGCGGATTACCTAGCCCACCTAACACGCAGATCACAAAACTTTTAAGTTCATATACCCCACCAGCCAGAATGGTGAAAGGCAGAAAAGTTGCAATTAAGCCTCCCGCGATTGCAGCCAGCATTGTGCCTAAGCCAAAACTGAGCGCTAAGATAGAGGTCGAAGGTATCCCCACTAATTCAGCAGCATACCGATTGTTTGCAACCGCCCGAATATACTTTCCCGTCGAAGTATAAGCCAGAAAAAGATATAAACCGCTAGTCACCCCTAGCGTTGCAAAGACTGCAACCAGCCGCTGGCCCGAAATAGCCCCTTCACCATAGTGAAAACTCCCAAGCGCGAAATCCAGGTTGCGGGCAGAAGTGCTAAACGTCGCGGTTCCAATGCCGACAAGGATCATATTGACCGCAAAAGTTGCTAAAAGGCTCGAAAGATGGGGCGCATTCATCGTGCGGTGAAGCGCAAGATAGTAAATTAGCATGCCACTTCCTAAGCCAAGCACTGCGACAAGCACTAAAGCGAGATATGGATTGAGGTTTAAGTGTGTTGAAAGGAGATATAGCCCAAACATTCCTAGTGTAATCATTGAGCCGTGAGCTAAATTGACGACTCGCAACACGCCAAAAATCAACGTGAGGCCCATTGCTGCTAGGCCATAGACGAAACCAATGCAAAGACCATCGACCAAAGCAGGTAAAAAGCTCATTTTGCCCCCTCATACGGCTATGAAAATTTCCAGGGTTTTTTGATAACGAAAGAGGCGAAGGATTTTCATTTTTTGCAAAGAAAATTCTTCACCTCATTTGAAAGACCTTTTTCAAACAATAGGTTAGCCTTTTAGAAGGCAATTTCGGTAGGGCCAAAGGCAGGAGGGGTGAAGCTTAGATTCCAGGAGGCCAAAGGCTTCAGCCTTTGGGGGCCAATGGCTAAAGCCATTGGATTCCTGTTGCCAAAAAAACCCTCAAAGTCCACTACCCTTCCAGGACTACCGACAATTTCCTATTGAAAAAGTCTTAGGGTAGAGGATAAATGATCTCTGCACTCTTCCCAGCCTCGGGCCAAACGGTTTGCTTACTCAGTTTAGCGCTAGAATCGCGTTGCCATTGAATATAGACCATCTCATGCCCCGTTTGCAAACCGTGTTTTTCGGCAGAGGTATCAAATTTCACGTGGCCGTAGAAGGACAAAAGGTCGGTTTTATCAAGAGCGGCCTTGACTTTTTGCGTATCCAAAGTTCCGGCTTGTTCGATAGCAGCTTGCAAAATGAGGCCCGAAACATAGCCGCCCGCCGCGTGATATGAGGGTTCTTCGTCCTTGTAAGCAGCTTTGTAGGCTTTCACAAAGTCTTTTGCCGTGGGGCCATACCACGAAAGACCGAGGGTTTTTGCCTCTTTAGCATTAAAAGCGGTGGTTGGTTCCCATTGGCTGGGGCCAACAACGCCAAAAGCTGCATCGCCTAACTCAGCAAAACTTGGTTCTGGCGGAGCAACCAACAAACCAATGAACTTTGCCGCGACTTTCTTCTCGCGCAATTGCTTAGTTAAGGTGCTTCCGTCTTGAAAATGCCCTCCACCTAAGATGATCTCTGCTTTAGCTTGCTGAATTTTATTGATAAGTGGTGCAAAATCTACTGTACCTTTGTCATAACCTTCGTACAGCACGATTTCATACCCCTCGGTTTCTGCATACTTCTTCGCAGCCTCGGCAACGCTCATTGAAAACTTGTCGTTTTCGTAGGCAAAAGCAATTTTCTTTGCCTTTGGATCAGCTTTAGCGATAATATCTAGCGCTCCCGTAAGATACCGACTGGCAGGCGTATAGGTTTGGTAGACGAGCGTGAAGCCCTTTTTGTATGTTGCGTCATCTGCCGCGCCCGTCGTAATCATCAATTTCTTGTTCTGCTCGGCCACCACCGCCGCGGCTTCGGTCAACCCGCTTGAATAGGGGCTAATCAGAAAATCGGCTTTATCTTCGGTGGCCAGGCGCGTATAGAGTTCTTGAACGCGATCCTTACTACTTTCATCGTCATAGAACTTCGATTCAAACGTAACTTTGCTGCCATCAGCAAGTTTTATGCCACCTGCCTTATTGATTTCGGTAATCCAGAGGGCCAAACCGTTGTTTTGTCGTTCCGATTCGATATTATATTGGCCAGTTTTGGAGCTAGTGAAGCCAATAAGCGCCTTTTTTGCTGGTTTTTTCGCCGCAGGCTGCGCGGTTGCGGCCTCTTCTTCGGTTGCAGAAGGCGTAGAATGTGCGGCTGAGTTACTTTCTTTTGTAACTTCAAGCACAGGAGTAGAATTATCAGGCGGCGGTTGGGGAGAAGTCGTATTGCTACACGCAACCAAACAAACCAGGATTAGCAAGCTGAGGGGGTAGAATTGAAACCGTTTCATTGGGTAAACTCCTTTAGATCGTTGAATTTAGCCGACGAAAAAGATAAACGACCAGTTACTTTTGCCAGAAAGAAGTTTTCTTTTTTGGGATTCCTCCTTTGTTGCACGCATGAAGAGCTTTTGAATTACTTTAGTATCTACGGATAAGCTATTTTGTCAAGGAGCAAATTCCTTTTCCCTCAAGGTTTGCTTTTAGAAGGCAATTTCCCATTGAAAAAGCCTTAGGGTAGAGGAAGAGGATAAATGATCTCCGCAGTCTTTCCAGCCTCGGGCCAAATGATTTGCTTAATCAATTTCTTCTTGGCATCACGTTGCCATTGGACATAGACCATCTTATGTCCTGTTTGCAAACCATGTGCTTCGTCAGAATCATCGAAATTTACCCGCCCGTAGAAGGATAATAAATCGGTTTTATCGAGGGTGGCCTTGACTTTTTGCGTATTCAAAGCTCCCACTTGCTCAATAGCATACTGCAAAATGAGGCCCGCCATATAGCCGCCCGCCGCGTGATATGAAGGTTCTTCGCCTTTATAAGCTGCTTTATAGGCTTTCACAAAGGCTTCATTCGTAGGGCCATACCACTCAACACCGAATTCTTCTGCATCTTTGGCGCTAAAGGCCGTATTTGGTTCCCATTGGCTGGGGCCAAGAACCCCAAAAGCTGCATCGCCCAACTCATCAGCAAAACTTGAATCTGTCGGAGCAATCAGCAAACCAATCAAATTTACAGCGACTTTCTTCTCGCGCAATTGCCTGACCAATCTACTTCCATCTTCAAAATGCCCCCCACCCAAAATGATGTCTGGTTCAGCTTGTTGAATTTGATTGATGAGCGACGAGAAATCTACTATTCCTGGGTCATAACCTTCAGAAAGCACAATTTCATACTGCTTAACTTCTGCATACTTCTTTGCAGCCTCTATAACACCCACCGAAAAGGAATCATTCTCATAGATAAAAGCGATTTTCTCTACATTCAGATCAGCGATAAGATCTATTGCCCCTTTAAGATAGCGACTAGCAGGCGTGTAGACTTGGTAAATGAACTTGAAACCTTTTTTATACGTTGCGTCGTCTGCCGCGCCCGCTGTAAGCAGCAGTTTTTTGCTCTGGTTAGCAACCGCCGCTGCCACTTCTGTCAACTCGCTTGAATAAGGGCTAATCAGGAAATCAACTTGATTTTCCGAAATCAGGCGCGTATAGAGTTCTTGAACCCGATCTTTGTCGCCTTCGTCATCATAATTCTTCGCTTCAAACACAATGTTGCTGCCATCATCGAGGCTTATTCCCCCATCCTTATTGGCTTCCTTGATCCATAACTTGATTCCATTGCTTTGGCGCTCCGATTCCATCTTATATTTGCCTGTTTGGGAGCTAGTGAAGCCGATTAACACTTTTTTTGTTTTAACTTCCGCTGGTGGCTTCTTGGTTGAGCTACTTTCTTTCGTCGCTGAAGGCTTAGGGGCAGCTTGCGAAGGGGGAGGGTTTTCGGGCGGCAGTGAGGGAGAAGCAGCATTACTGCACGCAATTAAACAGGCCAGAATTAACAAACCAAGCGAAGTGAATTGAAACCTTTTCATTGAACGTTTCCCTTTTGCATCATTTAATTTATCCAACAAACGGCATTTGGGTTGAATGACTTTAGTATCTACAAAGAAGCTATTTTGTCAAGGGGCAAATTACTATTTTGGGCAAACCTTCTTAAAACCCTTGCGGAGCTTAGAAAAAGCGTTATAATGCGCTAAGTTATCTTTTTGCCGATCTTTAGAAGGTGTAAGAAAATGCTAATCCAAAACGCTGACCAGTTATTAGCCAAAGTTAAGCAACTCCACAATCAAATCCGCGAAACCGTCGTAAAGGCTTGTGAAGAAAGTGCTATCGCGGAATTGGCAGATATTGTCGCCGAAGATGCTACTGGCGACACAATCTATGCGATAGATCGCGTGAGCGAAGAGGTTTTAGTAGCTTTCTTTGCCCAAGAAATAGCGCCGTATTGGCCTTTAATCCTCATTGCCGAAGGTTTGCCTAAGGGTTTTGTGACTTTGCCCGAAGGAATTAGCGCGGATGATGCTGTGATTCGCATCATTGTTGACCCGATTGATGGCACACGCGGGCTAATGTATCAGAAGCGCAGTGCTTGGATTCTGACAGGAATCGCGCCTAATCGCGGCCCAAAGACTCGCTTGAGCGATATTGAATTAGCGCTTCAGACTGAAATCCCCTTGGTTAAACAGCATTTAGCTGATACGCTTTGGGCCACAATTGAGGAGCCAACTCGCGCCGAACGCACGAATCGCTTGACGGGCGAGGTTTGGCCGATTCACTTGAAACCTTCAAAAGCTGCAACGATTGCCCATGGTTTCGCAATGCTTAGTCGGTTTTTCCCTGGCGCACGCGAGGAATTAGCGGCAATTGATGAGGCTGTAGTGCAAAAAGTCTTGGGGCCCCCGTTGCCAGGCAAAGCACATTGTTTTGAGGATCAATATATTTGCACAGGGGGGCAATTCTATGAGCTTATCGCGGGCCACGATAGATTTATTGCTGATTTGCGGCCTTTAATGGACAAATTCTTAGCGCGGCGCGGGCAAACCTTGGGGATTTGCTGCCATCCGTATGATGTGGCAGCCCTTTTAGTTGCCAAACAAGCAGGCATTATCCTAACGAACGAAAGCGGTGGGCCACTTGATGCTCCACTCGACCTGGAAACTAACGTCGGCTGGATTGGCTATGCGAATTCGATGCTTCAGCAACAGCTTGAACCTGTTTTATTGGCGGAGTTGCACACGCGAGGCTTGATTTAAGGGGTTTAAGGCTGC
>Ga0316607_1000769_pt1 | contig 10655 bp, 10 predicted proteins | sample MIS2016062E_MG_FD_207674 | JGI IMG/M metagenome (GOLD analysis project Ga0316607, IMG submission 207674) | Microbial mat bacterial communities from Middle Island sinkhole, Lake Huron, Michigan, United States - MIS.2016.062E | ecosystem: Environmental > Aquatic > Freshwater > Lake > Sediment... | reverse complement strand
ATTCCTTTGTCTCAATCCTCATCCGATTCTGAAAACAGCGATTCCAAGTCCCGATATCCACTCACGACACGAGCAATATCAATTCCATCTTCCCTGGAATAATAAAAAATGATGTAATCATCAACAATAAACCCTCGTAAACTAGGAGATAGCTGGCTATAATTTTTTCCCATATTAGGAAAACCAGCCACAACTTTACATCGCTCTCGAATTCTATCAAAAAGCTGACTAGCAGCACTAGAATTATTCCGAGCAATATACTCGCAAATTTCATCTAAATCTCGAATCGCATCATCTGAGAAAGAATAGGTACTCATAGTTGCGACTCAGAATTAGAGCGAATTTTCTCCTGCAACCGGGCAAAAACTACCTCGCCATCAGTCACTTGTCCTCTGGCGATTTGCTCAGTACCACTAGCAATTTTCAGCCTTAGTTCTTCTAAACGCTTCTGTTCTGAGGCGCGATTTTGCTCCTCTAGCAATTGCAATGCTTTACTAATTAACTGCTCGACACTGTTATATTTGCCCTCTTCTAATTGCGATTGAACATATTTTTCCTGTTCAGTTGTTAAGGTTATATTCATTATCTAAGTGCCTCCCAAATTTATTAATTTAATTGTACAAGGAGTCTCGATCGCCTTAAACCCAAAAAACCGGGTTTTTTGCCGTATCTGCGGGCTTTAGCGCGTCTTTTCGCAAAAAAACCCGGTTTCTGACTACCCATGCGTAAGTCCTAAATATTCAAGATTTGCGCCACATTCTCAGCAATTGTTTCCTCCAACCCCCGCGCCTCCCCATTTAAAATTTCCAACTCCTCATTCAACTCTTCCAACCTTGCCGCAAAATCAAAATCATCCGTCTCTGGCATTGGCTCTAAAAACGCGATCTCTTTTACTTAACTTCATTCTTTAAAATCACACACTAATCTCTTAAAAAGAGACACAGAAATAATAGTGGTATTTGTCAAATTTTCAGCTTCGGTAAAATCGCGATCGCCAGTAATTAAAAAATCCGCTTCGCCAGCTACAGCACAAGCGAGAAATTTGGCATCTTTCCGATCTCTCGGAAAATCAACTTCAACATTGACTTCAATCAGTATTGTAGCACGATCGAGAATGTTAAACCATCTCTCTTTCTGCGACTCCGTTAACCTTAGCCGACTCCGACTTAAAACCTCCTTATATTCTCTGAGAATTTCTGCTGACACCACCCATTCACAATCGGGACTCTCCACAATAAACAAAATAACTGCTTCTGGGTTTCTCCCAGTCACCGCAGCAGAAACTAAAACATTAGTATCAATAACTATTCTCATAGTCCCTTTCGATAAGCCTCAATTTCTGCTGCTATCTCCTCTTCAGTCATGGGATTATTTGCGTGTAAGGCTTGCGTCTCCTTCAATAACTCTCGTAAATTTTGTGCTAAAGCTGCTTTAGGATTATTTGCAACCAAAATAATCACCTCAACTCGTTGTCCAGCTTGAAAAGGTAAATCAGATAAAACTACCTTTGATGGATCTTCAATCGTCACGTATTTTTTATAAGCAAACATGGCTATTTCCTCCAATGTTTTAATTTTAATTCAGAGAGCAAGTACCTGATATTGTAACAATATCCTCCAACAAAATCATCACATTTTCAGCAATTGTTTCCTCCAACCCCCGCGCCTCAACATTCAAGATTTCCAACTCCTCATTCAACTCTTCCAACCTTGCCGCAAAATCAAAATCTTCCGCCTCCTGACGTTCAGCCACGCCCACATAACGCCCAGGATTGAGACTCCATCCCTGGGCCTCAATCTCAGCCAATGTTCCTATTTTACACAAACCCGCGATATCTTGGTAAACTTTTTCTGGGAATTTCTCAATCAGCATTTCAGAATCAGCCGTCAATTCTGCCTTTTCCCCTCGGTACAGCCGCACAATATTTGAGATAAACTCAATCTGTGCTTCGCTAAACTCCCGATGGGCGCGATCGACTTGAGAATAAATATGTCGCGCATCAATAAATAATACCTGATCCTGGCGAGCAGTTTTCACCTTCCCCCTGTCGAAAAACCACAGCGTACAAGGTAAAGTCACCGTATAAAAGAAATTAGAACCGATCGCAATCATCACATCCACCGCCCCCGTTTCTATCAACTGGCGGCGAATCTCCAACTCCGAACCCCGCGCATCCGAGGCCGAGTTTGCCATCACAAACCCCGCCCGTCCGTTCGGAGTTAAAGCAGTATAAAATAGCTGAATCCAGAGATAATTTGCATTATCAGTAGTCGGCGCACCAAAGGGATAATGAGGGTCGCCCTTAATCTTTTCTCTATCTACTCCATTAACATTAAAGGGCGGATTCGCCATCACAAAATCAAACGCACCGACGCTGTTGTGAATATCTTGATAATAAGTGTTACCTTCGCGGATATTTCGCAAACCAGAAACGCCATGCACTGCCAAGTTCATCTGACAGAGTTTCACCGTTCCGTCTACCTTTTCCTGACCGTAAACACTAATAACTTGATTCGGGTCAAATCCTAACTTATTCCGAACCCGAATTGCACTCTGCACCAGCATTCCCCCAGCACCACAAGCCGGGTCTAAAATTCGCCCGTAATTCGGCTCTATCACTTCCACAATCAGCTTTACCAGTGAAATTGGAGTAAAAAACTCTCCGCCTTTCTGCCCTTCTTTCTGAGCGAAATTCCCCAGGAAATACTGATAAATTTCCCCAAACGCATCCTCAGTAATATTTGCTCTGGGAATCCGATTTAAGATTTTCAACAACTCCCGCAAAATCTGCTTTTCCAAGCTGTTATAATTTCTAGGTAAAGCGCCGCCCAGTTCCTCATTCTCATCTGCGATCGCCTTCATGGCCGCATTAATCGCGCCGCCAATATCCTCTGCTTCCGGGCGATCGAGCAAATAATCAAAACGGGCAGTTTCCGGCAAATAAAGCGCCCCTTTGGCCTGATAATCCGCCTTACCAACTGTGCGCCGCCGGCTGCTGGTTCCGCCTGCAATTTGTTGTGAAACCAGGGCAAATTTATAATCAGCATAGAGCAGAAAAACCAACCCCAGAACGGGTACGGAATATTCCGAAGGCTTAAGTTTAGAGTTGGCCCTGAGTTCGTCGGCTGCTTCCCAAAGGCGTTTTTCTAGTTCGGTATAATTTGCTGGCATTGGCGTTATTTTCCCATATCCTTGATTTATTTCTTCGCTGAGGCAACAACAAACAGCACCGCCTCGTACAAATTCTTATTATAGGCGATAATGATAATGTCCGCAACCCCATTAAATAAATCAATTTTCAGCTTTTAGTATATGCCTAGGCATTAGTGTCAACTTAAGCCTGAAACCCAGTCAGAGACTAAGGTAAGTAACAAATACGATCGCACTCCTCACCCCTTGCCAAATCGACAATCCATCTGCGTCTATCTGCGTGCATCTGCGGTTAAAAACATCCAATCAATAGCTTGGCAACAAATCAAATTACCTAATATTGTATAATTGAATAATTTACCGCACGGATCGATCCGCCAGCTTATTTCTTGGATACCACGTTTTCCTTCGTAATTCTAATCAGAAATCGCAGGGCTTCATTCACGGCTTCAGAATCGGGAAACATCTCTGCCACATCCGGTTCTAAACGAATATTTACACCACCAAAGGTCTTTCGTCCAGATCCTACCCTTCTTACACGCAACTTGCTCAAATCATATTCCGATCGCAGTTCATCCTCCATCCCTGTTTCATCCTTCTTCATAAACTTCTCGCTCCATTCGTGTTACTTTTCTGGCGCTAATCAAACGAATAATATCTCCTCTTTCAGTATACGACACTATCAATAAATGACCTGGCTGGGACTCTCCAACCATAATATAGCGATCTTCTTCATCAGAGTGATCTGGATCGTAGAAATCGACATAGAGGGGATCCTCAAAAACCGTTCTCGCTTCCTCAAATGAGATTCCATGCTTGGAAAAATTTAACGCAGCCTTGTTTTCATCCCACTCGAATTTCATAAAGATCCAAAATCAGCATCTTTGATATAATATTACACATAGAAACCAAAACATTAAATTCTCATGGCACAAACAGTCTGGATCGCACGACACGGAAACCGCATCGACTTCGTTAACCCCGGCTGGTTTCTCACCGCAGAAAACCCCTATGATCCCCATCTTTCCGAAGATGGCCACATTCAAGCAAAACAACTAGCCAATCGCCTCAAAGGTGCAGGAATTTCACACATTTTCGCCTCCCCTTTTCTGCGAACAGTCCAAACAGCAAACTACGCAGCCGAAGCTCTGGATTTGCCACTTAAACTAGAGTGGGGATTGTGCGAATGGCTGAATCCTGAATGGATGCCGGCCATGCCAGAAACTATGTCTGTCGAGGCTTTGTGTCAGCGTTTCCCTCGGATTGATCCCTCCTACACAGGGGCAGTTCCTAAGTACCCAGAAACAGCGGAATCTTGCCTCAAAAGGGCCGGGGATACGGCTAAACGTCTGGCGGCTGAGTTTCCACAAGATATACTGTTAGTCGGTCATGGTGCGTCGGTTTTAGGAACTGCGATCGGGCTTTCCGGTGCTTTGGAAACAGAAATTAATACTTCTTTGTGTTGTTTGGTGAAAGTGGTGCGGCAAAATGGTGCATGGTCGATCGAACTTAATGGCGATACTTCTCACCTCACGGATACTGAAACCGCGATCCGGTTTAATTAGAAGTTAAAGTTGAGTAAATCTAATTTTGAAATGGCAGAGGAATTGATGTCTTTAAGTATGGTTTAAAGCCAAAAAACGTTTAGGGCAATTCTTTCCGACCAGTTAGCAAATAAGTAATCATGTATCCCTTACCCTTAACTTGAATAGCACCTCGCCTCTGAAAAGTGTATTTATCCTTTAAGATCTCGTAAGTTTCTGTGGTTACTTGAATGCAGCCGGTAATCCCGTGAGATTCCATGCGCGAAGCAATATTTACAGTGTCGCCCCACAAATCGTAGATAAACTTTTTGAGGCCGATGACGCCAGCGACTACTGGGCCTGTGTTAATCCCGATGCGAATGCTAAAAGGTTCCTCATGAGTTAAGCTGAGACGGCGAATTTCTAACAGCATATCGATCGCCATTGCTGCGATCGCCTCGGCGTGATCCGATCGAGGTGTAGGTAAACCGCCGACAACCATATAAGCATCACCAATAGTTTTAATTTTCTCTAAACCGTGGCGATCGGCCAAGTGGTCAAAAGCCGAAAAAATATCGTTGAGCACTTGCACCACCGCAGTAGCTGAAATTCTCGACGAAAGCTCTGTAAACCCCACAATATCGGCAAACATCACAGTTACTTCGTCAAAACTTTCGGCAATATTGTTTTCGTTGCTCTTGAGCCGCAGCGCAATCGCTGCGGGCAGAACATTTAGCAGCAGTTGTTCCGACTTAGCTTGCTCAGCTTCCAACTGTAGGTAGGCATCCTGCAATTCTTCGGCTTGGCGAGTTCTGTCTCTGGCTAGCTTTTCGATTTGAGCAGTACGGCTCAAGGCTGTCAACATATAAGTGACGGGAATCAGAGTCCACAGCATCCCCATCGTGAGAGTTCCCCAAGAGCGCCAGTGTTTCCGAGTTTTGCGAATTTCCGGCGTTGCTGCGACGTAGAGAAACCACTGGCGGCCGCTAATTTTGAGGAGCCTCCTACAAGCTGTATACTGGGGGCCTGGATTCTCTTCAATCGGGCAGTTTGCCCTTGCTTGCTGTTCAAAATTAGCTGATAGGGGAAACACTTGTTGGTTGGCGGATTCAAACAGCATCCCAAAGGGATGAATTTGTTGATCAGCAGCGAGATTTTTGAGAACGGGGCCGCCCATTGGCGCCGGCTGCGGTGATGCTTCTTGGCGCTGTGGTGGCTCGTTGGTGAGATAAATTTGGAGGTACTCGGTATTGCGTCCTTTTAAAGAGGCTTGAAAAAGATCTTTGCCTCGAAATATGCCCAGAACAAATCCTTGCAGTAGTTCGCGACGGGATTCTACGGTAATTGGTTGAGCGCTGTTTGCGTAAATCGGGACTATTGCCAACAGACCGGGTGCTATGGGACGATGTTCAATTAAGCCGACGTAGTCGGTGACAATCATTTCTCCTGTATCGCGGCTGCGATCGAGTGTGGGGCGAAGCTCTGGGTGGGAGGCGAGGTCAAAGCCTAACGCTGTCTCGTTTCCGGCTGTGGGTTCCACGTAGTATGCGGGGAAGTATTCGGAACGCTGGCCGGCTGGGCGTAGTTCTCCTTGGGGGCCGCGTTCTGTAATCTCGAAGCTGGGGTCAGTTTGGGTTTTGGCTTTGGCTTCGTAGTCTCCGCGTTCGGAAGTGGTGATGCGGGGAACCCAAGCGAGGAGTTGCAGGCTGGGGTGGACGGAGAGGGGACGGCCTACGAATCGGGCAAAGGAAGAAGGCTCGACGACGCTGAAGGCTTTCATGTAGTCGCTGAGGGCGAGAACTGTGTCTAAGTCGGAGTTTAGCTGGCGTTCGATTCCGATCGAAATGTCGTCAATGCGGCGGTGCATTTCGTAGTCGCGACGCTTGTCTTCCCAGTCCCATACAACTACGAATGTCAATATAGAGAACCCGACGCCCAAAGTCAGTGTCAAGCAGGCTGGAATGTAGCGAGACCAGGGTAAAGGTAATTTTTTAAACATATAGCAGATGTTGAAGGAAGAAGGAAGAAGTCGATGCGATCGGGTAATTCCCCGCAATGGTTTCAGCCGATCGCGTCCGGTGGCACCTTGTCGGTTGCTATAAAAACTCTGATCAATCAACCACAAAGGGCGATCGTCCATTCTTAAATAAACCCCAGTCCCATTTTCCTCTTTTATACCGGAATTTCAATCCAGAACTCAGATCCCTGTCCGGGTGCTGAGATGCAGCGCAGAGTTCCCTTATGTTTTTCTACCACAATCTGATAGCTGATCGACAATCCCAGTCCTGTCCCAGATCCTACTGGTTTGGTGGTGAAGAAGGGGTCAAACAGTCGATTGCGGATGTCTGCTGTCATTCCCGGCCCGCTGTCGGCGATGCAAATAACGACCCGATCGCACTGACCGATTTCGCTGTCACTTTTCGTCTCCAACTCTGCTTTTTTGAGTTGGGTGCGAATAGCGATCATCCGAGGTTGCTGTTGGTTTTTTAGGGCGTCGATCGCATTGCTCAGAATGTTGAGAAATACCTGGTTTAACTGGCCAGCACAGCAATTAACTTTAGATAGCTCTCCGTATTCTTTAACAATTTCAATCCGGTTTTTTTTGCTATCCTGATTCAATCTGTGCTGCAAAATTAACAGCGTGCTTTCAATACCTTCGTGAAGGTCTGCCAACTTCATTTCCGCTTCATCTAGTCGCGCAAAATTTCGCAGCGATAAAACAATTTTACTAATTCTTGTTACTCCCATCATCATCGAGTCTAGCATCTTTGGCAAGTCGGTTTTCAGATATTCTAACTCTACTTCCTCAATTTTTTCTGTAATCTGAGGTTCTGGGGATGGGTAACAGCGCTGGTAGAGATTCAACAGTTCTATTAAGTCACGAAAGTAGTGTTCTGCGTGACAAATATTACCCTGAATAAAGGTGGCAGGATTGTTAATTTCGTGGGCAATTCCAGCCACCATCTGACCGAGGCTAGACATTTTTTCTGAGTGAACTAATTGGATTTGGGTGTGTTGGAGTTGTTCGTAGGCTTGTTGCAATTGGGCTGCTTGTTTTCTCAATTGAAATGCAGAGGCTTGAAGTGCGGCTTCTGAAATTTTGCGATGAGTAATATTTTCAATCATCCCTAAGTTGTAAATTGGCTTTCCCTCGCCGTCTCGAATCAGAGTAGCTGTCACGTTAGCCCAGACAATCTTACCTGTTCCTGTGATCAGACGTTTTTCGACCTGATAGCTCCGAATTTCTTGTCGCTCAAGAGCTAAAGCCCCTTGCATATTTTGTTCAATATCTTCGGGATGCACTAGGTCTATAAATGTTTTTCCCAACAATTCAGATTCGGTATATCCCAGCATTTCGCAGTAAGCTTTATTCACTTGGACTAGCTGGCGATTCTCTAAATTGGCTAAGTCAATTCCAATGGGAGCATCTTCAAATATTTTGCGAAACACTTCTTCGCTAGCATGGACTTTTGCTTCGAGAGCAAGTCGATCTGTGATATCTTCAAAAGTCAACAAAATGCCGACAACATTTCCGTGGTTGTCGTGGAGGGGTATTTTATTTGTATCCAGCCAGCGCTGAGTGCCGTCGGCTTGCAGTTGGGGTTCTATGATGTGATATTTTGGGGTATTGGTCTCCATGACCTGACGGTCGCAAGCTCGAAAAAATTCTGTTTCTTCTGGCTTCCAAGGCAGATCGAAGTCGGTGAGACCAGGGATTTGATTAGGGTGTAAACCTGCTGCTTTGGCAAAGTTTTTGTTGCCACCTAAATAAACTAAATCTAGATCTTTCCAAGCGATAAACTGAGGGATGTTGTTGATTACTAACCACAGCATTTGTTGGGTTCTTTGCAATGCTTCCGTCCGTTCTATGACCCGCTGTTCTAGTTCTTGATTAGCTTGTATCAAGGCGGCTTTTGACTCGCCGAGGGCGATTTCTGCTTGTTTGCGATCGCTGATATCTAGGATCATTCCATCCCAAAGTATATCGCCGCCTGATTGCTTTTCTGGGCGAGCAATTCCCCGAATCCATTTAATTTTACCTGATTTGGTGACGATCCGCCCTTCATATTTCCAAGGTTCTAAAGTTTCCGCTGAAATGGCTACGGATTTTGACAGGAATTTTACGTCATCTGGATGAACTGCCGACCACATTGAATCGGCTTTTTTTTCAATTTCTTCTACTTCTAATTCCGACAATTCTCGACAGCCAGGACTGACATAAATAAAATTATAGGAACCGTCAGGATGCAGCAATAATTGATAAATCATTCCCGGTACGTTGGCGGCTAATTTTTGGAATTTAGCTTCGCTGGCCACTCGTGCTGCTTCTGCTTCTACGCGATCGGTGATGTCGTAAAATGTCGATAAGATTGCCTCTTGACCGTTAAAATGAATTAACCGCATTGATATTTTTGCCCAAAACAGACTGCCGTTTGCTTTCTTGAGGCAGATTTGTTCACGATCGCAAAAGCCGTTTTCTGTGACGGATGCTAGTAATTGTTGGCGATCGCTGACATTGGCATAAAAGTCGATTTTTTTGCAACCGACAAGTTGTTCGGAACTTAAACCGAAAGTTTTGCCAAGGACGGGATTTGCATACAAAATAACGCTGTCTTCCACCCTGGTGATTAACAAGGGAACGGGAGTCGCGCTGGCGATCGCCTGCAATTTTTCTTCACTTTCTGCTAGGGCTGTTTCGGCTGCTACTCTTTCGGTAATATCATTTTGAATTCCGATAAAGTGAGTGAGCTTGCCGCTAGCATCTCGCACCGGGGAGACGGTTAATTCATTCCAAAAAGGAGTTTTGTCCTTGCGGTAATTTTTGAGCACTACTGTAATTTCAGTGCCTGCTTGCAAGCTGCTGCGGAGTTTGCTTAATAGGGCGCGATCGGTATCTGGGCCTTGCAAAAATCGGCAGTTGCGCCCAAGGACTTCATCGCGGCTGTAACCGCTGAGTTTCTCAAAACCAGGATTGCAGTAGATAATTGGTCGATCGGGCTCACCAGCATCGACAATTATGATGCCGTTACTAGACGCTGCGATCGCCCGTTCTAGGAGAGACAGGTGGCAAGAATCTGTTGTGGTCCGATGTGAGATGTGAGATGTGAGATGTGAGATGCTGGAATTAGTCACTGCTTTATAAATCCGTACTCCCAGGGCGCGGGCTGAAAAATAAAAAATAAATAGGACTTACGAATGATTCTATATGTAGGGTGCACTGTGCACCTTACCAGTATCAATAGTGGCTCCAACCATTTTTTGCGTAAGTCCCGATCAAAAAATAGCTTGATCCATTTTGATTTTTTTATTTGATATATTTATTGTAATTTTAACATTCTTAACAAAATAAGTAGACCAACCTAAAAAAACAGAATATCCAGATCCCCGACTTATTTAAGTGCTGCGGGGATCGAAAGCCCGATCGCGTTTTACACTTAATTAGGTTGATTTACTTACGGGACAAGCAGGCGGGAAACGGGGAAAAATCCCCGATTTCGATGCTTTCCTGATCCAAGTTCGCTTTTGCTGATCAACCCATCTAAATTGACAAGGTGATTTTAGAACCTTGGGCGGTTTTGTTAACTTCGATTCTGGCTTGAAAAGCTTCTTTCAGGTGCGGCATATGGGTGACAGTGAGAATGCAGGCGAAATCAGAGGCGATCGCATTAATAGCTGCAATCAGCCGATCGCACCCTTCCGCGTCTTGAGTGCCGAATCCTTCATCAATAATCAACATTTGCAAAGCCGTACCCGCACGCTGAGATAGCAGTCTCGCCAAGGCCAACCGAATCGCAAAATTAATCCGAAAAGCTTCGCCACCAGAGTAAGTTTCATAGGGACGAGTGCCGCGGGCATCGGCAATTAAAATGTCTAAAGTGTCAATCAATTTAGTTGCTTTTTTAGAAGCAGCCGCCCGCTGAGTGATAAATTGAACGTGCAATTGATTGGCGCTCAATCTCGATAATATCTGATTAGCTTCTG
>Ga0316607_1000768_pt1 | contig 10664 bp, 12 predicted proteins | sample MIS2016062E_MG_FD_207674 | JGI IMG/M metagenome (GOLD analysis project Ga0316607, IMG submission 207674) | Microbial mat bacterial communities from Middle Island sinkhole, Lake Huron, Michigan, United States - MIS.2016.062E | ecosystem: Environmental > Aquatic > Freshwater > Lake > Sediment... | reverse complement strand
ATCGAAGATATGGTAAAACCCGATTATGATGGTTGGGAAGGAAAAGAGGATTATGCACAGCGATTTGTAGAAATCATAGAGAAAAAATTCGCTTAAATGGGGAAATTATTCATAGTCCCAACGCCCATTGGCAACCTCGAAGACATGACTTTTCGAGCCATTCGAATTCTCAAAGAAGTCGATTTGATCCTTGCCGAAGATACCCGAACAAGTGGAAAATTATTGAAACATTTCGAGATTGGCACGCACATGCACAGCCACCACATGCACAACGAGCACAAAACGGTCGAGAATTTAATTTCGCGATTGAAAGTTGGAGAAACCATCGCCCTGATTTCGGATGCAGGAACGCCAGCCATTTCCGATCCTGGATTTTTGCTCACTCGGGCTTGTGTCGAAAACAAAATTGAGGTGGAATGTTTGCCTGGTGCAACGGCTTTTGTACCTGCTTTGGTCAATAGTGGTTTGCCCAATGACAAATTCGTTTTTGAAGGATTTTTGCCCGAAAAAAAAGGACGACAAACCCGATATTTGACACTTGCCGAAGAAACCCGAACGATGATTTTGTATGTTTCGCCTCATAAATTAGTCAAAACTTTGGTCGAATTTATGACATATTTTGGCGAGGAACGACCCATTTGCGTTTCGAGAGAATTGTCAAAATTGCACGAAGAAAATGTTCGTGGAACGGTAAGAGAAGTGTTGACTCATTTTGAAAACAAACCACCAAAAGGAGAAATTGTAGTTGTGGTTGGTGGGAAAATGACAGTTAAAGAAAAAATAAGTAAAAAGGATGAATAAATTGTATTTGAATAGGGTCATTAAGAAAATTAGAATTATATTTCTTCTATTTTTATTTGTTAGTTGCCATCCTCTATTTTGCGATTGGGATTCTGATTATAATCAGATGACAAAAAAACCATCAAAAAGTGAAATAGTTGGTATTTATGAACTTAGTAAAGATTCTCAAGATTACTTGGGAGAAAACTATAATATTTGGCCACTTAAAATACAATTATTAGAAAATGGTAAATTTATATTTATTAATAATGGGAATCCAATTAGTTTGTCGGATAAAAATCTTGCTTCTAAAAGTGATTTAAATAATAAAGTTGGGAAATGGATAGTTTCTTGTAGTAATTCTAACGATTGCTTAATTGAATTAGATGGGTTATTTGTCACACCATTCTCAGAGAAAGACGGTCAATTTGCAATTCCGATAACAATTGGAGATGGGGATGAGTGCAATGGAATTGTATATGAGAAATTAAAATAATGAACTTAACAATGGCTAGATTGTAGAGATTTAGGCTTGTTTTTACTAAAAATTTATAAATTCAACAACACAACAAAATAGTGAAAAATGACTATCCTCACCTTTTTAGAAAAATTAAAACAAACCCCAAAAGCCATTACATTTCCAGAAACCATTGCGGTGATTGAAGAACATTACCATTTTACACCAACAGTTTTCAGTAATGGAACGCACCACAATGCCGCAGGAGAAAATTCAGGTTCTTGCAAATTATTTGCTTTTGCAAAATGGCAAAATTTGTCTCAAGCCGAAACCTTGGCTTGTTTTGGAGCCTATTATTTTGAAGAAGTATTAGGAAATCCAGAAGGAAACAATCATCAAAATATTCGAAATTTTATGAAAACTGGATGGGAGGGAATCAAATTTGAAGGAGAAGCTTTGATTCTGAAATAGGATAATTTCAATTAAATTTTTTTTGTAACTTTTGTGATTCAAAATTAACTTCAAAAGTGTTTTATGATTAATAAAAGTTACAATTTAAAACGTACAATCTGACTTTCTATTTGGGTAATTTGAGTGGTATCAATCCCGGATTTTTCTGCATATTCTTTCCAATTTGAAAGCACTTTGTTGCACAATTCAATAATTATTTTGGGTTTTTTGATGTTTACATTTTTGGCAACAGCCAACAAATCCTCCAAAGTAATATTTTCTCGTTTTCCGTTCACACTCATTTGATGCGCTTTTAGCCAAAAATTATCAGGATTATAGGCATACGTAATATCATAGGCAGGAGATAGCTGCCATTTTCCATCAGGAAACATCAAAAATGAAATATTTTTAGTATGATTATCTTGGTTGCGAGACATTACATTAAAGACCATTCTGCGATACAATTCCTCCATATCGTAATAAGACAATTTCATTTGTCGCAGTATTTGAAAAGCCTGTTCGTATGAATAAATTCGAGGTTGGTTGTAGTCAAAATGCGCCAATCCACACAAAGTTTGCATATGAACTTTTTGATTATTTTGCCTGTCGAAACGTTTGGTCAAAAAATGGGAACGACCATTTTCGGTCATTAATTTGCTTTCAGAAATGGTAATTCCACAATCTAAAGCCATCAAATAATAAGCATATTCAATATTGCCATAGCCTTTTGGGTCGCCAAGTTGCTGATTCGTCACGCCATCAAATTTTATCAACCAATAATCAAACCCTTCAAGACCATCAACCTGACCAGAGCGCACGTCCCCAGTCGTTTCATTGTATGCAATAATCGCTTTTGCCCTTGCGCCACCAGCGGAACTTCCTACTTGTAAAATATCTGAAAATCCTTTTTCATCATCAATATTGGTATGAAAATCACTTCTGTTTTCTAGTACTTCTTTGGCAAATTTTACCAATTCTTGAATTTGGATAGGATTTGAGTTTTCGATAGCAACGTTATTAGCAGGTTCAAATTCTAAAGCTCCCATTCCTCGTTTTCCAATGTAGCAAAGGCGATCAACAGGATTAAAATCACTACTGATCTTACCTTGCTGCGCCAACCAAGCGTCAATAATTTGATTTCCAAATTTATCAGGCAAACTGTCCGAAAGCAGTCCTGGCAATCCTTTAAAAGTTTCAGGATTCAACATCGGAAAAGAAAAAATGCTATTGCCTTTTTTGGCTTCTGAAATAGGCATCATTATTGGCGAAATATCCAAGCCGAGTTTCAAAAAAGATTTGTCGAATTCAAAAACACCAAGGTTTTTTTGTTCGTTCCAAAGAACAACCCCCACTTTTTTATTCCAAATTTTTATATTGGCAATTGCAACCATAATTAAAGAAGTTTGTTTCTTGGCGAAGAAGCTTTTTTACGCAATTTTTGTTGCTGTTCCATAAGTAGTATTGGACTAATTTCGGGCTCAACATTCAAATAGCCAATCAAATCCAATTGTTCTAAAGCACGAAGCAATTGAATTAAAGTTAATAAATTAATGGCTTTTCCGGTTTCCATACGACTTATAGTTACTCGATTTACGCCAGATTTTAAAGACAGTTCTTCTTGAGAAATGTTTTTATTTAAACGCATTTGTTTAATGCTTTTACAAAGCACTTCAATAATAGCGTTGTCGGTCATTACATACCAATTTTTATTGTAGCTTAATTGTGTCATTAAGTGTTTGTATTATATTTACTGAAACAAATATGTTACAAAGATATAATTATTTTTAGGTTTTTACTAGTTCAAGCAAATTTATTTCACTTCCAAGTCCACAAACGAAAAAGTTTTACCACTAAACAATCCTTTGTCGGATAATTTCAAATCGGGAATGACGAGCAAAGCCATAAACGAAAGCGTCATAAAAGGTGCTTTCAAGTTGCTTCCCAATTCCTTCGCCATAGCGTCAATTTCCTGATATAATTTTCCGGTTTCCCAAGCGTTTTTGTCGCTCATAATTCCGGCTACGGGCAAAGCCAACATTTTGTTTTCAGCACCATTCACGGTGCAAACTCCGCCTCTGTTTTTTATTATTAGATTGACAGCATTGCAAATCTCTTCGTCAGAAGTTCCAACGACCACAATATTATGACAATCGTGTGCCACAGAACTGGCGATTGCTCCTTTTTTCAAACCAAAATTTTTGATGAAAGCAATGGCTGGAACTGTGTTTTCATACCGATTGACCACCGCCATTTTCAAAATATCGTTTTCAGTGTCCGAAACAAGTTGCCCTTCGACAATTAAGGGTTTGTGATGGATTTCATTGGTAATCAATTGTCCTTCTAGGGCTTCGATGACTCTAATTTTTGAGCCTGAACCAGAAATTTGAAAATCATTGATTGTTTTGGCAACAATATTGAAATTATTTGGCGTTTCAAAAGGGGTATGTTTTACAAAAGACTCTCCGTTTTCGGCAATTAATTCGCCATTAATGTAGGTTTGATGCACTTTAAAATCGACTAAATTTTCGACTATAATAAAATCGGCAGCATCGTTTTGTTTCAACAAGCCAACGTTCATTTTGTAATGATTAACAGGATTTACACAAGCGGCTTGTAAGACTTTGAAAACGTCAATTCCTTTGGCAACAGCGCGAGCACAAAGCAAGTTGATGTGTCCCACAATCAAATCATCGGGATGCTTGTCATCTGAACAAAACATCATATTTTGATAATTTTTTGGAAGTAAATCGATGAGTGCTTCAAAGTTTTTGGCAGCACTTCCTTCGCGAATGAGGACTTTCATTCCGAGGGACAATTTTTCTTCGGCTTCTTCAAAACTGAAACATTCGTGGTCGGTAGAAATTCCAGCCGAAATATATTTTTTTGCAGACTCGCCTCGCAATCCTGGAGCGTGACCATCAACGGGTTTATTGAAATGTTTTGCCCATTCAATTTTTTTTAAAACTTCTGTATCGTCAAACAAAACGCCGGGATAATTCATCATTTCCGCCAAGTAATAAATATCGGGAGAAGCCATTAATGCCGCAATTCCTTTCGAATCGATAACAGCGCCAGCAGTTTCAAAATTTGTTGCAGGAACACAAGATGGTGCGCCAAAATGGAATTTCAACGGCACTTTTTTGCCATTTTCAATCATATAATAAACACCAGCCGTACCCAAAACATTGGCAATTTCGTGAGGGTCGGAAATGGTTGCGACTGTGCCGTGAAGCACTGCAATTTTGGCAAACTCTGAAGGAACGAGCATCGAACTTTCGATATGAATGTGGGAATCGATAAATCCGGGCATAATGTAACTTTTGACCTCGTGTTTTTTTTCGATTATCGAAATGATTTTCCCGTTTTCGACAGTGATTTCGCCAGCAAAAATGCGTCGATTTTGAATGTCAACAATTTGTCCTTGAATTTGCATTTTTTTGTGAGTTTCAGGCAAACCTAATAACTTTAACCTGATTTGTTAATATTTGTAAATATATTCTATCTATCTAAAAAAATGGAATCTTATGGCTGTTTTTTTTGTAATTTTATCCCACTAAAGTTTTATTATGCGATTTTTACTGATATGTTTCTTGTTTGTAATGGCACTTCCTGTTTTTTCGCAAGAAAAAATAAGTTCAGACAATGCCCCCAAAATAAAAATAGATTCCCTTTACCGTGAAGATCAGTTTTATTTTAGCTTTACTTTTACCACTTTACAAAATAAACCTAGTGGATTGACTCAAGATAAATTTTCCTCAGGGTTTTCATTGGGATTTCTTCGCGATTTTCCTATCAATAAAACTCGAACTATTGCAATTGCGCCAGGAATAGGACTTGCATACAATAATTACAATCAAAATCTAAAGATTTCGGAACAGAATAATGTTCTAGAATATTCCATTCTTGACTCGAATAGTTCTTTTGATAAGAACAAATTTAGTCAGTTGCTTGTTGAAGTGCCAATTGAATTGAGATGGCGATCATCTACTTTTGAAAGTCATAAGTTTTGGCGGATTTATGGCGGATTTAAAATGGGCTATTTAATTTATGACAAATCAATTTATGAAGACGTCAACGGAAAAATAATTGTCGAAAATAACAAAAACTTCAATGCTTTTCAATATGGAACTTATCTTTCAGTAGGATACAATTCGGTAAATGTATATGCCTATTATGGATTGAATTCGTTGTTTCAATCAGCCAAAACCAATACCGAATTAATTGATATGAATTCGCTCCATATTGGTTTTATGTTCTATATTTTATAGGTAAAATCTATGGTTATAAAATTGCAATTGAATTAAAATTGAAGATTTGATTATATTATCCATTTAAAATGATTCAAAGATTTCATTTTAAATATAATCTAAATCACGTTAAATATTTTTTAATAATAAAACTAAATTTAATAATAAAACTTGAAATTGATTTTTACTCATTTCTAAAATCTGAAGTTTTTTTGACTACAAAATGGTTTTATTTATATATTTATTTCAATATTATGAAGAAGGATTAACAAAAAAAGTATTCAAACTTTAACAATTTAATAAATTTTCTTTTCTTTAGTAAGTTTAATTCACAGTTCATTTTAATCTATTCAAATAATAAATACATTTGTATCTTCAAACCAAAACCAAAAAAACATGAAAAAATTATTACTATTTCTATTCTTATTAGTTTCTATTACTTTTGCCAACGCACAATCTTTTCTGGGTTATTATCACGATAATTATGCAGGTGTTCAAGGAGTTTTATATAACCCTGCCACGATAGTTGATTCGCGTTTCAAAACCGATTTTAATCTATTCTCTTTTAGTACCTCTATTGGCAATGATTTGTATGCGGTAGAATTTTCTGAAGCATTAAAATCGGGTTATGACTTTGATATTCAGGCAAAAAAATCGTTTAGTAATTCCAACAATGCAGCTGTTAATCTCGATTTAATGGGGCCTGCCTTTATGTTTAATATTACCCCTAAACATAGTTTGGCTGTATTTACTAGAGCAAGGTCGTTCGTGAATTTAGTTGAAATGAACGGTTATTTGATAAACGAATTGTCCAAAGAAAAAGATAAAAATGACTTTAATTATGTCGTTGGAAATCCAAATTTTACTGCCAATTCTTGGAGCGAATTTGGTTTGTCTTATGCCTCGGTTTTATATCAAAAAGGAGTTCACTTTTTAAAAGGCGGTATCACTGTTAAATACCTACAAGGAATTGCAAACGCCCATTTTAAGGGAGAAAACGTTACCTTGGAATATGTTGAAAACACTACTGATCCAGAATTGAGCGAATACACATCTACAGGAACTGCAATATATGGAACAAGCCAAGATTTTGAAGAAAACTCAACTATTAATATTGATTCTAATTCAAGAGGGTTGGGTTTTGACCTTGGTTTAGTTTATGAATGGAGACCCGATTTTGATACTACTAAAAAAGAGGTTGCTAATTTCAAAGAAATGAACAAATACAAACTGCGTTTTAGTTTCTCTCTTACCGATTTAGGAAGTATAAATTACAAAAAGGGCATTCGCAAAAAATACGATTTGAATAATACCATAAATCAAGATGATTATGATAATGCGGATAGTTTTGATGTGTTTTTGAGTGATTTCTATACTGAAACAGAGGTTAGCGGAGCAGTTAAATCAAATTTACCAACCGCCTTACACACAGACATAGATTGGAATTTGCACAAGAAATTCTATTTGAACATTAATGGCGATTTTAGTTTGGTCGATAATGGGGCGTTAAACCAAATTAGTATTGAAAATCGTTTAAGTCTTACCCCTCGATTTGAATCAAAATGGGTTAGTTTTTATGTTCCTTTTTCGTTTATGCAATATAGTGGCACAAGATTAGGTCTTGGGTTAAGAACTGGAGTGTTTTTTATTGGTTCAGGTTCGGCATTATCAAGTCTATTTGCTAAAGAATCTAAAGGAATAGACGTTCAATTTGGTGTAAAAATTCCTGTGTTTCAAAAAAAAATTAAAACCAATTGATTTTTTGACATTTCTAATATTCCTGATAAATTTTGTTGAATTGAATTGCATTTATTAATTGAATTCGCATTTTAAATCACTTCATTAAGCTTAAAAAAACTTTCATTTTTTTGAAACACTAAAATTTCAATAACAATGCTTCGTTCCAGATGCAATGAAGTTTAGAAAATTTTATTTTCAACCCAATTGATTTTATGAAAATTAGCAATCCTTAAAAGAGTATAATTCAAACTATAATAAATATGAGAGCAATAAATATTTTAGAAACCATTGGAAATACTCCCGTAGTTAAAATCAATAAGTTGTTTGGAAACGGCAAAGAAGTTTGGATTAAACTAGAAAAATCGAATCCCGGAAATAGCATCAAAGACAGAATCGCTGTCGCAATGATTGAAGACGCCGAAAGTAAAGGATTATTGAATTCAGAAAGTGTAATTATCGAACCAACATCAGGAAACACGGGAATTGGATTGGCTTTGGTTGCCGCAGTCAAAGGATACAAAGTAATTTTGGTAATGCCAGAATCGATGAGTGTGGAACGCCGAAAATTAATGGAAATTTACGGAGCCGAATTTGTCCTTACGCCTCGCGAAAAAGGAATGAAAGGCGCTATCGAAAAAGCAGCCGAATTGGTCTTGGAAACTCCAAAAGCTTGGTCGCCAAAACAGTTTGACAATCCAGCCAATGTTGCCATTCACGAACGAACAACTGCCCAAGAAATTATTGCCGATTTTCCTAATGGTTTAGATTATGTCATCACAGGCGTTGGAACTGGCGGACACATTACAGGCATTGCCAAAGTATTGAAAGCCAAATTTCCGAATGTAAAAGTAATCGCTGTCGAACCTGAATTGTCACCAGTTTTGAGCGGTGGAACATCTGGTCCACATCCTTTGCAAGGCATTGGAGCTGGTTTCGTACCTTCAATATACAGTAGCAATTTAATTGACGAAATAGTCCAAGTGAGCAAAGACGATGCTTTTGAATATGCCCGAAAAATAGCCAAAGAAGAAGGAATTCTTGTTGGGATTTCGACAGGAGCTTCATTAGCAGCTGTCGCCAAAAAACTAGAAACTATTCCAGACGGCTCGGTTGTGCTAACCTTTAATTACGATACTGGTGAAAGATATTTATCTATCGAAGGGTTGTTTTAGTTTTTAAATTTGTGGATTATAAAAAGGTTCCAGCCTTTTGAAGGCTGGAAGCTTTATTTTAGAAACAAAAAACCCGTTCCGATTTTTATCGGGACGGGTTTTCTAATAAATTGAATAAATCAGTTATGCTTCAACTTCAAATGGAAGTATCGATACATACGATTTATTATCTCTTTTCTTTTGGAACTCAACAACTCCATCTACTCTTGCGTGTAGGGTGTGATCTTTACTAATGTAAACATTTTCACCTGGATTGTGTTTTGAACCTCTTTGTCTTACGATGATGTTCCCTGCAATAGCAGCTTGTCCACCAAAAATCTTAACGCCTAAACGTTGTGATGCTGATTCTCTACCATTCTTGGAACTACCGACACCTTTTTTGTGAGCCATGACGTATTGGTTTTATATTGTTACTATTCTTGTGTTTCTTCTTTTTTAGCCTTTGGGGCTTTTTTTACTTTAGGAGCAACAACTTCTTCGGTTGTTACTTCTTCTTTAGCTATTTCAACAGTTTCTTTTTTGGCAGCTACTTTTTTAGGGGCCGAAACTGAAATACCTTCGATTACAATTTGGGTAAGATACTGACGGTGACCGTTCCTCTTTTTGTAACCTTTTCTTCTTTTCTTTTTGAAAACGATTACTTTATCTCCTTTTAAGTGTTGTAACACTTTGGCTTCTACCGAAGCTCCTTCTATAGCGGGGGCGCCTATTGTGATTGAACCGTTATCGTCTAACAAATAAACTTTGTCGAAAGAAACTTTTGTTCCTTCTTCATTTGTCAAACGGTGAACGTAAACCTTTAGGTCTTTGCTAACTTTGAATTGTTGCCCTGCTATCTCTACGATTGCATACATAACAAATTGTTTTATAAATTTTAATCCCGACTTTTCGGGTCGCAAATATACAATTAAATATTTATTTTGCAATTTGTTACTCAAAAAAAATATTTTCTTTATTTAATGCATTGTTTTTTAAGGCTTTCACAATGATTTTCTAATGTTTTTTATCATAAAATTGTTCGTTTTTTATGGTTATATTCTAACATTAATTTAAGTTTCTGCAACTACATTTTGGATTTTTGAACAAAACTTTTCATAAAAAAATGTAATCCCCAAAACCAAAAAATCCCGTAACCCCTATAAAATAAGTGATTACGGAATTAATATTTGTACTCAAAGAAGAAATAATTCACGAATAATGGGAATTTTGTAAAAATGGTGATGCTTTATTGTAGTACGATTTTTTTCTATATTTGTGTTTTAAAATTATATGTTATGGAAACGCTATTATTAAAAAGCAACTTAAAAAAAGACTTAACTCTATTATTAAATCTTGCCAAAGAAAAAGGATTGATATTAGAAGTTGTGCCAAAACAAGGGCTTGCTAAACCCACAACAACTGCAAAACCAAAAATAAGCAAACAAAAACTAATTATGCAATTGTCTAAAGATGTTAATACAGCAATGCACAAAAAACTAATGCAAGAGTACAACACATACAATGATAGTAATTACAGATAGTAATTTAATTTTTAGTGCATTAATAACGCCTAGAGGAACGGTTGCCAAGATTTTAAAAGAACAAAATAGAATACAATTTTTTGTACCTAATTTTGTTTTTGACGAAATTAAAAATCATTTTGATAAGATTTTGTTTCTATGTCCATATTCAAAATTAGAATTAATAGAACAAATCAAAATTTTGAAAGCTAAAATTAAAATCATTGAAACTAAAACAATTCCAAAAGAATATATTGTTACAGCAACAGAAATTGTAAAAGATATAGATCCAAAAGATATGTTTTTTGTTGCATTAAAT
>Ga0316607_1000767_pt1 | contig 10692 bp, 11 predicted proteins | sample MIS2016062E_MG_FD_207674 | JGI IMG/M metagenome (GOLD analysis project Ga0316607, IMG submission 207674) | Microbial mat bacterial communities from Middle Island sinkhole, Lake Huron, Michigan, United States - MIS.2016.062E | ecosystem: Environmental > Aquatic > Freshwater > Lake > Sediment... | reverse complement strand
ATTCCCCTTATAGATTTAGAATTATTATTTTAGCCAAATAAAAATATTATTATGGAAATTTTATTTCAAACCTGGCCTTGGTATGTTTCGGGGTTTTTGATAGGAATGGTGATGCTTAGCCTAATTTTTTTCGGAAAAACGTTCGGAATGTCTTCAAACTTGCGTTCTTTATGTGCGATGACCGGATTGGGCAAAAAAGTGGGTTTTTTCGATTTTGATTGGAAAGCACAACGTTGGAATTTATTGGTGGTTTTAGGCGCAATGTTGGGCGGTTTTGTTGCGGTTCATTTGATGAGCGATGGGTCTAATTTGGAAATCAATCCCAAAACTATTGCACAATTAACACAAATGGGCATTGATGCACCCAACGGAAAATTATTACCCGACACTTTATTTGCAAACGATATTTTCCAATCTCCAAAGATGATTTTGATATTGATTATTGGCGGTATTTTGATTGGTTTTGGAACACGTTACGCCAGCGGATGTACTTCTGGTCACGCAATTTATGGTTTGAGCAGTTTGCAAATCCCTTCGTTGAAAGCCGTCATTGGATTTTTTATTGGAGGATTGATTATGGCACATTTCATTTTACCTTTAATTTTTTAGTTATGAACGCATTAAAATACATTGTTGTTGGATTTATTTTCGGGATTGTTTTAACCAAATCCGAAGCGGTTTCGTGGTATCGAATTTATGAAATGTTTATGTTTCAGTCCTTTCACATGTACGGTATCATTATGGTTGCCATTGTTACGGGAGTCATTGGAATCCAAATTATTAAAAGAAAAAACATCAAAGATTTCAGAGGTTTACCCATAGAAATTATCGCCAAAGAACCTGGTTCTACTCGGTTTTGGATTGGGGGAATCTTTTTTGGTTTGGGATGGGCATTGGTAGGTTCTTGTCCCGGACCGATATTTATATTGCTTGGAGCTGGATTTTTACCCATGATTTTAGTACTTTTTGGAGCACTTTTTGGCACTTTTTTATACGGATTGATAAAGGATAAATTGCCGCATTAATCCTCATCCCTCCCGAAAGCAATGGGGAATCCGAAGGAGAGGGAACCGAAATAGGATTGAAATAATTTTTGAATAATGGTGTAATTTTACAAACAATTAAATCACTTCAGTAAGTTTGAAACAGCGGTAATTCACACTCAAATTATCGCTTATCCTGAATGATTTCTGCTAATAATTTTTTGGCACGAAGTATTTTTATTTTAACATTGCTCAAGGGTTCGTTTATTTTGTTGGCAATTTCCTGATAACTCATTTCCTGAAAATAACGCAACTGAATCACTTCCTGATAATGGGGTTTGAGTTCTTTGATGAATTGCAACAACTGCGAAAGATTTTGCTCGGTGATTAATTCGTCTTCTGCGGTGGGTGTTGTATCGGCAATATTGTAGGCTTGATGGTCTTCGTCGTCAGTGATTTCGATAAAAAGTGAATATTTTTTTTTTCGTAATAAATCGATATGGACGTTTTTGGCAATGGCAATAAGCCAAGTATTGAACTGAAATTCTGGATTGTAGCTGGCAATTTTATCGAAAGCTTTGGAGAAAGTTTCAATGGTAATGTCTTCGGCATTGGTTTCATTTTCAGTACGTTTGAGCATAAAACCATAAACCTCATTCCAATAATAATCCAATAGAAAAGTGAAGGCTACTTGATCGCCTTTTTTTGCTTTTTCTATCTGTAGATTTATTTCCAATGTACTGGTTTTGAGAAAAGATTGGTGATGAAGATATTCAATTGTGTGAAGATAAGAACTATTTCAATAAAAGGAAACCAATACATCACATCTTTTTCTTTTAATTTTCCAGCCGAAAACCCAAGGACTATCCAAGTAAAGAAATATCTAAAGCCAATCAAACTCAAAACTACAATCCATAAGTATTGGTTAGCCAATAAAATGACAGCTAAAATGAAAAACAACAACTGCGAAACATAAAATAAACCGAGTTGGATTTTGTCAAAAGGTTTATAAAATAGGGTAGTGGAAACCTGTCTTCTTTTTTGGGTAAACCAACTTTTGAATGTTTTTTTTGGTTCAGAAAGAGTGAAACTTTCAGGAGAAAAACAAATAGTTGTATTCTTTTTATTTGCTACTTGATTGATAAATAAATCATCGTCTCCAGATCGAATCTGAATGTGACTGATAAAGCCATTTACATTGAAAAATTCGTCTTTTTTGTAGCCCAAATTGCGACCAATTCCCTTGTAAGGCATTCCTATTTTTGCCCAAGAAAAGTATTGTACCGCGGTTAAAAGTGTTTCAAAACGAATAATTTTATTCAAGAAAGAATGGGGTATTTTTTCATAACCTCCGTAACCCAAAACGATGGTTTTATTTGTGGTAAATTGGGAACTCATTTTCGAAATCCAATCTTTTGAAGCGGGATAACAATCAGCGTCTATAAATAGTAAATAATCTTTTCTAGCCGCTTTGATTCCTAATGTCAATGCATATTTTTTGTTGCCCCAAAAGGCTTCGTTGTTTTCTACTTTTACCAATCTAATATTTGAATATTGTTTCTCAAAAGCTTCAAAAATATCCAAAGTATCATCACTAGAAGCATCGTCAATCAAAATGATTTCAAAATCGGGATAATCTTGTTGAGCTAGTAAAGGGATATATTTTGCTACATTTTTGGCTTCATTTTTAGCACAAACAATAACGGAAATTGGGATTCTATTTGATTCGGATTTTTGCGCTTTGGCGAAAGCAAATTTACCAAAAACTAACAGATAATAAAAAAGTTGGATAGCAACAATGACAATAAAAAAGTATAAAGTTAAGGGTAACATATAGGCTTGGATTCTTTTTAATTTCGATTTTTATAGCAGTTGCAAAGATAATTAGCAATTGTCAATTAACCATCGCTAAAAGGGAATTAGTTTTAGATTTTTCAAATATGAAATCTATACATAATCTTTCGGGACTAAAATTTTGTAGCTAAATAACGTTCACTTCCGCATCTATATGAATACCAAAAATCCTGAAAATAGTTTCTTGAATATTTTTAGAAACATCCAAAATTTCTTTTCCTGTTGCGTTGCCATAATTTACTAAAACTAAGGCTTGGTTCTTGTGAATTCCAGCATCGCCAAAGCGTTTTCCCTTGAAACCAGCTTGCTCAATGAGCCAACCTGCAGGGACTTTTACTTCAGATTCTGAAATTTCATAGTATTTCATTTCAGGAAATTGTAGGTGAATTTTCTCGAAATCTTTTTTCAAAAGGATTGGGTTTTTAAAGAAACTACCGCTATTTCCCAATTCTTTTGGGTCGGGCAATTTGCTTTGACGAATGGCAATCACGGCATTGCTCACATCTTTTAATGTTGGAATCGTGATGTTGTTTTTCGCCAATTCTCCACTAATATCACCGTAAGAAATATTGATTTTGTGATTGCGCTTGGTCAGTTTAAAAATCACTGAAGTTATAATATATTGGTCTTTTGCCTCATTTTTGAAAATACTTTCCCGATAACCAAAATGACATTCTGCTTTTGTAAAAGTTCTAATTTTTTGATTTTCAATCGTCATTGCTTCACAAGAATAGAAAGTGTCTTTGATTTCAGTACCATAAGCTCCAATGTTTTGCACCGGAGTGGTACCCACATTTCCTGGAATGAGCGACATATTTTCCAAACCACCAAAATTTTGGTCAATAGTCCAAAGCACAAATTCGTGCCAGTTTTCGCCAACTTGACTTTCGACCCAAACAAAATCATCGTCTTCTCTGATGATTCTTTTGCCTTTCAAATCGACGTGAATTACCAAAGCGTCAATATCTTGTGTCAAAAGCATATTGCTACCGCCACCTAAAATAAATTTTTTTTCTAATCTATTTTTTTCTAAAATGGATTGTAATTCAGTGGTATTATGAACGGCAACAAATTGTTTCGCTTTGGCTTCTATGCCAAAAGTATTGTAGTTTTTTAAAGAAAAATTAGTTTGTATTTTCATAAGAAAGCATCTTTCTTGTATTGATTTATACTATTATTCTTCGGAAGTTAGTGCACGATTGATAAAATCGTTCAAGGGTTTCAACACAATTAATTTTTTGGTCATTTTGGAAACAAAATCTTCTTTTGTCACTTCTTCAATATTGAATTTCTGGGAAGTTTCAAAGCTTTTTAATTTCAATAATTCAATGGCGGGATGGTCTTTTTCGTAACCTCTCGGTGGATTTTTTAACACATTTTCTTCATTTCTATCAAAATCTCCAAATTCTTTTTTGAAGTTTTTTTCTCTAAGAATTTCATCCAAATCTTCATGAAAATAAGCGATTTCTTTTCGGACTTTTTTCAAATCTTCAGCTTCAGGACAGTAAAATCCGCCAGCGATGAAACTACCACTTCTGGCAATGTGAACATAATATCCCGAGCGATTTTTGCCTTTTGCACCACTCGATAACCAAACCCCAATATGATCTTTATAGGGTGATTTATCTTTTGAAAATCTAATGTCACGATTGATTCTGAAGGTACAGTTTTTGACTTCAAGCATTTCTAATGATGGATCAAGTGGTTTCATTGCATTTAGAAAATCGGCAACTAACTGATAGTAATCTTTTTTGAAAATTTCGTATCGTTTTTTATTGTCCAAAAACCAATCCCGATTGTTATTGGCTTTCAAATCATCGAGAAATTGAATACTGTCTTTTGATAGCATATTATATTGATTATTGAAGTTGTTTTTTCAAATCTTCTTCACTGATGTAACCTGAATTTTGCCATTTTATCACCTTATTCTCATACAAAATAAGCGTAGGAAGCTCTAGAATTTTCATTTCTTTGATTAATGTAGGATTCTCATCGGCATTCAATCGGATGATTACAACTTGGTCTGCCATATCTTTTTGCATTTTCAATAGATACGGTGTCATTTTTTTGCAAGGTGCACACCATTCAGCGTAAAAGTCGACTAATACTTTTTTATCGGTGTTTAATAATTCGGCATATTCCTGACTGCAAACACCGATGATTTTGTCGGTGGGTTTAGAAAACCCTTCAGCATCCCATTTCAATAAGCCTCCTTGCATATTATAGATGGTCGTAAATCCTAACTCCTCTAACATTGCTGCCGCACGTGGGCTTCTGTTATTGGTTTTACAATAAACAAAAACTGGTTTTGTTTTGTCCAATTTTTGAGCATTTGCTTCGAAATTATTATTTAGAAAATCTATATTAATGGCATTTTCAAGATGACCTCCAGCAAATTCTTGCGGTGTTCTAACATCGATAATCTGAGCATTGGGTGTTGCTGTTATTTTTTCAGAAAAAGCCTTCGGATCAATGTCTTTTACGTTTTTGGAGGTTTGTCCTTTGCACGATAATATCGAAATGGAGATTAATAAAATTAAGAATTTGGAACAAAGTTTCATACTAATTGATTTTTTACATTAAAGGGCTAAAATAAGTAAATTATATTTTTAATTTTAAAAGTTAAAGTTAAAATATTCACTGTTTATAAGTTGAATATTTTATACGATTGGTGAGTAGATTTAACGATATTTTCGGTTCTTTCAGAATGTGTGTCTGAAATAAAGAGTTGTCCAAAAGTGTCACTGTTGACCATTTCTACAATTTTGGCTACTCGACTTTCGTCTAATTTGTCAAAAATATCATCAAATAATAGAATGGGTTTCAAACCGCTTTGTGTTTTTAGAAATTCAAATTGTGCCAATTTCAAGGCGATTAAAAAAGATTTTTGTTGGCCTTGTGAACCAAATTTCTTGATGGGATAATGGTCGATTTCAAATGACAAATCGTCTTTGTGAATTCCAACGCTGGTGTAATATAAAGCCCTGTCTTTGTTGATGTTTTCTTCTAAAAGTGTCAATAAATCATTCTCGAATAAATGGCTTTCATAAACCAATTGCACAGTCTCTTGTGAATCGGTTATAGCTTGATGATGTTTGTTGAAAATAGGGATAAACTGTTCGATAAATTCTTTTCGCTTTTCGAAAATGTATTTCCCAAAAGTGTCGAGTTGTTCATTATAAATGGATAGGGTATCGTTGTCGAAAACAAAATTCAAGGCAAAATATTTCAACAAAGCATTGCGCTGACTCATCACCTTTTGGTATTGAATGAGTTGTTTTAAATAATGAGAATCCAATTGCGAAATAACGCTGTCCATAAATTTTCGGCGGGTTTCGCTACCTTCTATAATCAAATCTGTATCTGCTGGAGAGATAATTACCAAGGGAATAAAGCCAAGGTGTTCCGAAAATTTATCATAGATTTTTCCGTTACGTTTCAATATTTTTTTCTGTCCTTTTTTGAGGCTACATACGATTTGCTCGTTTCTGTCGTTGATTTCAAATTCACCGTCGATAACAAAAAATTCTTCCCCGTGTTTGATATTTTGAACCGCCAAAGGGTTGAAATAGCTTTTGCCATAAGACAAATGGTAGATTGCATCCAAGACATTGGTTTTGCCAATTCCGTTTTTGCCCACAAAACAATTTATTTTGGGTACAAATTCAAAATCTGCTTCAGAAAAATTCTTGTAATTGAATAATGAAATTTTTTTTAAATACATTATATTGAAGCTTGTTTTTTATAGATAAATTCCCAATTCAGGTTATTTTTATTTAAGAGGGTGCAAATTATTGAAAAATATCCATAAAAGAGGTTTTAGATTTGAATAAATATTATATTTTTGCCACTCACTAAAATAAATTTTTAAATGGCTACTTATAATAAAAGAGGATATAAACCAGCGAAAGAAAAAGAAGTTAAAGATGTTACTCAAGATATTTCGGTTTTAGAAAAAAACAGTAAAACAGCTGAAGTTTTCTCAACTTTGGATGCAACAGCATCAAAAACTGAGGATTTTGTAGCCAGAAATCAAAAAATTATTATAGGAGTTGTGGTTGCAATTGCACTATTAACCGTTGGTTATTTAGTATATCAAAAATTTGTTGCTGCGCCAAAAGAAGAAGAGGCGGCAAATGAAATGTTTATAGCACAGCAAAATTTTGACAAAGCGACTCAAGGAGTTGCAAGCGATTCTTTGTATAAATTGTCATTGAATGGTTCTGAAGGTAAATTTGGTTTTATAAAAATCGCCAATGAATATTCAGGAACAGATGCTGGTAATTTGGCTAATTATTATGCGGGTGTCGCTTATTTACAGACAGGAAAATATACTGAAGCCATTGACTATTTAGAAAAATTCAAATCGGAAGATGTGGTTTTGAATGCTATGGCAAAAGGAGCTATTGGCGATGCGTATTCGCAAAAAAATCAGCCAAAAGAAGCTTTAGAAAATTATGTAAAAGCGGCAGAATCTGATAAAAATAATTACACGACCCCACGTTTTTTATTGAAAGCTGGAAAAACAGCCTTGGCATTAGGATATAAAGAAGATGCGTTGAAATATTTTACAGACATTAAAGACAATTTTGATGCTTCTCCAGAAGCTGCAGCAATTGATGTATTGATTGGATTAGCACAATAATAATTGTAGATTTTAGATTTCAGATTTTAGATTCCGTATATTTACAATCTAAAATCTGAAATCTAAAATCTAAAATAAGATGACTATTAATAAAAATTTATCCGAATACGATAAAAACACAATCCCAGATGCGAAAAATTTTCGGTTTGGGATTGTTGTTTCAGAATGGAATGATACCATAACCGAAGCACTTTGCTATGGCGCTGTTACAGGTCTTTTAGAAAACGAAGTGGCATCGGAACATATTATTCGTTGGAATGTGCCAGGTAGTTTTGAACTCATTTACGGGGCAAAAAAAATGTTACAAACCCAGAATGTCGATGCTGTAATTGCCATTGGATGTGTCATTCAAGGAGAAACCAAACATTTTGATTTTGTGTGCGAAGCAGTTTCACAAGGCATAAAAGACTTGAATGTAGAAACGGATATTCCCGTTATTTTTTGCGTTCTGACCGACAACACGATGCAACAATCCATAGATAGAAGTGGCGGAAAACACGGAAATAAAGGAACCGAAGCAGCCATTGCAGCTATAAAAATGGCATATTTAAGACATCAAGCGACATTCAGCCACCAACTCAAAAATCAACCATTATTGTCAACTGGACCTTTGCAAATCGAAGGTTTGACGATGATTGAAGAATAAAAATAAATTTCTTCCAACAACTTCGGAACTAAGACCTATACTATTCAACTTATGGTATAGGTTTTTTGTTTTTTTATGAATAATTTAGGTAGTAATCCCAATAGAAAATCCTTAAATTTGTGCGTTTTGGTTTTAGGTTTAAAAATCTGAAATCTGAAATCTGCAATCTAAAATCTAAAAATGTCGAGTATCATTCAATTACTTCCTGATCACGTTGCCAATCAAATTGCCGCTGGAGAAGTTGTTCAGCGACCAGCTTCGGTAGTCAAAGAATTGCTCGAAAACGCCGTTGATGCTGGAGCGAATGACATTAAATTAATTTTGAAAGACGCTGGAAAATCATTAGTTCAAGTCATTGATAACGGTCAAGGAATGAGCATAACCGATGCAAGAATGTGTTTTGAACGGCATGCCACTTCCAAAATTCGCCAGGCTGAAGATTTATTTTCATTGCATACCAAAGGGTTTCGTGGCGAAGCATTAGCCTCGATTGCCGCAATTGCCCACGTCGAAATGAAAACCAAGCAAGATCAAGAAGAACTCGGAACGCATATTGTGATTGAAGGCAGTAAATTTGTTTCGCAAGATGTGGCTGTTTTGCCAAAAGGAACCTCGTTTGCCGTTAAAAATTTATTTTTTAATATTCCTGCTCGTCGTAATTTCTTAAAATCGGATACGGTGGAATACCGCCATATTATTGATGAGTTTCATCGCGTAGCATTGGCACACCCTCAAATCTATTTTACTTTTTACCACAACGGAAGCGAAATGTTCAATTTGCACGCCTCGAGTTTGAGACAAAGAATTGTAAATGTTTTTTCGGGTAAAACCAATGAAAAATTAGTTCCTGTGAACGAAGAAACCGAAATTGTAAACATTCAAGGTTTTGTTTGCAAGCCCGAGTTTGCCAAGAAAAATAGGGGAGAACAGTTTTTCTTTGTCAATGATCGATTTATAAAAAGTGGATATTTGCACCACGCCGTGATGGCTGCTTATGATGGTTTGCTCAAAGATGGTGCGCAACCCAGTTATTTTCTTTACCTTCAAGTGCCGCCAAATACGATAGATATCAATATTCATCCCACCAAAACGGAAATTAAATTTGACGATGAATCGGCTTTGTATGCTATTTTGCGAGCTTCGATAAAACACAGTTTGGGACAGTTTAATGTGGCACCTGTTTTGGATTTTGAGCGTGATGCTAATTTAGATACGCCTTATCATTACAAAGATTTAGAGGGAGAAACGCCAACAATTCAAGTCGATGGTAGTTTTAATCCGTTTTCGGAATCGGATAAACCCAATAAACATTTTGCCAATACAAATTCTGGCTATAGAAGACCAGAACCAACTTCTAGTTGGGAAAGTCTATACGTGGGTTTAAAACAGGATTCAGAGGAAATTGACACCAAGATTTTCGAAAATGAGACGGTAACTTCTTCCTTATTTAACAATGATGAAGTGGAACAAGTGGTTCATAAAACCTATCAAATTCACAAAAAATACATTGTAAATCCAATCAAATCAGGAATGATAATTGTCGATCAACAGCGGGCGCATCAACGTATTTTGTATGAACAATTTCTGACCAATATCACAGTTCAATTGGCTTCAAGCCAGCAGTTGTTGTTTCCGTTGCATTTGTATTTTTCGAATGATGAGATGCAATTAATTTCCGAATTGAAACCTTCATTGACCAATACAGGTTTCGTTTTCGAGGAGACCAACGAGGATAGTGTTGTGATTTCGGGATTGCCAGTAAACATCTCAGAAAGTGAAGTTTCGATTGTTTTTGAGCAACTTTTGAGTGATTTGCACGACGGAATTCCCGAAAGCAGTTTCAGTCAGAATGATACCATTGCCAAATCGATGGCACGAAGTTTGGCTGTAAAAACAGGAGCTTATTTAACCGAAAAAGAACAGGAAAACTTGGTCAACGGGCTTTTCGCTTGCAAAGACCCGAATGTTTCTCCATTTCAAAAACTTACTTTCATCACGATGCGTGTGGAAGATTTAGACAAAAAATTTGCACTATGATGAATATCACGCCAGTTGTAAAACAACTATTGATAATTAATATTCTCTTTTTTATTGGTTCACAATTGGTGCCAGTAGCTTATGATTTTTTTGCCCTTTATTATCCCGAAAGCGACAGTTTTAAAGGATGGCAACTCATCACTCACATGTTTATGCACGCGCCATTTCCTAATGTGGCACATATTTTATTCAATATGTTCGCGCTGTATTCTTTTGGGAGTGCGTTGGAACATTTTTGGGGTGGAAAAAAATTCTTGTTTTTCTATATTTCTTGTGGACTAGGAGCGGCTTTGTTGCATACTGGAGTGAATTATTACGAGATACATTCTTTATTGTCTGATGTTGCTAGTTTGAAATTGTCAGCTTCAGAAACGCATTTATTATTGAATGCAGATTACAGCACACTTTTTGATGCTAAGGGTCAAATGATGGCAGGTGAAATTAATTCCCTTTTACAACGAGTTCATTGTACACAACAACAATTCAATTCAATTGTGCAGGCCTCGATTATTTCAAAAGGCACAGTT
>Ga0316607_1000765_pt1 | contig 10695 bp, 10 predicted proteins | sample MIS2016062E_MG_FD_207674 | JGI IMG/M metagenome (GOLD analysis project Ga0316607, IMG submission 207674) | Microbial mat bacterial communities from Middle Island sinkhole, Lake Huron, Michigan, United States - MIS.2016.062E | ecosystem: Environmental > Aquatic > Freshwater > Lake > Sediment... | reverse complement strand
CTCGTTTTTAGTGTTATCCGGCACTGTTTCTGACTCCTGATTTCAAGAAAAATTACACTTATCGTAAAAAAAACTGGTAAAAACTTCAACTCTCTTTTAAAATCATCAAAATTATTTTCGGAAAGGAACTGCTGATGCGAATATTCAATATCAGGATACGCTGGATTATTCTTGCACTTATCTTTATTGCCGCATGTATTCATCGTCCGGAGGAAAACATCGTGCCTGAAAAACCCATAGAACCTGCAAAAGAAGAACGTATGCCGATTCAGCATCATGTTGCAGGCACAAGCGTTGAAAATCGTCCAATCAAAAGCCTTGTTATCGGCGAAAGCGGCGCAACAATTCTGATTATTGCCGGTATTCATGGCGATGAATGCGAAGGCACACCACTGGTATGGCGGCTGGCAGGATATTTTTATGACCATCCCGAACTGCTGGAGGGCAAAAAACTGATCCTGATGCCCGAAGCCAACCCTGACGGCTGTTTTCATCATCACCGATATAATGTCAATCATGTTGACTTAAACCGCAATTTTCCGTCTTCCAACCATACTGCCGGACGGAATTACGGGGAAAAATCTCTGTCCGAGCCGGAAACCATCGCGCTTGCCAAAACCATCAATCAGAACAAGCCTCAACGCATTATCACGCTTCATCAGCCCTTAGCCTGCATTGACCATGACGGTCCCGCAGAAGAACTTGCAAAGCATATTGCCCAACATTGCGAGCTCCCGATCTGCAAATTAGGCGCGAAACCCGGCTCGTTAGGAAGCTATGCGGGCGTGAATATGAACATTCCCGTCATCACGATTGAACTGCCCCCTTCGGCAAAAGACGTCTCACCGGATATGCTCTGGAAACAATACGCAGACGCGCTGATTTCCGCTATTGTATATCCGATTGAAGCGAAATAGAAAAAGTTCTGGGCAGCGGCGGCAAAATGCCCTGATTTCTGAAAATCATCATGCCCACCATTGCCGCGCCGAATACCAGCATTCTGGCATTGGCAAACCCGCGAAATGCTTCAGGCAGCCCGACCAGCAGAAACGCGCCCAGAATCACGCCGGGAATGCTCCCTGATCCGCCCAGAATAATCAGCGTAAACATCACGACCGATTCCCAGAAGCTGAAGGATTCCGGGGCGATAATGGTCATTTTTGCCGCAAAAATATTTCCGGTCATGCCCGCCCATGCCGCGCCCAGCACAAACACCGCCAGCTTGTAATGCGAGGTATCAATGCCGCTTCCTTCGGCTGCCACGTCATCATCGCGCAGATAATTCAATGCCCTTCCGAAGCGCGATTTTTCAAGCTGATCAAATAAAAAAACCGTAAGTGCGACCAGAAACCAGATCAGATAGAAAAACTGCTCCGGTTTTCGGATGATCAAACCGAACACGCTGGGGCGGGAAATTCCGAAAATGCCGTTTGCGCCGCCGGTAATGCCGAATATGTCGTTAATCAGGGCGATTCGGACAATTTCACCCACGCCGATGGTTACAATGCAAAGATAATCGCCTCTGAGATGAATAATGGGGCGGGCAATGATTGCCGCAAACAGCCCCGCACTGAGTCCGCAAACCGGGATCAGCCATAAAATGGGGATATGAAAGCGGGTGTTTAAAATCGCGGCAGTGTAAGCACCCACCGCATAAAACGCCGCATGTCCCAGATTGAACAACCCCGTATGCCCCACAATCAGATTCAGGCTGAGTCCCAGAATCGCATACAATCCCACGCTGTTCAGAACATCCACCCAATAAGTATCCAAAAACAACGGCGAGCAAAGCAGAATTACCGATAAAACGATGTAAATAATCATTCGGGATTTCATCATATTTTCTCCGCCACCCGTTCTCCGAAAAGTCCGGTCGGGCGAAACATCAGAATCAGAATCAGCACGCAGAAGGCAATGGCGTCTTTCCATGCAATTGACAGATATGCCGCGCCCATAGCCTCAATGACTCCTAATAAAATTCCGCCCATCATTGCGCCCGGAATATTGCCGATACCGCCTAAAATGGCTGCGGTAAAGGCTTTGAGTCCGTAAACCCAGCCCATAGTGAAATTGATCTGTCCGTAATATAAGCCGACCATCAGCCCCGCCGCCCCGCCTAACGATGGACCGATCAGAAACACAATCATAATCACCTTATCCACATCAATGCCCATAAGCCGCGCCGCGCCCTGATCAATTGCCGCTGCCCGAATCGCCGTGCCGATTCTGGTTTTCTGGATGAAAAAATACAATGCCAGCATGAGAATTATTGAGGTCATTAAAATCAGAATCCGCATCAGGGGAACAGACACGCCGAAAATATGAATGGCAACTTTGGGCAGAATATCCTGCGGATAAACCTGAAATCTTGCCCCGTAAATCAGCATAACCGTATTTTGAAGAAAAATCGAAGCGCCGAGCGCGGACACCACCGCAGAAAGCCTTGGCGATTCTCTTAATGGGCGATATGCTGCACGATCTAAAACAACGCCGATAATTCCGACAAGTGCCATAACCATCACGGCTAAGAGCAATACTCCGGTAATATTGCCGACATGCTCGGTCAAGCCTATCGAACTCAGAATAGACAGCCCCAGATATGCGCCGATGGTGAACAAATCGCCATGTGCGAAGTTAATCAGCTTCAACACGCCGTAAACCATCGTGTATCCAAGTGCAATCAGCGCGTAAATTCCGCCGACTGCCAAGCCGTTGGTGAATTGCTGAAAAAACTCTTCCATAATATCAATCCATCCGATAGTTGGGGGCTTCTTTGGTGATAATCACGTCATGGACGTGGCTTTCGCGCAGTCCTGCCGCACTGATTCTGATAAATGTTGCCTTCTGGCGCAGCTCTTCAATATCTTTACAGCCCACATAGCCCATGCCGGCTTTGAGTCCGCCGACCAGTTGAAACAGAATATCAGACAGCCGTCCGCTATACGGCACCCGTCCCACAATGCCTTCGGGAACAAGCTTGTTTTCTTCAGGTTCATCTCCCTGATAATAGCGGTCTTTGGAACCCTGCTTCATGGCTTCCAATGACCCCATGCCGCGATAGACCTTGTAGCTTCTGCCTTGAAACAGAATCAGCTCGCCCGGACTTTCCTCCGCGCCGGCAAACAATCCGCCGACCATCACCGAATGCGCGCCTGCGGCAATGGCTTTGGTGAGATCCCCTGAAAATTTCAGTCCGCCGTCTGCAATAATCGGTACGCCGGTCTGATCAGCGATTTCCTTGCAGTTCATAATGGCTGTAAACTGCGGAACGCCGATGCCTGCCACAATCCGGGTGGTGCAGATGGAGCCGGGTCCGATGCCGACTTTTATCGCGTCAACTCCGGCTTTCACCAAATCCGCCGCGCCTTCGGCAGTTGCCACGTTGCCTGCGATCAGTTCAATTCCGCTGAAGGTGCTTTTAATGGTTCTGACCGCCTCAATCACATTTTTGGAATGACCGTGAGAGGTGTCAATCACAATCACATCAGCCCCGGCTTTTAATAAGACTTCGGTGCGCTGAAGCATATCCGTCCCCACGCCGACCGCCGCGCCGACTCTGAGTCTTCCCCGCGCGTCTTTGCAGGCATGGGGATATTTTCTGATCTTTTCAATATCCTTGATGGTAATCATGCCGGTCAGACGTCCGACTTTATCCACGACCAGCAATTTTTCAATCCGGTGCTGATGCAGCATTCTTTTGGAATCTTCAAGTGAAATGCCTTCTGACACTGTAACCAAATCTTCTTTGGTCATAACTTCGGATACTTTTTTATTCAACTCGGTTTCAAAGCGGAGATCGCGGTTGGTAACAATTCCGACCAGTTTATCGCCTACTGTAACCGGAAGCCCGGAGATGTGATACTGTTCCATCACCTTCAGCACCTCGGCAATAGACTGATCCGGATGTACCGTAAGCGGATCAATAATCATGCCGCTTTCGGATTTCTTAACCTTATCCACCTCTTTTGCCTGCTCTTCAATGCTTAAATTGCGGTGAATAAAGCCGATTCCGCCTGCGCGAGCCATGCTGATAGCCGCGTGGGATTCTGTTACCGTATCCATAGCCGCGCTGGTGATGGGAATATTCAGTTCAAGGTTTCGGGTAAGCCGGGTGCGGGTGCTGACATCTTTGGGCAAAACATCGGAATACTTCGGAATCAGTAAAACATCGTCAAAAGAATACGCTTCTTCAGGGACCTTAGTCGCCATGTATCTGTCCTCCTGATAATATGAAAGTTTGGTAAATAATAACAGATAGGCGCGTATTTATCAATCTTTAATTCTTTTGAATAAGAAAATCTGAACCCCCGAAGGATGATGACGCCTTCGGGGGGTTAGCCGCCGAATGAGACTTAACGCCCTACTTTACTCCTGATATATTCCCTTCCCATTCCGGCGACTGTACCTACCACATTTTTTGCCACATACACCAATCCGCCTACGGTATGTGTTCTGCATCTGCTCAGTTCTTTAGAACACCCGCGCGCCGAAGCCGCCCACGGTCCCGTTCCTTTGGCACATAAATCAAATTTCTCATCACATGAGAGTCCGCAATTCAAACCTGTTTTCACCGAAAAAGCCATCTTGACCTCCTTAATCTATCAGATTATTTTATATTCACACCTATTCATGGGCTACCGTAACAGCCCGGGCGCGATTCCGACTGTACGCCGTGTCTGACGTTCCGATAAGCCATATAATCAGAATGCTTCATTTTTCTTACTCCCCTTTCTGAAAAGAGGGAAATTTTTGGGGACGTATAACATAGTTTTAAAAACTTCGCTATATGAAACATATTGACAAAAAGAACAAAATATCATAGAACCCTTAGCATAGTGATGAGCGGGCATAGCTCAGTTGGCAGAGTACAAGCTTCCCAAGCTTGGTGTCGCGAGTTCGAACCTCGCTGCCCGCTCCATCCGGGAACCGCCATTTTTTTTGGGTAAAGGGTGTTAAAAGATGTCAGTCCTTATTATGAATCTTACGCGCGTTCAACAGGCAATTTTTATGCGATAGATAAACAGCGTCAAATAGGACGAAGGTCTGCTTACACAAAGACGGGCGGGGATGCCCGTTTTTTTATTTTTTTGGCTTTAAGATGATGAATATTCAGGAATATGAAAAGAAAATAGTCCGCCGGATATGGGAATTGTCCGAGCCTCTGTGCCAGTCCGAGGGAATGGAACTGGTTCATGCGGAGTATCGGCGTGAGAACGAGGGCAGAATTCTTCGCCTTTATATTGACAAGCCCGGAGGAATCCGGGTGGATGATTGCGCGTCTGTCAGCCGCCAGTTAAGCGATATATTGGATGCAGACCCGGAATTCGAACACGGCGGTCAGTATAGGCTTGAAGTGTCTTCTCCGGGAACGGATCGTCCGTTGGGAAAACCTTCGGATTATGATCGGTTTAAGGGATTTATGGCAAAAATCAGAACTGCCCGGCCTGTGAACGGACAGAAAAATTTTCAGGGAGTTCTGGCAGGCATAACTCAGGGGACGGTGATACTTACGGCTGAGGGTAAGACATATTCCATACCCGTTGAACAAATTACCCGTGCGCGGCTTGTCAATTACAACGGAGAAAAAAAATGTTCATAGCAGATATCAAACGGGTCATAGATCAGGTCAGCCGGGACAAGGGCATTAATCCCGATCTTCTGATTAAGGCTGTGGAAGAAGCCATTCGGTCCGCTGCCCGGAAAAAATTCGGAAGCAAAATTGATATTGAGGTGAAATACAATGATGCTGCCGGGGAAGTGGAAGTGTTTCAATTCCGGGAAGTGGTTGAAACCATCACAGACCCTGATCTTCAAATCAGTTATGAAGACGGATTGAAATTAGACCCGGAGTGCGAACCCGGAGACAGCCTGGGCGTCAAAGTAGATGCCGGTATGTTCGGAAGAATTGCCGCACAGTCTGCTAAACAGGTCATCATTCAGAAAATGAAGGACGCGGAAAGAGACGCGGTGTATACCGGTTTTATTGAACGCAAAGGCGAAATTATCAACGGTATCGTGCAGCGTATTGAAAACGGCAATCTGATTGTGAATCTGGGGCAGACCGAAGGAATACTTCCGACCAAAGAACAGGTTCCCAGAGAAATGTATCGCAGAGGAGATCGGGTTCGGGCATATATTATGGATGTCCGCCATGAAAATCAGGGACCTCAGGTGATTTTATCAAGAACCCATCCGAGTTTTCTGATTGCGCTGTTCAAAACCGAAGTGCCGGAAATCAGCGAAGGCATTGTCAGTGTGATGGGTGCTGCACGTGAACCGGGCAGCCGATCCAAAATAGCGGTCTCTTCCAATGACACGGATATTGATCCGGTGGGCGCGTGCGTGGGCATGAAAGGCAGCCGGGTTCAGACCGTGGTTCAGGAACTTCGGGGCGAGAAAATAGATATTATCACCTGGCATGTGGATCCGGCAAAATACGTCTGTAACGCGCTCGCGCCGGCTGAAATTTCCAGAGTCATTATTGATGAACAAAACAAAACAATGGAAGTGATTGTGCCGGATGAGTCTTTATCCGTAGCTATCGGGAAAAAAGGTCAGAATGTGCGATTGGCATCGCGTCTGACCAAATGGAAATTGGATGTCAAAAGCGAGTCCAAGTACAATCAGGCGATGAAAGAGGGATATAACTCTTTGGTATCTTCGGGGATAAGCATCAGCCTTGCTGATGCGCTCTATGAAAAAGGCTTTTATTCGGTTCAGGAAATTCGGAATGCCGGCATAGAAGACCTGCTTCAGGTCAGAGGAATGAATGAGGAAGAAGCCCGGAAACTTATTGAGCTTGCGAAAGGCTCTGATGAAAGCTGATGCTTTTTTTATAAGGAGGATGGATGGCAAAAATCAGAGTAAATGAACTTGCCAAAGAATTGAATATGAAGCCGAACACGCTGTTGGATAAGCTGACAAAGATGAATATTTCTGTCAGAAGCCATGTCAGTCCGTTAGAAGATGATGTGGTGGCAAAGGTCCGGGCAGAAGTTCGCAGCAGACAAGCGGATGGCGGCGGCGGGCAGGCGCAAGATAAAAAGACGGTGATCCGGCGGCAGAAACGGCGATATCCTAAAAAACCTGTCGGGTCCGAAACAGTTTCCGATCCTCAGATTCGGAAAGAAGTACAGTCAACAGGGACGGAATCCGAAAAAGAGCCTAAACCGGAACATAGCCCTGTTTCTGAGGGAAAAGAAACGCCTTCGGCACAGGAAGGGGAAGATAAAAAGGAAGTTTCAGGCGTTACTGCCCCCAAAACGGAGGACAGCCGCCCGAATTTTGTGAAAAGGGAAGATAGAAATTATAGCGGCGGAGATAAAAAACAGCGATTCAGACCGGATAAAAATGCACCATATCCGAAGTTCGACAAGTCAGGCAGAAAGAAAAAAAGAATCAGAAAAGATATGCCTGCAAAGATTATCAAACTGCCGACTCCGGAAGAAGTAAAAGCCGCAGAAGTCAGTGCTTTGGCTAAAAAGACAGAGGCAGAAAACAAAAAGATGCCTGTTGTGTCGAGAAGACCTGAAAGACCCGAAAGACCGGAAAGAAAGCCGGAACGTCAGGAAAGACCGGAGAGAAAACCGGAACGTCAGGAAAGACCGGAAAAACCGGCAACTCCTGCGGATACTCCGCCGGTTACGCCTACGCCTGATAAGACGGATAGAAAAAAGAAAAATAAGAAATGGAAAAAAACGCCGGAAGAAGAAAGTGCCGATAAGAATTTTTCCAAAAAGAAAATTACGTTCAAGCGCAAGGAAGTGGTTGAGGGCGCGGAGTTGTATGCGGGCGGAGAGCAGCAGCGCATCCGCAAAGCCAGAAAAGCGGCTAAAGTAAAACCGGTTCAGCCGGTTCATCAGAAGACGCTGATTACCACGCCTAAAGCCATCAAGCGCAGAGTTAAAATTGATGAGACGATTATATTGTCTGATCTGGCAAAACGTATGGGATTCAAAGCCAGCGAAATGATCGCCAAATTAATGGGCTTAGGGGTTATGGCAACGGTCAATCAGACTATTGATTTTGATACTGCCGTGCTGGTAGCTTCAGAGTTCGGATATGAAGTTGAGAGAGCTGCATTTGAAGAGGAAAATCTGCTCAAAAGCTCAGAGCAGGATGATCCTGAAAAAATGATTCACCGTGCGCCGGTGGTAACGATTATGGGGCATGTGGATCATGGAAAAACCTCGCTCCTGGATGTGATTCGCAAAACCAAAGTTACGGAAATCGAAGCAGGCGGCATTACTCAGCATATCGGCGCGTACAGCGTGAAGACCGACAGAGGACAGATCACGTTCTTGGATACGCCGGGGCATGAAGCCTTTACCGCAATGAGAGCGCGCGGGGCAAAAGTTACGGACATCGTGGTTCTGGTGGTTGCCGCAGATGACGGCGTGATGCCTCAGACCATTGAAGCTATCAATCATTCCAAAGCAGCCGGAGTGCCGATTATTGTTGCGGTCAACAAAATAGATAAGCCGGGCGCGGATATGGATAGGGTGGTTCGCCAATTGTCCGATCACGGACTGATGCCTGAAGAATGGGGCGGTACCACGATTTTTGTCAAAGTATCTGCCAAGCAGAAAATCGGTCTTGACGAGCTTTTGGAAATGATTCTTCTGCAAGCCGAAGTGTTGGAACTAAAAGCCAATCCTGAAAAACTTGCTGTCGGATATGTGGTGGAAGCAAAGTTAGATTCGGGCAGAGGTCCTGTGGCAACGGTTCTGGTTCAGCAGGGAACCATGAAAAACGGAGATCCGGTAGTCTGCGGCATTCATCACGGCAAAGTCCGCGCCATGATCAACGACGTGGGACATCAGGTAGAAATTGCCGGTCCTTCGATTCCGGTTGAGGTGCTGGGGCTTTCAGGTGTTCCCAATGCCGGAGATGAACTGATTACTTTAGCCGATGAAAAGAGCGCGAAACAGGTCAGTCTTCACCGAATTCAGAAGCAGCGTGCCAAAGAACTGGCAAAAACCAGCCGCATGAGTCTTGAGAAGTTGTTTGAGCGCATGAAGCAGGGTGAGGTCAAGTCTTTGAATCTGATTGTCAAAGCAGATGTTCAGGGTTCGATTGAAGCTTTGTCCGACTCGCTTAAAAAGCTCTCGAATCAGGAAGTATCCATCAACATTGTTCATTCGGCGACCGGAACGATTACGGAATCCGATATTTCACTGGCTGCGGTATCAGATGCCATTATTATCGGCTTTAATGTGCGTCCCAGTGCGAAAGTTCAGGCGATGGCGAGCGAAGAGCATGTAGATATGCGTTTTTACAATATTATTTACAATGCTATCAAAGATGTTCAGGATGCGATTCTGGGCATGATGTCTTCCAAATTTGAGGAGCGCGTTTTAGGTCGGGCGGAAGTGCGTCAGGTCTTCTTTGTGCCGAAAATCGGAGCCATTGCCGGATGCGGCGTAACTGACGGCAAAATTCAGCGCGGGCAGTTGATCCGGCTGGTCAGAGACGGCGTTGTGATGCACGAAGGAAAAATATCTTCTCTGCGCCGGCTTAAAGATGACGTGAAAGAAGTGCAGACCGGCTATGAGTGCGGTATCGGAATAGAGAATTACAATGATGTCAAGGTTGCTGATGTCATTGAATGTTATTATATGGAAGAAATCAAACCGGAACTTGGCAAAAAATAAACTATGATTGTCGGATGCGGACTGCTTGTTTTCAGGCTCCATGACTGCCATTCGCTTAAGGCAAAAAGAAGCGTGGTCAAAACGATCATTCATCGCTTACGCAATAATTTCAATGCGTCTGTGGCAGAAATCGGAGCCAATGATATGTATCACCGGGCGGAAATCGGATTTTCTATGATTGGAAACGATCATACGCTGGTGAATTCAAAGATTGATAAGCTGTTCAATATGGCAGATGAACTGGGGTTGGCGGAGCTTTTGGATACTCAGATGGAGATTATCACGCTATGAAAGCATTTTCGCGATCAGATCGGGTAGGCAGCCTTATTTTGAAACATTTATCGCTTATTCTCAAAAAACATATCAGCGATCCCCGGCTGGAAATGGCAACGCTGACCGGCGTGAAAGTGTCTGCGGATTTGAAACATGCGCGGATATATTTCTGCATTACCGGGGGCGAAAACAAAATAAAACAGGCGCAAGAGGGCTTTGAGAGCGCGATTGGCTTTATCAGACGGGCGATTGCGCCGGAATTGGGGCTTCGCTACATGCCCAAGCTGACGTTTATTTATGATGAATCGTTTGATTACGGTGCGCGAATTGAGCGAGTGCTGAGTTCTTTGAATATCGGACATGGAGAAAATCATCCGTCAGTTGACGCGGAGTAAGCGGATTTTAGTGGTATCTCACAGCAGTCCGGATGGGGACGCAATAGGCTCTCTGCTTGCGTTGGGGTTGTCGTTAAGCGTATTAAACAAAGATCTGACGTGCTATAATGAGAGCCAGATTCCGGCGGTTTATCGTTTTCTGCCCCATACGGATCGCATTGTTCAGCAGATTGACAATGTGAGTATTTATGATACGGCAGTGGTTTTGGATTGCGGAGATATGGAGCGAATCGGCAATATGGCGTCAAGGGTTGCCCTGATTCCTGTGATTATCAACATTGATCATCATGTTACCAATTCGGGATTCGGGCAGTTTCATCTGATTGATACCGGGGCGTGTGCGACCGCAGAAATCGTCTATCGCCTGATTACGG